>JAABUZ0100006907.1_pt1 | contig 13953 bp, 13 predicted proteins | sample 5562091 | NCBI WGS metagenome assembly JAABUZ01 (sample SAMN12813069, study PRJNA571459) | rock metagenome | isolation source: Antarctica rocks | place: Antarctica: Victoria Land, Linnaeus Terrace sud | collected 2015-12-21 | reverse complement strand
GGTCGCGGGCCTGCTCGACCAGGTTCTGGTCGATGTCGACGCTCGTCAGGCGCCCGTCTCGCCGACCAGAAAGGCCAGCAGCGCCGCGTTGTAGCCCGTCCCCACCCCGACTTCCAGTACCCGATGGCCCGGCTCGACGCACAGCTGCTCGAGCATGATCGCCATGATCGACGCGGCACCACCTGGAACGCCTCCGCAACCCGGTCACTGTGGATGCGGCCGGTGTCCAGCAAGTGGTCGACCAGCTGCTCGCGCAGCGCTCGAACGCCGTCAGCGCCCACAGATCCAGCCCCCCTTCAGGTTCGGCCTCCGGGCGACAGCCAACATCAGGAGCGGCGGTCGCGCCACTTGACCGCCGGGTGGCAGCCGGCGTGGGCGTCTGGACGGCGCCCAGGGCAGGAGCACCGTGTTCAAACTGCATGGGTCATCCCACGCTCACGGCGTGTCGCCCGGCGACGCGCCGCACGTTCGGCTAGCTGCCGCGATGACACATGCAGTTTCGACCAGCACCCCTGGGCGCCGGGGCCGGCGGGGCGAGTACGACACTGACGAACGACACGCAACCACGTCTGCTGCTAGGAGTCCGATGAGAGCCGTCACCTGTAAGGCCGCACAACTCGAGGTCGTCGACCTTCCTGCGCCGGCGCCCGCGCCAGGGCAGCTGCTTCTGCGGGTGCTGCGCTGCGGCATCTGCGGGTCCGACCTGCACGCGCGGCGGCACGCCAACGAGTTGGCCGACGTCACCGCCGAAGTCGGGTACGACGGGATCTTCCGGTCCGACCAAGCTGTCGTGCTCGGCCACGAGTTCAGCGGCGAGGTCATTAGCCATGGGGCGAAAACCAGGAAGTCCGTGCCGACCGGCACCCCCGTCGTGGCCTTTCCGCTGCTGCGCCAGGGCGCACAGGTTCACACGACAGGGCTGTCGGTGTCGGCGCCGGGGGGTTACGCCGAGCAGGTGCTGGTCGAGGAGTCGCTGACCTACCCGGTGCCCAACGGCCTGTCGCCGGACCTGGCCGCGCTCACCGAGCCCATGGCGGTCGGCCTGCACGCCGTACGGCGCAGCGAGATCAGCAAGAAGCAGGTGGCGGTCGTCGTGGGCTGCGGTCCTGTCGGGCTGGCCGTGATCTGCATGCTCAAGGCGCAGGGCGTTCGCAGCGTCATCGCCAGTGACCTCTCGCCGGGTCGTCGGGTCCTCGCCACCGCCTGCGGTGCTGACCAGGTCATCGACCCGACGGAGGCCGACCCGTTCACGGCCGCTGGCGGCACCAAGCACATCACCTCGGCGCCGGAGGTGTTCGAGCTCGGGGTCGGAGGGATGGAGAAGCTGCACCAGATACCGGTTGTGCCGTGGTGGCGGGTCTACCAGGCGGCCGAGTCGCTCGGCGCCACCAAGCCGAAGCACCCGGTGATCTTCGAGTGCGTCGGGGTGCCCGGGATGATCGACAGCATCATCACCGAAGCGCCGTTCTTCTCGCGGGTGGTCGTGGTCGGAGTGTGCATGCAGCCCGACCGCATCCGGCCCGTCATGGCGATCAACAAGGAGATCGACCTGCGGTTCGTCCTGGGCTACACGCCGCTGGAGTTCCGGGAGTCCCTGCACCTGCTCGCCGACGGCAAGGTGAATGCTGCCCCGGTCATCACCGGGGTGGTCGGGCTCCAGGGGGTCGATGCCGCGTTCACCGCACTTGCCAGCCCTGAGCGGCACGCGAAGATCCTCATCGATCCGAGCAGTGGCGCCCTGGAACCCCTCAACGTGGACCTGGCTGCGTAACGGGGACGGGAGGAGCGGCAGCCTGTTCGTCGGCCCAGTCGCCGTGCTCCCGCTTGGCCCAGGTCAGGGAGACGACGCCGGTGCGCATCCCGCGCAGGGCGTCGGGGTCGCGCATTGCGAAGGCGATGTGGCCGGCGACGAGCAGCCCCAGCGCCAGGGCGAACCAGTCGTGCACGAAGGTGGCTCCGGTGCGCCAGGAGATTCTTGTCAGACCGGTGAAGTACATGACCGTGCCGCTGAGCAGCAGCACCGCGATGGCGCCGGCACTCAGCGCGCCGTTGAGCTTCTGGCCGGCGTTGAACTTCCCGACCGGGATGCGCCCGTCGCGCCGGGTCCGCGAGCGCAGCCACAACCAGTCACGGTTGCCGAAGCGGTTGAGCAGGCGCAGGTCGCCCCGGTACGCCCGGGACACCAAGCCTGCGAGCAGCGGCACCGGGAGGGCGAAGCCGCTGTAGACGTGCACCAACCCGACGAGATGACGGTGCCCGACAAGGACCTGCAGCGCGCCGACGTAGAGCAGCGCCGCCGTGCCGATGCAGGTGAGCGTGAAGACCGCGGTGAGCCGGTGGATCAGCCGCACCGACCGGCTGAAGCGGGCGAGCTCGGGCTCGGGCGAGCCGGCGGGCGGCGTCCGGCCGCCGAGTGGCGCCATCTCAGCTGGTCGGGGCATCGGTGCGTCCGTTGGACGAGCCGACCCAGCCGTCGACCGAGTAGCCGTTGTTCTCCCAGTAACCTGGGACGACATCGCCGGTGAGCTCGATGCCCGACAGCCACTTGAGGCTCTTGTACCCGTACATCGGCGCCACGTATAGCCGTACCGGGCCGCCGTGGTCATGCGTGACGGGTGCGCCGAGCATCTGCAGGGCCACGAGCACGTCCGGCCGCCGGGCCTGCTCGAGCGTCAGGCTCTCGGTGTAGGTGCCGTCGAAGGAGGTCAGCCGCACCGCGCTCGCACCCGCCGCCGGCCTGGCGAGGTCGATCAGATGGCTGAGCTGCACGCCCGCCCAGTGCACTGCGGGGACACGCCAACCAGTGACGCACTGGAAGTCTCGGACCACCGAGGTCTGCGGCATTGCCTGCAGGTCCCCGAGAGAGTGGGCGCCCCGCTGCCGGACGAGTCCGGAGACGGTCAGCCGGTAGGTGTTTGCGTCGCGCCGGGGTGCGCCGCCGGTGACGGAGTAGTAGCGGAAGCTGTTGCCCAGGGGGAGCAGGGACACGACACCAGTGGGGTCGCGGTTTTCGACCGGACCGAGGGCGCTGCTCAGCCCCGCCTGCAGCTTGGAGCCGCCGACGATGCCGAGCGCCCCCATCCCCAGGAGGCCGAGGACGATGCGCCGGCCCACGGGCGTGCCCTCGTCATGGCCGTGCGGAGCCTCGGGCACCTACCAACGGTAGTCGCCCGGTGGCGGGTCACGGCCCGACTGACCCGGCCAGTGTGATCAGACCAGGGAGCTCGACCAGCCCTCAGCGCGGCCCGGTGCGCCCGAACCGGTCCGCCAGCTGCGCCGTCAGCGCCGGCCACACCACCGGGTCGTGGCCGGGCACCAACGGGTAGCCTCGCTCGGCGGCAATCGACTTCAGCCGCTTGACCTGCTCGACGCAGTGCTCCGGCGTTGCATCAACCCGGCCACCGACCGAGACGTCGCGCTCGATGTTCTCCGTCAGGTCGGCGGCGTCGAAGGCGAACACGAAGCCGCCGCCGCCCACCGACTCGTCGAGATCGACGACGAAGCTCTGGTGCCCCGGCGTGTGGCCCGACGTGAGCACCGCCGTCACCCCTGGCGCGATTTCGGCGTCGCCGTCGGCCAGCTGCCAGGTGTGCGCCGGATCGTCGAAGTCGATGCGGAAGATGGCGTGCTGCTCGGCCTCGGCACTCCGCGTGAGGCCGTAGTCGAGCTCGCGCTGCTGGCAGTGCACCAGGGCCCGGCTGGCGAAGTGCCGCAGCCCGCCGGCGTGGTCCAGGTGCAAGTGGCTGAGGCCCACGGCGTAGATCTCGGCGATGTCGATGCCGGCGTGGGCCAGTGCCTCCTCGATCGGCTCGCCGGGCCCGGGCAGGATCGCCCGGTGTACGGGGTCGCCGTAGAAGCGCCGGCGCAGCGCCTCGTCCCGCATCAGCGCGGTGTTGAAGCCGGTGTCGAGCAGGAGCCATCCGCCGTCGCAGCGCAGCAGGACGCCCGGCACCGGCTCGCGCATCCGCTCGCCAGGCGGCGCCCCCTCGACCGAGACGGACTTCGGCAGGTCCTCCCAGCCCAACGTCAGCAGGACGATCTCGCGGACGCCGGACCCGGCAGCCGCCATCAGCTGGCCGACAGACTGGCGATGCGCAGGCTGAAGGGCGCCGAGATGTCGTGGGACTCCGGGACCCCCTTCAGCCACTTCTGAACGACCATGAAGTCCTTGCGGTAGACGATGTTCGTCCAGCATCCCGTGGCCGACGCCTGGTCGCCGATCTTCGCGTAGAGCGCCGCGTCACCGGTCTTGACGGCGGCGGGGAGCTCGCCGGTGATCGTCGGGTCGGAACAGTGCAGGTAGTTCAGGCCGCCGTCCGGTGCATACAGGATGTGCGCCGCCATGTATGGGTTCGCAGCATCTGGCCAGAAGCTGGTGAACAGCGCGTCAGGCGCGCCCTTGGGGCTGCTGACCCAGCCGAAGATCTGCGAGGTCGGGAAGCCCTGGACCTTCGCTGTCACGCCGATCCCCTGCAGCTTGGCCGAGACGATGTTGGCGATCTGCTGGTCGTCCGCCTGGCTGGTGTCGTACCCGAGGGTTATCGTGCGGCTCGACGCCGGCGCCGCTGCGACCAGCTTCTGGAACGCCGACGGGTCGCTGCCGATGCTCTGGTGATCGATCGCCGCAGGGAGGAGACCCTCGGGATAGTTGCCCGTAGCTGGCGTCCCTCGCCCGGAGAACACCTCCTTGGCGAGCCCGGCGATGTCCACAGCCTGCTGGAAGGCTCGGCGTGCCGCTACATCCTTGAACAGCCCGTTGTTCGGGTTGACGTACACCTGCTCGGTCTGGAACGAGGGCAGCGGGTAGTTCGCGACCCCAGAGTTCCCCAGGTAGGACTTCACCGCGGGCGCGTTGAGGTCATGCAGGATGCCCGCAAGCTGGCCCTTGTTGAGCAGCAGCTGCTGGGTCGACAGATCGGGGATGACCGGCAGCTCGACTGTCTGGAAGTACGGCGCGCTGCCCCACCACTTGGGGTAGACCTGCATCTGGTAGGCCGAGCCGATCTCGGCCTTGGTGAGCGTGTACGGGCCGGTTCCGATGTCGTGCGTCTGCAGCCACTTCTGCGCGTGGTCGTTGCTGCCGTGCGCGGCGAGGGCCGTCGGGCTCAGCATCTTCGGCCCGTACGGCGAGGCCAGGTAGTCGAGGAACGCCGAGTTCGGTGCCTTGAGCTTGATGACGACCTTGGTCGGGCTCGGCGTCTCGACCGACGTCACGTCCGCCACCATGTAGGCCGGCCCCTGATTCACGACCCGGCGCCGGTCGAAGGAGGTCTTGACAGCGGCGGAGGTGAACGGCGTCCCGTCGTGGAACGTCACGCCCTGGCGCAAGGTGAGGGTGTACGTCGCCTTGTCCGGCGAGACCTGGTAGGCGGTCGCGAGCCCGGGCGCGATCTCGGGCTTGTCCGCACCGAGCTTGTACGACAGCAGCCCCTCGTACATGTTCTGGGTGAGGATGAGCCCTTGGCCGGCGTAGTAGATGTCGGGGTCTGGCGGCTGGCCCGGGTCCTGCAGGAAACTCAGGTGCAGCACCTTGTCGGTCGGGGCCGAGCTGGTCACCTTGGGCTGGGAGCCGCCCCCCGACCCGCACGCTGCCAGCACGGCCAGTGCGACGGGTGCTGTCAGCAGCCCAAACCTGCGGCGCTTCATGCGGACACCCCGGCGAGCTGCTGCGCCGGCAGGCCGGTCGTCGCTGCGCCCGGTGGGGCGAGCGCTTCCAGTGCGGCCAGCACCTCCTCGCTGCCGCGCCGAGCACCGGTCTGCAGGTACTCCATCGCCTCCAACGAGGCGGTATGCGCCCGCTCGCTGGAGCCGCCGACGCAGTCCTCGATGACCCGCACGTGGAAGTCACGCTGGTGGGCGTCGGCGAACGTGTAGTGGACGCAGACGTCGGTCAGGCCGCCGACGAGCAACAGCGTCTGCACACCAAGGCTGCGCAGGAGCAGCTCGAACTCGGTGCCGATGAAGCCGGAGTAGCGCCGCTTGACGATGTGGAACTCTCTGTCGTCGGCGCCGGGCAGCGGCAGCAGCGTCGGCCACAGCTCGGTGCCCTGGTCGCCGTCGATGCAGTGCCAGCCCTCGCTGCCGTCCAGCTCGCGGCCGATGTCGACCCCGCTGCGGCGGTGCACCTCCTGGAAGAAGAACACAGGCAACTCGGCGGCCCGGGCAGCGGCGACGAGCCGTTCCACGCGCCGCACTCGCTCGGGCGTGCCGGGCATCACCGGGATTCCGGTGACCTCCACCGGGAGGTCGGCACCCTGTTGGATGTCGACGACGACGAGGGCCGGCGCTCCGACGAGCAGTGGATGGGCGGCCTTCACTGGCGTGGCAAACATGTCACTCCTTGACTGGTGGGCAGGCATGGTTCGCGCGGATCAGGCCCCAGGCCCTGACGCGCGGTAGGTACGGGCGGCGCCGTTGCCGGCCGAGCGGGGGTCGACGTAGTCGGGGCTGGTCAGGCCGAGCCGGCGCATCGCGGTGCCGGTCAGCGCCTCCCGGATGCACCGGTGTCCGAGCAGCGCGGTGATGCTGTTGCCGGAGTCGTACGGCGGGCTGACCTCGACGACGTCCATCCCGACGATGCCGACCTCCGCCGACAGCCGGCGGATGGCCCGCAGCATCTCGGCGCTGGTCAGGCCGCCCGGTTCGGGCGTGCCGGTGCCGGGCGCGAACGCCGGGTCGCAGGCGTCGACGTCGACCGAGAGGTAGAGCACGTCGGCCTGGTCGAGCGCCTCGTCGATGGCCCGCTCCAGCACCGTGTCGAAGCCGTCACGGCGGATCTCGGCCATGAAGTGGGTCCGCAGCTCGTTCTGCTCCATCCACTCGAGCACCGGCGGATCTGGCCAGTACCCGCGCAGGCCGATCTGGACGAAGTTGCGGCCGGGCACCGCACCGCTCTCGATCAGGCGGCGCATCGGGGTGCCGTGGCCGGCGAGGTTCCCGCGCATGTCGGGGGCGGTGTCCGCGTGCGCGTCGAAGTGGACGATGCCGACCTTGCCGTACCCGTAGCCGTCCGCCACCGCCGTCGCGACGGGCCAGGTGATGCCGTGGTCGCCGCCCATCACGGCAGGCATGACCCCGGCGCCCACGATGCCGCCGATGAAGCTGCGGATGCTCTCGAACGTGCCGTCGGTGTTGCCGGGCAGGACGTCGGCGTCGCCGTAGTCGCAGGCTTTCAGATGCTCGAGCGGGTCGACGCGGACGTCGAGGTGCTGCAGGTTCGAGCCGTAGCCGCCGACGTAGTCGCACGAGCGGATCGCCATCGGCCCGAGGTGAGTGCCCGAACGTGCGGTGACCGTCCCGTCCCACGGCACACCGCACACCGCGACGTCCATCTGCCCCGCCGTCAGGTCCTCGGGAGTGAGGCAGACGGGCAGCTTCATGAACGTCTGGATGCCGGTGACGCCGAGCTCGCGGTCGGTGCGGTTGACGTACATCGGCCCGGGCGTCCGGGCGGGCTGCTCAGGCATCGATGCGCGGGTCCGCCGCGGACTGCAGCAGGTCGACGATGGTGTTGATCAGCACGTAGCCAGCCCCCAGGAGCAGGGTCACCCCGGCGATCGCCGGGAAGTCGTCGACTGGAATGCTTTGCGCGGTGTATTGGCCAAGCCCCGGCCAGGCGAAGATTTCCTCGATCACGAGTACGCCGGCGAACATCAGGCCGACCTGCAGCCCGGTCATCGACAGCGCGGGGCCGATCGAGTTGCGCAGCACGTGCCGGGCCATCACCTGGACCTCGCGCAGCCCCTTGGCCCGGGCGGTGCGGGTGTAGTCCGTCCGCATCGTCGTGACCAGGCTGGAGCGCAGCACCCGCCCGATCGACACTGCCGGTCCGAGCGCGATCGCCATTGCCGGCAGGATCAGGTGCCGCACGGCGTCGAGCGCCTCGTCGGGCCGGGCGTGCAGCAGCGAGTCGAGCACGAGCAGCCCAGTCGGGCCCGTCGGCGCGTTGGGGTAGTCGCTGCGGCCGGTCGCGGGCAGCCAGTTCAGCGCCTGGAAGAACACGAGGATGCCGCCGAGCGCCAGCAGGAACGCGGGTGCGGACGAGCCGATGAGCAGCACCGCCCGGAACAGCCCGGCGCCGCGCCAGCGCAGCGTCGTCGCGACGGCGAGCAGGACCGCCAGGACCAGTGCCAGGCCCAGCGCGAAGACGGTCAGCTCGAGCGTGGCCGGCAGGAAGGCGCCGATGTCGGTGCTGACCGGACGGCGGGTGCGGTAGGACGAGCCGAGGTCGCCGTGCAGCAGCCCGGCCACGTAGTGGACGTACTGGCTGGTCACGGGTTCGTCGAGGTGCAGCGCGTGGCGCGCCTGGGCAACGGCCTGCGCCGAGGCGCCGGGGCCGAGCATGGTGTGCACCGGGTCGGCCGGTGACGCCTGTTGCAGCGCGAACAGCACCACGGTGAGCACGAGCAGGATCACGACGGCAGCGCCGATCCGCTTGGCGACGAGCGATAGCACGGCTCTCCTACCTGGTCGACATCAGGTTGCGGACGCCGTCACCGGCGATGTTGGCGGCCAGCGAGAGCAGCGCCACCACCACCCCCGGGACGACCGGGATCCACCAGTCCTGCAGCAGGTAGCTGAGGTTGCGGGCGGTGTCGGCGCCCAGCTCGGGGGCGGGCGCCGACGCCCCCAGGCCGAGGAAGGACAGGCCGGCGAGGGTGAGCACGAGGTTGCCGATGTCGAGGCTCGCCGTCACGGAGGCGGACGGGACGGCGCCGGGCAGCAGGTGGCGTAGCGCGACGCGCACCCGGCTGGCGCCAGCGAGCCGGGCCGCCTCCACATGGGGCCGGGCCGCAAGGGTGCGTATCTCACCCCGCACGATTCGGGCGTAGAACGGCCACCACACGACCGACACGGCCAGCAGGGTGTGGAACAGCCCCCCACCGAGCGCGGCGACAACGGCAATGGCCACGACGGGGGCGGGCAGTGCAAGGAAGCCGTCGGTGATGCGCATGAGCACGTTGTCGACCCAGCCGCCACTCGCGCCCGCGATGAGGCCGATGACGCCGCCGATCAGCAGCCCGAGTGCCACGACGGCGAGTGCGGCAAGCCAGCTGGTGCGGGCGCCGTAGAGCACTCGGCTGAGGATGTCGCGGCCAACGGTGTCGCTGCCGAGCAGGAAGCCGGGGCTACCGGGTGGCAGCTCGGGCTGTCCCGCCGGCGTGAGCGGTCCATGTGGCGCGGGGATCGGAGCGGCCAGGGCGACGATCGTGACGAGCCCGAGCAGCCCGGCTGCTGCCTGGTCGAAGCGGCGCCGCGGCCTGGCGGCGGCACGGGTACGTCCGGTCCGGGTCGGCAGCGTGTGGGTGAAGGCTTCGGCTACGGCCACGTCACAGCTCCTGGGGTCGGATGCAGGCCACGAGGCGCTGGTCGGCATCGCGCGGCAGCGAGCCGGTGCGCAGCCGCTCCAGCGGCACGTCGAGCACGGCCGACGAACAGGCCTCGAGGGCAAGCGGGCAGCGCGGGTGGAACACGCAGCCGGTCGGCGGCGACAGCGGGCTGGCAGGCTCACCGGCGAGGGCGGGCGGCGGCACCCCAAAGTCCGGCACGGCCGACAGCAGCGCCTTCGTGTAGGGGTGCTTGGGGGAGCGGACGAGTTCCTCGGCATCCCCGATCTCCACGATCCGGCCGAGGTACATCACGGCGATGCGGTCGGCGATCACGCGGGCGACCGACAGGTCGTGGGTGACGAACACGACGGCCATGCCGAGGTCGTGGCGCAGCTGCTGCACCAGGTTGAGCACCGTCGCGGCGAGCGACACGTCGAGCGCGCTGGTCGGCTCGTCGCACAGCAGCAGCGTCGGGGGCACGACCGTGGCCCGGGCCAGCGCGACGCGCTGGCGCTGGCCGCCGGACAGCTCGGCCGCCCGAGCACCGGCCACGACCTCCGGCAGCCCGACTGCCCGCAGGGCGGCGAGCATTCGCTCCTTACGCGCCGCCGCCGCCAGCTTCTCGGTCCGCAGCCGCTCGTCGAGCAGGTCGCCCACGGTGAGCCAGGGAGTGAGCGAGGCGCCAGCGTCCTGGAACACCATCTGCGGGCGGCCGCCGGGGGCGAGGGTGATGTCGCCCAGCTCACGGGTCTCCAGGCCGGCGAGCACGCGCAGCAGAGTGGACTTGCCCGAGCCGCTCTCGCCGACGATCGCGACCGCCTCGCCGTCGCGGACGTCGAGCGAGACGCGGCGCAGCGCCGACAGTTTGGCCTTGCGCCCCGGGCCGGCCTTGACCCGAAAGGTCTTGTGGACCCCCGCTATTCGCGCGGCCATGCCGTCAGCGCTGGTTCGATGCCCGCCGATCGGGGCGGCGGCCGGCTCCGGCTTCGCGACGGCGAGCACGTCGTCCCGCGCGGCCAGGTCCTGCCCGGTGAGGGACTGCACGCGGGCTGCGTCGGCGAGGCAGGCGCGGCCGTGGCGGGGGTCGACGCCTGCCGCATCTGTCGCGCTCCCCACCCGCGCGCCGTCCTTCAGCTTGACGGTGACCGGCCGGGTCTCGGGGAGCACCTCGGCGCACCGGTCCATCACCAGGGGGCAGCGGGGGGCGAACGCACAGCCCACAGGGACGTCGGCCGGGTCCGGCGCGCTGCCGGGCAAGGAGACCACGGGTCGGGTGCGGTCAGTTGTCAGCGACAGACGCGAGCGCATGAGCCCCACGGTGTAGGGGTGGGAGGGCTCGCGCAGGATTGTCTCGGTCGGGCCGATCTCGGCGATGCGTCCCGCGTACATCACGGCCACCCGGTCGGCGACCTGTGCCGCCACCCCCAGGTCGTGGGTGATGAGCAGGACGCTGCAGTCGACCTCGTCGCGCAGCTGCCGCAGCAGCGCCAGCACTTGCGCTTGCACGGTGACGTCGAGCGCGGTGGTGGGCTCGTCGGCGATGACGAGAGCCGGCTCGCCCGCCACGGCCATCGCGATCATCACGCGCTGCCGGAGGCCGCCTGACAGCTCGTGCGGGTAGCTGCCCAGGCGCCGCTCCGGCTCGGGGATGCCGACGGCGCGCAGCAGCCGCAGCGCCTCCTTGCCCGAGCCCGCTGCCTCCGCGACCTGCCGCCCGACCCGCATCGTCGGGTTGAGCGAGGTCATCGGATCCTGGAAAACCGCTCCCATGTGCTTTTTGCGCACCTGACGGCGGACCTCGGTGCTGCTCGAGACCATGTCGGTGCCGAGCACCCGCGCCTCGCCGCTGGTCTGCGGCTGCGAGGCCTCCGGCAGCAGGCCGAGCAGGGCCAGGCTGAGCACGCTCTTGCCCGAACCGGACTCGCCGACGAGGCCGAGGATCTCGCCAGGCTCGATGTCGAGGTCGATGCCGCGGACAGCGGAGACGCGGCGCCCGCTGCGGGTAAAACTCACAGTCAGGTCGCGCACCTCTGCCACGGCGGGACCAGCTACTCGGTCGGCTGCCCCTCCGGCTGCCCGGCCCTGGGCAGCTGCGAGCACAGGAGTCACTGCTTCAGCAGTCACGACATCCTCAGCAGGGCGGAGCGGGAGAACGACCAGCAGGGTGCGGCGTAACGCGGCATCGATCTCCTCCGGCGACTGTCATCGGCCACCACGCGGCCGACATGGACGGTCTCCCGGGCTTTTGTCCCGCCGTGGAACGGTGCCGTCAGCGCGCTGCCGACCCCGTCTGCACCTCTTGGACCAGCCTCCAGTCGGAGCGGAACCCTAGGTGCGCCTCACCGTGGTGAGTCCTCCTCATAGAAGCCCGCTCGTGTATCCCGGCCTTCTCCGCGCTGTGTCGATCGTGTGAACAATGTGGGCGCGGCTGCAGATCTACGGCAAGGGGGCGGGGCCATGGAGCTACCGGAGGTCGGGGCATTCTTACGGAAGGGCATCAGCGTCGACGGCGGACCAATGCACGAGGACGAGCACATCATCTGGCTGCAGGTCGGGCCGTACTACGCCGACAGCCGCGGGTTCGCGGGCACGACGTCGTGCGTCGACGACCTCGTCCGCTGGGAGCACGAGGTCGGGACGCCCGGCGACGACGAGGGCTACCTCCAGCAGACCGGGAGTCTGCTCGTCGAGGAGGGCACCACACCCTCGGGTGGGAAGTACGTGGAGCTCTGGCGCGTGCTACCCGGTCCGCACGAGCCCGCGGGTGCCTGGCTTGCGGGCGACGGCCGGGTCGTGCGGGTCGGCGGCCATGTGGTGTACGTCGACGGCGCCGAGGGCCTGCACCTCACGATCTGAAGTCATCAGCCCTGCACGCCAGGCGTCAGGCGTCCAGCGCTGCCAGGCTCCGACCCGGCCAAACCCCCTGCTTGCCGGGCGACAGCGTGCCGTTCGGGTCGAGCGCGTCCTTGAGCGTCGCCAGCGTCCGCCCGAGCGCGTTGTCGTTGGCGTCGTACTGCTCGGCGACGAGGTCCATGAAGGCGGTGTGGCTGCGGTAGGGGGCGTAGCCGAGGGCGCTTGCCTGCGCGATGAGCTCCGGAAACAGGTCGCGGACGGCCTGCCGCTGCGCGGGGTCGGAGCGGTCGAAGCTCAGCAGGGCCAGGGCGATGGTGTGGCGCGGGAACATCGTGAAGCCGCCGCCGTAGTCGAACCCGTGCCGCTCCACGCCCGCTCTGATCAGGTCGCGCTGACGAAGGACGTCGACGGACCGGTTGGGGCACACGAGGGAGAAGTCGGTGTGCGCGGGCTCGCCACCACGCCAGGCGGCCATCCGCACCATGGCGGTGCCCGGGATGCCGAGCTTCGCGGAGTCGGCGGGGTGCACCTTGCCCGGGTCGACGTCGCCGGCGTAGGTGGTCTCATCGAACGTCACACCCGGGATGGCTTCCAGGGCTGCTCGGACCACCTGCAGGCGCGCGCTCGTGATCACCTCGGGGCCGTACAGCGCGAAGCCGGCGTTCCACCAGCCCAGCCCCGTGCGGGAGACGATTTCCGCGACGGCCTCGGGCGGCATCGCTCCCTCACCGGTGTACCAGGTGGCCCGGTCGCTCATCATGCTGGCAATGACGGTGGCGTTGCCGACGCTTGCCGGGCTCTGGATCGTGCCGTCGAGCAGCAGCGGGCGCAGCGCGTCGACGAGCGGGCCGAGCTCGGCGTCGCCGGCTGTCCTCGCGTGGCAGACCACGATGGTATCGGGCCGCGGCTGCACCCAGATGCCCATCTTGGTGACCACACCGAGGTTGGACTGAAGGAACAGCTCGTCCAGCGAGGGGCCGTACCCGCCACGGTAGAGGGGGGCGGCCGGGCTGCCCGGCTTGGCCCCCATCCCTGTCGCGAGGACGGTGCCGTCGGCGAGCACGACCTCGAGCCCGCAGATGTTCGCAGAGTGGTTGCCGTGGGCGGCGTAGCCGAAACCGCGTTCGAGGGCGTTGCCGATGACGCTGCCCCAGCCGAGGTCGGGCACTGAGATCAGCAGGCGCGAGCCGAGCGCGGCCAGGTGCGCGTGCAGGTCGAGGAAGCTCACACCGGGCTCGACGACGACGTAGCCGAGCTCGTCGTCGACCTCCAGCACCCGGTCCATGCGCTGCAGGTCGAGCACGACGCTGCCGGCGACTCGCGGCGCCGCGCCGCCGTAGGCGTAGTTGCGGCCGCGCGAGACGGTCCAGAGCGGGACGTGGCACTCGCCGGCGAGCAGCACGATCGCTCGCACCTGCTCGACCGACGAAGGCTGTACCGCGGCCGCCGCTCGGACCGGGTTCTCGAGAAACGAGTAGGGGTCGGCGTACCCGGACAGCTCGTCACCGGTCAGCACGTGCTCGGGCCCGACGATCGCCCGGAGCCGGGCGAGCACATCCCCGGGCAGGGCAGGAGCCGACGCGGCCGCTGGGGTCTCAACGGGACGGACGGTGGTCATGGGTGGCTCCTCGAGGTGGTGGATGACGCCGGAACGGAGAAGCCGGGCAGCAGGAGCTGGGAGACGATGTCGGCTACGTCCTGCGGGTCGGCGTCGGGCCGCTGCGCGAGGACACCGGCCAGCACGCCGAACAGCGCCGCGTTGAGCACGCCG
>JAABUZ0100006904.1_pt1 | contig 13955 bp, 12 predicted proteins | sample 5562091 | NCBI WGS metagenome assembly JAABUZ01 (sample SAMN12813069, study PRJNA571459) | rock metagenome | isolation source: Antarctica rocks | place: Antarctica: Victoria Land, Linnaeus Terrace sud | collected 2015-12-21 | reverse complement strand
CTGGGTTGGATCGAACAGGAACTCCACGCCGGGGTCGATGCCGACACCCTCTACGACCGCTTAGCCGCTTAGCGAGGATCAAATGTGCAAAGATAGAGAACCGCAGCCAAACAATGTAATCTTGAATCCCTCGAAAGAGGTGATGGAGCACCGGAGGTGGGCAGGGAAGTGCGCTATGCACTGACTGTTGCCAGCATGCATAGCCTTTCCCACAATATTCCTCCTATACTACTACGTCAACTTGTTGAGAGCAAACAGTGGAGCTTTGAACAAGCACTGGCGTCCGCATATCATCAACAGGAGCCACTTACGGAGAGCCAGGCTTTAATACGGCTTTTCACCTATCCAGGACTAGACAAAAAAACAAGGTCGTTCATACAAGATAGAATGCTACAAGCCGTCCAAAGGATCGAGGATGATTATGATCGAGCAGAAATGTTAGCAACACTCTTTCCTCATTTGTCTCCAGAGTCAGCCAAAAGCCTCCTGCAAGATGCACTGAGGACAGCAGGATACTTAGATCCCAATTCAGGTGTAGTTAGTGGTGCTCTAGCCTTATTGATTCCTTGTCTACCGGAGGCTGAGAAACCGCAGGCAATTGAAAGGCTAGAAGCATCGCTACAGCTCGTTGACGATAATTATGATCGAGCGCGTACGGTAGCAGCATTCATTCCTCATTCAGCCACTGACGGGCGTCTAACCTTATTACAATCGGCATTAGCATCGGCATGGATGATAGAGGATTCGCGAAACTGGGCAAAGGCAGTAGCCGCTCTAGCTTTGAGATTGGCTGAGATGGATCGCTATCGCAGCTTGGCAATTTGCATTGCACGTTCTATAGGGTTTGAACGTGGAAGAGCTGAAGCGCAAGCAAGGATGTCAGAATATTTATCTCGCATTGCACAACGAGACCTGGCGGAATCCGTCGCAGCATCAATTGATCCTGCATACCGATATTTTAAAGTGGAAGCAGAGACTAGTTCGGAGACTTTCGAAGCTAAAAGACCTAACATGCGTTTAATTACTGACAAGCTTCGAACCCTGCGGACAATAGGTGATGTAAAAGACCGCGCGAAAGTAATTAGTGCATTAATGCCTTATTTTATCATGAAGAAACGATTAAAAGTTTCATTTGCCGCTACGGGAGCTGTTTTGCAGATATACCGTCGTTCGCTAATATCTATAATTTTGTTAGCAGTTATGGTAGGCCTGACGGCTGCCGCGCAATGGATAGAGTTGTCGAAGCTCAGTCCTGCACTAGCAGAACTTGCAAGGCTCGACCTATGGCTTACCGAATGGTCGCTCAGGCTGGCCGTTACGCCGTTCGATCCTACAGTTCACAATAACCTCAAATCTCTTTTCCCCGTTTCACCACCAAGAGCTCTCATCACTAACCTTTCAGCCCTCATGCCGCTTATTCCCTTATACGTTCCTCTCATTGCATCCATCATATTAACCTTTAATATTTTTCATTTATCACTATCAAAACTTCTCCATGCTCTTTACGGGTTTTCTGCCATAGTGTTAGTGATCGGGTTAGCAAGAATTTTTTCAAGCGTCTCGCAAACGATATGCTTAGTGTTTTTCTGTGTCATAGCGTGGAGAATATGGCGCTCACGATCCCGACGTCTCCCTTGGTGGATACTATTGTGCGTGGGAACGATTGTAGGTGTGGTACCGTTGGGTCTATTTCCGGTTACATTAGGGTTGGTGGTGGAAGTATTTGTATTGCCGCTGGTGCTTATAGCGATGGCGTTTTCCACCGGTTTTTTGAAGTTGGGCGGTGTGACAGTTGCTGTAGAGAGGGCTTGGCGATTAATGGTAGCGGGATTTGCCTTGATATTTGGAATCGAGTTGCTGAGCGGTTTATTCGCTATCAAATCCTCACCTAGCTTACTAAATATCCTTCTATTACTAATCTTGACATGGTTTGCAGTGCTTGCTGTAAACAAGTGCCTAGGGACAATTATCGGACATATTTCCCTCTTTGCTGAAGCACCAGTGATTGCCTGGGCATTCGGGGGCGTACCAGATAGAGCACGGGCATTGAATGCCCTCGCCCCTCGCATACAAGGTGCAAAGTATGCGCTTGCGTCGTCACCAGCAAAACTCAGGAAGGTAATGACTGACGAACATAAGTTGATAATGAGGCTGGAGGGACAACAACCCGAGGTACTTAAACCGAGTGCCGAAGCAGTTCGAGACGCGCTCGCAAGCGCCGTGAGAATTTCTAATGCCAGTGAGCGTGCGGAGTTGTTCGCCGCGATAGAGCCTCAATTCAAGTCTTTGCCATTACCCATCCGCTATAACTATTGGCATGATGCACTCGAGGTATTGATGACTCGCAATCGTCAAAACTTGCTCTCGGATTTGCTTCATCTCTGGCCCATCATGGAAACGTTAGGCAAGAAAGAGGTTGCTCGCGACATCATAGGCGCTATCATGGTCGTGTCAAGATGGTGGCCGTGAGAATCTTATTTGCGGAGAAATTGACAATGTAGCGCAGTTGGCTTAGCAGAGATTCATCGTGAAAAAGCTCAGTGCGGCCCGATTGATCACATCTCAATAGAGTGTGCATGGTTCAAAATCGTGGCTCACACGGGCGAGGGGCAGTATACGTGGCCTTGGCACTGGCATGGGTAAGGGCATCATGCATAAGGCTCGGTGTGTTGTCGCAAGGTCACATTGTTCCCATCGCTATAGATTAGCAGGAACGGGCCAGCTTGTGGTCGATGTAGGTGATCAAACTGGCTTGATGCATAGATAAGCTACAGATACACCGACAAGACAACATCGCAGCGGACATCGATTAGCTCATGGCAACCCGGCGATAAAATCGTCGAGGGTTGCGGCTTGGCCGACACGATCGATTAGTTGGTCGATGATGTTCATGTCAAGCGTGGCCAGCCGCTCCTCCACATCGTTCGGTAGCGCCCCGAAGCGAGACTGAGCTACTCGATACACATCGCTCCGTCTTACCTGCAATCTCTCCTGTGCCCGAATGCGGTCCGCCCACGTTAGCTCCGTCGCTTCCACGGCGCCGCCCCTTTCCGTTCGTGCCCGTCGCATGTATTCCTCCTGCTCTGTTGGGTTGAGTGTCAAGTACGTCTGGACACAGTTTATCAGTAACTCCCGCCGCGCCTCATCGATCCGTGCCGTGCCCAGCCGCTCCATGATGGTGAGCTTGAGCCCCACCCTGCCCGCTGCGCCCGGCCGCATCAGCGCCGCCAACGCGACGCTGATCAGGCTGTCGCCGGCTGCATAGGCTTCGGCGTCGAGGTCGCGCAATCCCAGACGCCAGTAGTCCAGGCGGGCGTACTCCTGGTCCAGGAGCGTCCAGGTGTGCCGCACCAGGCGCGCGACCTGTCCCGGCACGCGTCGTCCGCGCCGGTTGGTCGCGAACGGCCAGATGACCATGGAAATGGTGGGCTGGTCGCTGCGGTTGATCAACAAGGCGTTGTAGGTCCACATGCGGTCCGACAGATTCGGGTCGGGTTGAGACTGCACCTCGACGTGGAGGGACAAGGCGGGAGGTATCCCTGTCAGAGGCTGCACCTGCGCCACGAGGTCAGCCGTGCGGCTCTGACCGCGCGGGATGTCGAGGAAGGTCTGCGGGTCGAGGAAGGTGATGTTTGCTGTATCGATGCGAGAGGCGATGCCCGGAAAGAACAGCACGAGGATGTCGGCGAAGAAGGTGCGTAGCAGGTCTTTCATCAACTGGTCATGGGACACGACGCGCGCCTCCCTGTACCTTGGTTTGGCTAGCTATGTGGCAGACCAAGGTCGGCTACAGTGTACTGCACCGGGGCTACCACGGAGCAACAAATCGCGGGCGGGTCAGCGGAGGCGTGTGGTGAAGAGCATAGCTGGCCCGTCCGCGTCGGTCACTGTCCACGAGGTGATGTGCATGTGTCCGTGTTCCCCTTTCCACGTTAGAGCATCACGACCATGGTGACGGAGGTGTCGCCGGGCGGGGACACGCCCGCGTCGCGGAACCCGTGGCGCTCGTACAGCGCGCGGGCCGGGTTCTGGCGGTCCACCGAGAGACTGAGCGCGGCGTAACCCTGGGCGCCGGCCTCGTCGAGGAGCGCCTGGAGGAGCGCGCCGCCCACGCCTTGTCCGCGCGCCGTGGAGACCACGCCGATCGACAACTCCGGGATGTCGGAGGCCACGAAGCCGTAGCTGTGCGCCTCGGCCGGGAAAAGGCGGTACCAGGCGGCGCCAAGATACGGTCCGGCATCGTCGAGCGCCACGACCCCGGCGTCCCCTGCTCGGCCCCACCCATCCAGGTACTTGCGGTTCCAGGGCGCGGCGAGCGCGGCATCCTTACCGCGCACGCGCGTGCCAGCATCGACCGCGGCGGCTTCCCAGAGCATATCCCACAGGAAGGACAGATCATCCTCTTGAACCGGTCGAATCAACACCATGTCGCTCCTGGTCCTCCAACTCCTCCAACGCCGCAATCGGGACAGCCGCGACCGTCTCTACCTCCGTCGGATGGCGCCCGTTCGTGACCACGCCGTCGGCGGCCCGCGTGTCGCCCCTCGGCGTGGACATCTCTCCCAGGTCCGGCTTGGGATAGGCGCCAACGCCGCTACCGTTGGTCTGACCGTGTCCGTTGCCGTTGCCAGGTCCAGAGCTGGCAAGCTGGCCGTTGAGGAGCGCGGGCGCATCTCGGGAAAGTACGGCCCGCTCGGTCCCAGAGGATGTCATCGCCGCGACCAACTCCCCATGATCGGTTGGGGTTGGCGACGCGAAGGCGGGCGCCGTTCTGGCGCTCCAGGGCAACCAACGGGGCGAGCGGTCCGCGCTCCAGGGCAACCAACGAGGCGGGCGGAGACCTGTCGTTCCGGCCATGGTCGTCGGGCCTGGCGGCAGGAAAAATGCCAGCGGCGCGAGGACGGCCAGGTAGCCGAGCGAGGTGTCGACCATGAAGCGGCCAAAATACTCGAGCACGAACAGCAGCGCGACGTAGCCGGCCATCAAGAGCGGGATGCTCGGCGCGCGATAGAGCCGCACGGCCAGCAGGCCCAACACCAGTATGCCCAGGCCGGCCGCCAGGTAGGGGCCGATGTAGCCGTCCCCGTTGACGCTGGCCCAGCCGAAGGTGAGCGCGACCCGGCCGAAGCCGAGCGTCTGGAAGCCGGGTCCCCACACGACCTGCAGCGGGATGGCGTTGCGCATCAGCCCGAGCGGATAGGCGATGGCGTCGCTCAGGAACGCCTGCGTGTTCCAGCGCAGGAAGGGGATTGCCGTGGCGACGAGCGGTAGCGCCAGCGCCAAGCTACGCAGCGCGACCGGCCCGGCGCGCCGCGGCCCCTCACCGACCCATGACCGTACGCGCCGCCGCCTGTCCCCACCGGCCGCGCTCTGATAGCCCTGATAGCGGTCGCGGTACAGCCCGGCATAGTAGGCCAGCAAGAGGGGGACCAGCGGCCAAGCCGTGAGCTTAAACGCAATGGCGACGCCCACGGCCAGCGACGCGGCCAGCAACTGCCGCCGCTGCAGCAGCCACAGCGCCGCCAGCAGCGGCGCGAGGACCAGCACATCGTCCTGTCCCTGCATGGCCGCGGCGGCGAAGAGCGGGCTGAACAGTACGGCGCTGAGCAACACCATTTGCCGCACCGGCTGGCGAACTAGCAGCGTGACCAGGACCAGCATGATGAGGATGACGGGCAGGTAGACGTAGGACTGGTCGAAGCGGTAGCCTATCCCGCTAAAGAAGGCCTGGAACGGCAGGCTGAGCAGCGCGCCCAGCGGCAGGTGCGGGTAGTGTGTGAGGGGGAGGTCCGGCCGCAGCGGCGCGTGTATGGCATAGGGCGGGATGTAGAGTTGGGGCAGGGAGCTATTCATGAACGAACTGGCGTAGGGGTTCTGACCGGCCAGCAGATCGCCCGCTCCTATCCACGTCTGCAGGGCTGTGTCGCGGAGGGAGAAAGCAGGATAGTACCAGCGGAAACGATCTCCTGCCGCCAGGGTCAACTGCGCGAAGAGCGCGGCCTGGGCCAGGCCGGCCAGCACGATGGCCCGCGCGATGATGCCGATGCGCTTGCCGGCGCGCCCGCGCCGCAGCCCCCACGGGACCAGGACGGCCACGACCGTATAGGCCAGCAACAGGCCCATCGCGATGGCCGTGAAGATGGCGTTGGTGCGGTTTGTGGGCGGCGCGACGATCTGCGGGATCAATAGGAACAGCACCACCAGATCGAACGAGAGATAGCTGTCGCGCAGGCCCCGGCGCTCGGCTTCCCCGGAACCTATAACACCCGCGGCGCCCGCGACCCAGCGCGGCCGGTGCGCGAAGTAGGCCACCGCGACCAGGCTGACCAGGAAGGCGATGTAGCTGGCGTGGAAGAAGCGCGAGAAGTAGAAGACGGGGAACAGCGCCGCGGCGTACGCCGCCAGCATCGTGGCCGGCGTGGTGTCCCGGCGCATGCGCCGCAACAGGATCAGCGCCAGCGGCAGCGCCACGGCGCCCTGCATGATCCAGAAGGGGTAGTAGGCGTTGGGACCGGGCACGAGCCCGCCCCACAGCACGAAGCCCGCCGCGCCCCACCCGTCGTAGCCCTGGATCGGGTAGCTGTGTGGGACCGAGCCGTTCACGTAAGCAAAGTTGCCGTTGTAGAAAGCGGTGGGGTCCCAGGCGTAGAACGGCACGATCATCAGCACGCCCGGCACGATCAGCCACGGCAGCAGCAGCGCCAGCCGCTCCAGCCGCTGCCGCCACGTGTCGCCCAGGCGTAGCCAGAGCCACCATAGGTAGAAGGGGACCAGCAGCAGGGTGGTCTGCTTGGTGGCGCAGCCGATCGCCAGGCACAGCAGGGCCAGCCGCCAGCGTGATTGGCCCGAGAAGTAGACCACGGCCAGGATCTCGGCCAGCACCAGGATGTCGTTCTGACCGTAGATAAACGTGGGTACCCAGACCGGGTTGAGCGCCACCGCGGCGATCAGCGCCAGGCGCGTCGAGGCGGTGGGCGCCAGCAGCGCCAGCAGCAGGACGGTCAGAGCAAAGGCCGCCATGTAGACGAAGCGCTCGTCGAACCAGTGCAGCGTCGCGTTGGAGGCCAACATAAAAGGGACGGTGATCAACTCCTGCCCCGGGAAGGTGTCAGTCAGCCAGAGGGCCGGGTTGGGCCCGTAGCCGTACTGGGGCTCGTTGTGCCACTTGAAATCGGCCAAGGGGGTGTTGAGGTAGGTCTGGGCATAAAAGTCTTTGCCGGCCAGGAGGAACTTGGTCCCCTCTTCGACGTTAATCGAGGTGTCATGCACCGTGTTGCGCAGGCCCATCGTGTGGCGCTGGCCGATCAGGTTGACCGTCGGCCACAAGACCAGCAGGGCCACGATGCCCGCTAGGATGGCGCTCTTGCCGCCGAAGAACAGCCGCCGCGATCGACGCCCACCCTCACGCAGGGGCGCGCCGAGCACGTCGAGCAGCACATAGAGGCCGAGCAGCCCCACGGCGATAGCGTTGAGGCCCGGCGTGATGTAGCGCACGCCCTTGAAACTATCCTGGTGCAGGGTCATGCCCGTCACCAGGATCAGCACGAGGGCGTCAAGCGAGATGCCGCCGGATCGCGGGCGCTGTGAGTCGTCAGTCATTAGTCGTTAGTCGTTAGTCGTTAGTCGTTAGTCGTTAGTCGTTAGTCGTTAGCCCTATAGCTGTGTGATAGGAGTATATAGGGGGTGCGCGCGTCGCGCCGGGGGTTGTTGTGGTGCATCGCAGGTATTGTAGCGCATAGCCCGACAATCGGGGTAATGATGTGCCTATCTTTCGCCGGCGTGCGGAAGGTTTGGGACGACTGGGAGCGTGCCAACCATCTTTCTTTCTGTGTGCGTGCCATGCTCGTGCGCCCGTCGCGCCCGTCCGCGCATAGCCCGAACGTTGGGGTAGTCCTGTGCTTACCCGAACGGGTACTGTGCCGCATGGCGCTCCTGTGCCGATGATAGGAGTACGAGGCGGACGCGGGGTTTGGGCTGTGCCCCGCGGCCGCCTCTATTCTGTTGCACGTTCCTCATACGCGGCCCACGCTCCTCATCCTGCCTATGCCGCCCCACCTGGCTGCCGGCCCACCTCGCCGCGATGCGCTGCCCGCTCACGCCAGGCGGCCGCGCTCGATCACGAAGCGCCGCCGCCGCGCCACCGGCGTCTCCAGGGCCGCTCCGTAGTGCTCCATGGCCCAGGTCCGCAGACGCGTTACCGCCTCGGCGTGGAGCGCATCGGGGATGGACCAGAGGCGGGACCACAGCCGCTCGGCGAATCCATCGAGTGCTTGCGCCGGGCTGAGCGCCTCCTCCCAGTCCGGTCCGGCGACCTCGTCGACCGCGGCGCCCAGTCGCTCCCACTCCGGGGCCATGCGCAACCGCGAGGCATGCACGACCCGTTCTTGCTCCTGCCACCCCAGGTCGAGCAGGATGTCGTCCCACGCCGCGAATATCTCGCCGCGCCCTCTATCGCTATCCTCGTCGCGGCCGTTGAGCAGTACGCCCGGACGTGCCAGCACCCGCGCGCTCTCCGCCGCTACCCGCGCCTGGTCGGACACCAGGTGATAGACGTGGACGGTGATGACGGCGTCGAAGCCTCCCGCGTCGAAGGGCAGCGCCGTGGCGTCGCCCTCCACCAGCGCGACGCGCTCCCGTGCCCCCGGAATCGTGTCCAGGGCCGCGCGCAGGCGCTCCATCATAGCCTGCGAGATATCGACGCCGGTGTAGCGGTAGCCGGCGCGCACGATCGGCAGGGCGATGCGCCCCGTCCCCACGCCCAGCTCCAGCAGCCGCGACTCCCGCGTCGCGCCCGCCGCCTCCAGCATCGCCCGCCCGATGCGCTCCTGCACCCCCGGCGGGTAGCCACGCGTGCGATCGTAGTAGTCCGCGGCACGGTCAAAAGAGATGGACATCGGCTCCTCCCAGTGGGCAGTGGGCAGTGGGCAGTTGCGCGTAGGGGCGTATTGCATACGCCCTGGCAGCGAGCAGTAGGGCGGCTCGGTCCCGTGAGGCCGTCGGCGCTCACCCCGCTGCTCACCAGTGGCCCCAAGGGGGATATCTCAATCCACGCGTGACGACCTGTTACTAGTACACCTTGGCTCAAGTACCTTGGCAGTCCAGTGAGACACGTCAGTGTCCGGTCCCTGCCATGCGACTTTAGTCGCAGGCCGTGCCCGACCGCCAGGCTTTTTACGCCAACGTGTACTAGGCCATCGGCGCGGCCTTCGAACCCTCCGGAACCCTGTACGTGTAGAAGGTCAAATACCCGCAGACGGTGCAAACGGTGGCGCGCAGGCCCTGGTGCTTGAAGTGATCGAGCAAGCTGGGATGCTCGGGCACGACGACGACCGGGCCTTGCAAGTGGGCGAGCACGCGCTCGCCGCCGCACTCCGGGCAGGGCGTGAGGGATGGTTGGGTCGAAGAAGTCATGCGTCGATCTCCTCTGTTTACTTATTGTTGCGTGTAGTGGCACTTAACCATACACCTCGGCGGGGTCGAAGGCGCGCTCCTGCACGGTTCGCCAGGCGCCGTCAGGGTCCAGGCGGCGGTAGTAGCAGGTGGGATGGCCGGTGTGGCAGGCGGCGGCGCCCTGTTGACGGACGCGCAGCAACAGACTGTTGTCTTCGCAGTTGATGTAGAGCCCTTCCACCACCTGTTCGCGGCCTGACGTCTCGCCCTTGCGCCATAGCTTGCCGCGTGAGCGGCTCCAGAAGTGGGCGCGCCCCGTGCGCAGAGTCGCCTGCAGCGCCTCCTGGTTCATATAGGCCAGCAGCAGCACCGCGTCGTCGTCCGCGCTCTGTACCACCACGGGGACCAGCCCTTGCGCGTCGAAGCGGATGCCAAGCTCGCTCACGGCCGCACCGGGACATCATGCGCCGCGAGGTAGTCTTTGGCCTCGCGCACGGTGTGCTCGCCGAAGTGGAAGATCGAGGCGGCCAGCGCGGCGTCGGCCGCGCCCGCGGTTAGCCCCTCGTACAGGTGGCGCAGGTTGCCCACGCCACCGGAGGCGATGACGGGGACCGTCACCGCGACGGCGACGGCGGCGGTCAGTTCAACGTCGTAGCCGTCGCGGGTCCCGTCGCGGTCCATCGAGGTCAGCAGGATCTCGCCCGCGCCCAGCCGCGCGCCGTCCGCGGCCCAGGCCACGGCGTCGAGGTCCGTCGGCGTGCGTCCGCCATGCGTGTAGACGCGCCAGCCGGAGGGGCTAGAGGGGTCGCGTTTGGCGTCGATGGCCAGCACCACGCACTGCCGCCCGAACGCCTCCGCGCCGCGCGCGATCAGGGCCGGGTCCCGCACCGCCGCCGTGTTGAGCGAGGTCTTATCGGCGCCCGCGGCCAGCATGCGGCGCATGTCCTCGACCGAGCGCAGGCCGCCGCCGACCGTGAAGGGGATGTCCAGCCCGTCGCCGGTTCGCTCGGCCACGTCGATCATGGCGGCGCGCCCGTCGCTCGACGCCGTGATGTCCAGGAAGACGATCTCGTCGGCGCCCGCGGCGGCATAGAAAGCGGCCAACTCGACCGGGTCGCCGGCATCGCGCAGGTCGAGGAAGCGCGTGCCCTTGACCACGCGGCCGCCGGTCACGTCAAGGCAGGGGATGATGCGCTTAGTCAGCATGGGTATCCTGGCGTCCCTTCCAATCCGAGCCTGCGACTGCGGCCGCATGGCAAACAACGGACCGACTGCGGTCGGGTGTGGACTATCGGCGTTCCACCCGTCGCACTCATATGCAGGTTCCTGTCGGTCATTCTCCCTCCTGGTCCGCTTGTATCGTCCGGATAGCCAGGGCGAGGTCGAGCGCCCCCGTGTAGAGCGCCCGCCCAACGATAGCGCCCGCCGCGCCCGCGACGCGCAACTGGCGCAGGTGGTCGAGCGCGCCCACCCCGCCCGAGGCAATGAGCGTAACTTCCCTTCCCCTCACCCCCAACCCCTCTCCCACGGCCGGGAGAGGGGCCGGGGGTGAGGGTTGCGGGGGTGAGGGTTGCGGAGGTGAGGGTTGCACGGCGTCAAGCATCGCCTTCAGGGCCGCGAGGTTAGGGCCGGCCAGGGTGCCATCGCGGCCAATGTCGGTATAAATGAGCGTGCGCACGCCCAGAGCCACCACCTCGCGCGCCAGATCGGTCGCCGCCGTCCGTGAGCCCTCGCGCCAGCCCTCCGTGGCCACCAGTCCGTCACGCGCGTCGATGCCCACCACGATGCGCTCAGGACCCCATTGCTCCACGAGCATCCGCAGCAGGTCGTGGTCTTTGAGCGCGACCGTCCCCAGCACCACCCGCGCGGCGCCGCTGTCCAGCATCATGGCCACGGCGTCCGCGCCGCGCAGGCCGCCGCTGACCTCGACCGGGACGTCCATCCCACGGCACAGGCGCTCGATCGTCGCGCCATTGACCGGCCGGCCGGCGCGCGCGCCGTCGAGGTCGACGACGTGGATCAACCGCGCGCCGGCCGCGGCCCACTCCCGCGCCAACGCCATGGGATCGCCGCGCGTGTCGGTCACCTGAGCGTAGTCGCCGTGCAGCAGGCGCACCGCCTGCCCGCCCAGGATGTCCACGGCAGGGATGACGATCAACGGCCCGCCTCGACGATTGCCGCCGGTTCCCGGACGAGGCCCATCCCTTCCGAGTTGCCCGGCCCCAAGCCCTCAGTGCAGCGGGCCACAAAGTTGCGCAGCACCCGTGCGCCGACCGCGCCGCTCTTCTCGGGGTGGAACTGCGTGCCCCACACGTTGCCTCGCGCGATGGCCGACACGAAGCGGTTGCCGTAGCCGGTCGTGCCCGCCGCGACGGCCGCGGACGCCGCATCGAGTTCGACGTAGTAGGAGTGGACGAAGTAGGCGTAGGAGCCCGTCTCCAGGCCGGCCAACGGCCCCTCGTTCCCCCGCACGGGCTCGACCGCATTCCAACCCATATGCGGAACCTTGACGCCGTGCAGGCGCCGCACGTGGCCCGCGATCAAGCCCAGGCCCGTGGCGCCGTCCTCCTCCTGTGGGCCGAAGAGCAGTTGCATGCCCAGGCACACGCCCAGGAACGGCGTGCCCGCCTCGACCGCCGACCGCACCGGCGCGGCCAGCCCGCGCTCGCGCAGCCCGCGCATGGCCGCGCCGGCGGCGCCCACACCGGGGATGACCAGCCCCGCCGCGCCCTCCAGCCCTCCGGAACCCTGCGCCACCGTCACCGTGGCCCCGGCGCGCTCCAGGCCGCGCACGATGCTCTTGAGGTTGCTGGCCCCGTAATCGACGACCACGACCTTTGGCATGCGCTCCCTCACCCCTTCCACCTACTCTACAACGTTAAGACTAGCATGCGACTTCAGTCGCATGGCACACGACGGACACTGAAGTGTCTCACCGCGTCGCCCCCACGACTTTAGTCGTCGTTCTTTGCCATGCGACTTCAGTCGCAGGTCCACGTCACGTTGTAATGCTAACGACTAATTACTTGACCAGTTTCTCGATCGGCGAGACCAGGATCTCGGAGGCGCCCGCGTCGCGCAGAGCCTCGATGACCTCCCAGAACGTCTCTTCCCGCACGGCGGCGTGGACGGCGAACCAGTCGGGCTCGGACAGGGAGATAACGGTCGGCTCCTTCAGGCCCGGCAGCACCTCGCGGATGCGCGGCAAGGCCTGTCGTGGCGCGTTCATCATCACGTATTTGTAGCGCCGGCCGGACGCGACGGCCTTGATGCGCAGCACCAATCGGTCCAGGTCCGCGCGCTTGGCGGGGTCGTCGAGGGCGGCGTGGTTGGCCACCAGCGCGGCCTGCGACTCCAGCACCGTGTCCACGGCGCGCAGGTCGTTGAGCTGCAGGCTGGAGCCGGTCGCGGTAATCTCGACGATGGCGTCGGCCAGACCCAGCCCCGGCGCGACCTCGACCGAGCCGCTGAGTTGGACCACCTCGACGTCGTGGACGTCGTGCCGGGCGAAGTAGTGGCGCGCGGAGCGCGGGTATGAGGTGGCGACGCGAGCGCCCTTGAGGTCGCGCGGCCCCGCGACGCGGGCGTCTTTGGGCACGGCCAGCACCAGGGTGCAGTAGCCGTAGCCAAGGGGCAGCAACTCGGCCACGTCGACGTCTTCCTCGTGGATCAGGTTCTGGCCCACGATGCCCGCGTCGACGGTCCCGGCCGCCACGTACTCGGGGATATCGTCGTCGCGCGTGTAGAGCAGCGAGAGCGGGAAGTTGCGGCAGGGCGAGAAGAGGCGCGGGCTGTAGGTCTCGAACTCCAGCCCGATGGCGTGCAGCAACGAGACCGTGCTCTCCGTCAGCCGTCCCTGCCGCTGCACCGCCAGGCGCAACCCCTCGTGCCCTACCACCGCCATACGCACTCCTCTCCCTGGCCTGCTCACGTCTATTCCGTCTCGGATACGCCTGTACCCTGCAGTATACGGGAGCGGCATGCTCCCAACGCGCTGGCCCAGGGTCTGTGCATTCTACACCTGTGACTGCGGTCGCATGGCAGCGCACGGACACTATGGTGTCAGAGGTGGGAGAGAACGGCCGGATGCGGGGACGGTGCTCAAGTCGCATGGCAGATTGTCATGTCCCTGCGGGACGCTCCCACGCATGAAAATAGGGGTGGCCGGCGGGTTCGATGCCTATTTACACAGTAGTCCCCCATGGCCGCGGCGGCGGCCACCCCCGCCCATGAAAATGGCCTATTTTCATCCCAGTCCCCCATGGCCCCTGCGGGGGCCACCCCCGCCGATGAAAAGAGGGGGCGCGCCAGCCCGTCGGAGGGGCTCTTTTCACATCAGTCCCCCATGGCCCCGGCGGGGGCCACCCCCGCGGATGAAAAGAGGCTCGAAGTAGTGTACGCTAGGGGGCGATGGCCCTGGCAAGAGGTCGGGACTCCTTGGTGCTACGAGCCCGCATATCAGTCTGACTCGAGCGATCAAAGGCACCCCCGTCTGTGGCCCCCGTGAGGGGAGCACGCATCCCAGAATCCGACGGATTGGTCGCTCCGACGGGCCATCCATCGGA
>JAABUZ0100006902.1_pt1 | contig 13956 bp, 15 predicted proteins | sample 5562091 | NCBI WGS metagenome assembly JAABUZ01 (sample SAMN12813069, study PRJNA571459) | rock metagenome | isolation source: Antarctica rocks | place: Antarctica: Victoria Land, Linnaeus Terrace sud | collected 2015-12-21 | reverse complement strand
AAGAGGCTGAGGTTCTCCAGTGACAGGAGGGCCAGGCCAATACCGATGGTCGGCAGTACCATCGTTGCCCATAATACCCACGAGACGCTCAGTGCCACGCTATGATCCACCTGCCCAACCTGGGTCAGCACTGCGATAGCCGCAGCCTGGAAAACGCCAACGTAGGCCGGTGCCGAAGGAGCAAGTATGCTGAAGTTGATGATGATGAGCAGCAGCAGCACGACGTGGAACGGCAAGCGCAACCCGAATGCATAATGAATGACCATGATGTAGACACCGAGTTCAAAGCACCAGATGACGAGTGATAGAAGAGTGACGGCGATCACCGCACCCCCAGTTCGCAAAAAGTCCAGACCGGCGGCAAAGGATGTCACGAGACCCAGCACACGCGCTGTAATGGCAGCTGGAAGCCGACCCATCGTGGCGTGGACCATGCCGTAGACGAACTGCTGGCGGTAGGTGAGTAAGAGCAAAAACAGCAGTGCTCCAACAAAAATGAGCGCACCGAGGAGACCAGTTGCCTTGACCCACGGAGGAAATGGGTACATGACCGTGATAATTGCAAGCAACGCTACGAGCGTCAGGCCGTCAGCAACCCGCTCGAGGACAATCGTGGCAAAGGTCGTGGTCTTGCTAATCCCCTCTTTTACGCCAAGGACGTAGGCACGGAAAAACTCTCCCAGCCGCAATGGGAGGACATTGTTCGCCATGAATCCAATCAGGAGCACTTGCACCAGATGGCTCAGCGGCGGTCGGTGGACCTTCCAGAGGAGCGCACGCCACCGAAGACCACGTGGAACGAAACTCGCAAGGTAGATGCAGGAACCCAGCAGTACGTACCAGTAGTTTGCTGCCCGCAATGCTGAGAAAGCAGCGGCGATATCTACCTTGCGGAAGATGAGGAACAGGAAAACAACACTGAGGGCAAAACCTCCCCAGCGCGCATAACGCCGGAGAACGTGCTGCACTCTCGCGTCCTTACGTGTCGTTTGGGCTAGAGTGTCATTGTATCATTGCAGAGGGTCGCGCCTTCAGTTCGTGCCCGCAACGTGTGCTGTGATTCTTCCTATGCAGTAGCCAAGTCCCTGACCCAGCTATAGCGCACGTTGACATGGTGACCGGAACGCTCTGTCCCCTGGGGTCGTGAGAGGAGTCCGCACGTGCTGTCGAGTCAAGGAACGTGACGACACCTCCACGTTCCGAATCCCGCTGGAACAAGATGGCCAGCACCGTACTGGATCTCCTGTATCCACCTCGTTGCGTCGCCTGTGGTCGTGATGACGACTGGCTCTGCAACCGCTGTGTGCGGCTGATCACCGTGATCGAGCCGCCATTCTGCCCGACATGTGGGTTGCCGGGCGGCCCTTGTGCGACATGCCGCGACCACCCGCTGAGGATGGACCGCATCCGTGCGGTTGGGCCGCACCAGGGAGTGCTTCAACAAGCCATCCACGCCTTGAAGTACGGGAATCTCACGGCGGTGGCGCCCCGGCTGGGAGGGCTGATGGCAGCGACGTGGCGTCAGTATGGCCGTGACGTGGACATGCTCATTCCCGTTCCACTGCATCCATCACGACAGAAGTCGCGAGGCTACAATCAGTCGCTCTATCTCGCGCGCGATATTGGCCTACGCCTGGGTCTTCCTGTCGCGCCACACGGATTGCGCCGCGTGCGTACCACACAGGATCAGATCGGGCTGGGACGGGCGGAGCGCCGGCGCAATGTGGAAGGTGTTTTTGACGTGGGACCGTCGCTTTCAGGTGCTGGCGTGTCGAGCCCGATCGGCCGACACATCCTCCTGATCGATGATGTATGTACCACGGGGTACACGCTGGATGCCTGTGCTGCTCCCTTGCTACGGGGTGGCGTTCGTTCCGTTTCGGCCCTGGTGGTGGCCCGGAGGACAGACGGATAGTCCTGGCGTCACCAGCAGCATCTGGCCATTCCAGAACAGTCGCTACACGAGCGTTGCATTGATGCCGGTCTGTACGTTATGTGAGGATGCAATGCTCACAGCACACTGTTGTTATCCAGAGCGTGGAGGTCGCGTGTTCGCTCTTTTGTTTCGTGCCCGGGTCATACCATGGCTGACATTCGTCGCGCTTGTTTTTGCTAGTTGTGGTACCACAGGTTCCACGAGCCCGACATCAGTGACGACTGCCCCAACAACGGGAAGCACGTCAGCCGTGGCGGCAACGCCAGCCGCCGCTGGTTCTCCCGCTAACGGAAGCATTCCGTACACCGACGTCAATCCGTATGGGGTGAATACCTTTATGGAACGAGAGGTTGAGGCCGTCAAGAACGACAAAACGGCTGATCTGCTCAAACAGGCCCATATTGGCTGGATCAAACAACAATTTCTCTGGGCGGGTATCGAGACGTCGAAGGGACATCTTGACTGGACAAAGTGGGATGGCATTGTCGACCGGATGAATAGTCGTGGCATTAAAGTCATCGCACGCCTCGACTACACGCCGGGGTGGGCGCAGAAGCGAGCGAATCCAAATGCCCCGCCAGACAACCCCGCCGATTACGCCGAATTTGTGTTCCAGTTCACCAAACACTATGCTGGCAGAGTGGCGGCGGTGCAAATCTGGAATGAGCCGAACCTGTCCGTTGAGTGGGGTGGCCAGCCGCCCAACGCGCAGGCGTACGTCAATCTGCTCAAGCTCAGCTACGCCAGAGCAAAGGCAGGTGATCCGAACGTCATTGTCCTGTCGGCACCGCTCGCCGAAACACTCGAGCGGTCACCCAAGGCGCTGACGGAGACGGAGTATTTGCAGCAGATGTATGACGCTGGTGCCAGAAGTGTCTTTGATGTCTTGTCGGCCAACGCATATGGGCTGGGATTCCCGCCCGATGATCCCCCGACTGCCGATCGCTTGAACTTCCTGCGCTTCACCTTTTTGCACGACGTCATGGTGAAGAACGGCGATGCCAACAAGGCCATCTGGTTTAACGAGTACGGGTGGAACGCGTCGCCGAAGGATATGGCTCCGGAGAAGATGATCTGGAGCCGGGTGACCCGTGAACAGCAGGCCACGTATACAACCGATGGGATCAAGCTGGCGCGTGAAAAATATCCGTATGTGGGTGTGATCAACATCTGGTACTTCCGCCAGGTCGGGGACACGCCCCCGACGGAGTCAAGCTACTATTTCGACATGGTCGCGCCCGACTATACGATCAATCCCGTGTATACTGCCGTGCAGCAGTCCGCCGCGAATGGCGTGGGCATGCGCAAATAGGCGCGGTAGCATGACCTGCGGAGACGATCACGGAAGAGGGGAACCAACGGTGCGAGTGGTCATCATGTCGGATGTCCATGGCAACAGCACGGCCCTCGACGCCGTGCTCCGAGACATCGACGCCACCGGTGGTGCTGACCGAATCATTGTCAATGGCGACCTGTGCGCGTTCGGCCCTCGACCCGAGGAAAGCCTTGCACGTCTGCGATCCCTGCCCAATGCGACCTTTGTACAGGGAAACACCGATCGCTACCTGGTTGCCCGTCCCTCACCGGTCCCCGCCACCGATAGCACACCGGCACGCCTACGGGCTGGGTGTGGATGGGCAGCGGCGCGTATCGGCGAGGATGGCCTGCGCTTTCTCGCCGCCCTGCCCAACCGCCAGGAGGTGGACGATGCACATGCGGGCCGTCTTCTGGTTGTCCACGCCTCACCGAGGAGTGATGAAGAGGGGATTGGCCCGGATACGACACCCGCGCTACTGTCGGAGATCATGACCGGGATCGACGCGGCGTTCCTCTGCTGTGGACACACCCACGTACCGTGGCGTGGGCAGTGGGGCGGCACCACGATTATCAACGAAGGTGCTGTGGGCTTCCCCATGGATGGCGACTCACGGGCCAGCTACGCCACGGCGGTCCTGGAGCCACAGGCCTGGTACGTGGAACTTCACCGCGTGGTCTACGACGTGGACTCCGTCATCAATGATCTGTACGCGCGTCAACTTCCAGCAGCCGACATCTTTGCCAAACGACTGCGCCGTGCCGGAAAAGAACCGGGGTAACGATCCCCGCGCATCAGAGGACAGGAGCGATCAATGTTGTTAGCGATGCGAGAGAGCATGGCACCGGGAGCCTCACTGCCCGAGCGGCTGGCTTCGCTGGAGCGGATGGGCTATGACGGAATCGAGCCCATCGCCTCGATGTCGTTGCCTGTCAGTGAGGTCAAAGCGGCGTTTGAGGCCAGTCGGATTCGCCCGTGCATCATCGGTGGTAGTCGGTTGCTCTTTGATCTTGACAAGGGGAAGCGACTCGAAGGCATGGCCGAGATGCGACAGCGCATTGCCTTTGCCGCTGAAATAGGATCGCCCGGCGTGCTGATTGCCGCATACCTGCCACCGGCGTGGCCGGATCTTTCTCCCATCGCGACGGGACCGCAACTTCAACGCCAGGCACTGGTGGCGCAGTTGAAGGAGTTGGTGCCGCTGGCTGAGCAGCACAACGTGCAGTTCGTGCTGGAACCGTTGAACCGGTACGAGTCGCCCGTCATTCAGACGTTGCAGGATGGAGCAACGTTATGTCAGCAAGTTGGCAGCCCGGTCGCCAAAATCATGGCTGATTTTTTTCATATGAATATTGAAGAGGACGACATTCCGGCGTCAATCTCAGAAGCCGCGCCTTATATTGTTCACGTCCACGTGGCGGGCAGCAGCCGTAAACAACCGGGAACAGGTCATCTGGACTTCCGACCTGGTTTTCGGGCGCTCAAGGCCATCGGTTATGATGGCCCGGTGAGCCTGGAATGCCGCGTGGTCGGTCCACCTGAGGACACCCTGAAGCAAGCAGGGGAGTTCATCAAGCGGGAGTGGGAACAGGCATAGGACAACTATTCCAGTTCCAGCCCCTCCATGGGGTGGATGGTGAGTGTGCGACCTGGTACGTTGATCTCGGCAATGACGTCTTTGATGGCTGGTATGAGGACTTCGCGCTTGCGGTCAGTCTCGACGACATAGACGTCGTTGCTCCCCGTCTGTATCACGTCTACGACCGAGCCCACTGGCTGGCCGTCGTCGGTGACAACGCTCAGCCCGACGAGTTCATGGATGTAGTACTCGCCTTCGGGCAGCGGGGCCGCGTCTTCGATCCGGACGTATAACTCTTCGTCGCGCAACGCCTCAGCGGCCTCGCGCGTATTAACCCCGGATAGGAGAAGGACGGCGCTTTGCGCGTGTGGCCGCCATTCCTCAACGTCATACCGTGAGCGGGATGTGCCAATATAGAGTGGACGCTGGGTAAAACGCTCAGGGTAGGCCGTGAAAACCTGGATTTTGACTGCGCCAGCAATACCAAACGGCGCCACCACGCGGCCGACGAGCAGCCATGGGTCGATTGGCGCGGAACGGGACGGCATGATATGCCTAGAGAATCTCCAGAATGACGCGCTTCTGTTGTTTCACGCCCGCAACCTTCATGAGTGTGCGCATACTCTTGGCAATGCGTCCCTCTTTGCCGATCACCTTGCCCATATCATCTGGTCCCACGCGCAACTCAAAAACGACAGACTGTTCGCTTTCCACAGTGGTGACGCTGACCTGATCAGGATCGTCCACCAGACCGCGGGCCATATACTCCACCAGTTCTTGCACCAGCTATTCCTTGGATGCCTTAGCCTTAGGAGCGGTATGCGCCGGGAGAGTCACCAGCCTGTGTTCCACGCCCGCCCACTTCAGGATACGGGAGACTGCTTCACTTGGCTGTGCGCCCTGATTAAGCCACGCGAGAGCGCGTTCGCTGTTAACACGATAGGTGGCCGGGTTGGTCAGCGGTGTGTAGTGGCCAAGTATTTCAACCGCCTTGCCATCCCGCGGCCAGCGGGAATCGGCAACCACAATGCGGTATGAGGGACGCTTGTGCGCCCCGGTACGGGTGAGACGGATTCGCAGCACGCGCTCATTCTCCTGAGAGGGCGCCCCGCGCCCCGACGTAGTTAATCTTCGACTGGCACGCGCACCCAACAATGACCGCGCGCACCTGCGATTATACAGCAGCACGCCACCTGATGGCAACCATGTATTCGCATTTCACGGCAGTCGAAGCATGGGGGCCAGGACGACCATGAGTGGCCAAAATACGGATATCAACACAAACGCAATGAATAAGGAACTGACGTCTGGCAAGGGGGTCTGGTAGAGTAAGGCGTTACTGACTACGGCTATAACGCCCCAAACCCCAGCACATCCACTGACTACCACATAGCACCCGAGGAGTATACGGCCCTTCTGGCTTTGCACATGAGAGAGTGCCAGCCAGAAACTCAACATCGCTAGGATGATCCACCCGCACACGACTGCTCCAATGGTAACCAACCAGTCTGTAGGGTTCATGATGTCCTCCGTGGTGCTCTGCGATTATCGTACGCCAGCTCCCGCGATGGCATTGAGCGTCTGATTGATACCGCTGCCCGTGACGTGGCTTGGAATTGTCCTCCACTGCTCTGAAAATAGTTATCAGCGACTGGTTGATTGGTAGGGGCGTATTGCAATACGCCCCTACTTGTCGGCGCGCCCCGATTTTCATCCCTCGGGGGTGCCCCCGCGGGGGCATCGACGCTGCCCTGAAAAAGACCTTTCACCGTCGGGTTACTGGGGCCTACGACTGCGCGCCCAGAGGGCACCCGATGGCACAGTACCGCCGACTGTGGTCGGGAAGGGACGACCCTTTTTCATCTTCGGTGGTGGCCCGAAGGGCCGTGGATACTGCGTCCCGATGGGGACGTGCACTACTCCCCAAACCACCACATCAGCGTCCAGACGCTGCTCGCCTTGAAGGATGAGCGCCAGGAGCAGGTCCGCATGTGACGTCCGGGATGGCCGACTCGAGGCGAAGTCACCGTTACCTTGACGGGTAGTAATGATTATACGAAAATCATTGTGTATGACAGACATCAAGGATAGCACCATGGAACAGTACACGACAACCATTACACAGCGCGGCCAGGTGACATTGCCGGCCAAGGTCCGCCGGGCGCTGGGCGTAAAACCGCACGAGAAAGTGACCTTCCAGGTGGAGGGGCAGGAGGTCCGCCTCTTGCCGACGACCTTCACATTGGAGAGCGCCTACGCCTCCGTGCCGCGCCTGCCGGAGCAGCCGCCCATCGAGAAGCTCTTCGCCCTGGCCGGCGAGGATCACGCCGAGCACGTCTTGCGCGAGATGGGAAAGGGTGAGGAAACGTGAGGGGAATCGACGCCAATATCTTCCTGCGTTACCTCACTGGCGACGATCCCGGCAAGGCACGGGCCACGTTCGAGCTCTTCCAGCGGATCCAACGGGGGGGCGAGGGGGTCACGACCACAGTGGTGCATCTGCACGAAACGGTCTACGTGCTGGCCTCCCCACGCCTGTACCACTTAGGCCACAGCGATATCCGCGACCGGCTGCTTCCGCTGCTGGCACTGCGCGGGCTGAAGATCGCCGACAAGCGGCGCTGCATGCGGGCGCTCAATCTCTTTGCCGACTATCCCTTCCTCGACTTCGCGGACGCCCTGCTGGCGGCCTCACTGCACGATGCCGGTGTGGGCGAACTGTATAGCTACGACACTGATTTTGACCGGTTGCCGGCGATCCGTCGCCTCGAACCGTAGGGGACCAGGAAGCGGGAGCGGCAGCCAGCGAACCGTCACTGCCGGTGGTTGCTACGCCTGCGACACACAGGGTGTCCGCCAAAGTTTTCCGTGGACAAGCAGGGGGTAATTAGCACACTTCGCCAACACATGGGGTACACATATGGAGAATTGACGTGGCCAACCTTTTCGGATTGAAGCCGACGTGCTCACCGGCCTACACGACGCCGCAAACACGTGTGAGCATGCCATGCCCACGGGAGCATCGGGAGCCAGCGGAACCTCGACCGTAATGGAATGGTAGGTTTGGGTGGGCATGTCAGTGCTTCGCCTGATCGAGGACTGAGCGCGAGTCATCGAAGTCGTACACCGAGAAGGAAGTGGCAGTACCCACGACGCAATGGCAAGGAGTGTTCTCGGCCTACACCGTTAGGGTGTCGCTGTCGCGGTTGACGGAATAGGTTGACTCAACGTCGGCATGTGATCCAGGTGTACCGGTAGTTCATCCTCTGTTCCGACAAAGAAGCCCTCTACAGGTTTTCCCGAACCGTTCTCACTCGCTTCCCAGAAGAAGTCCGACCAGATCATCCCTCCCCTTCCCTTGATCGTAAATTGAAGGGGCATACGTTGATTCTCTTCGTAGATATATACATGGTCCACTCGGTGCCACTTTGGAAATTGGCTATCGCTGGAGGTACAGGCATGGCCGGATGGCGGAATCGTCACCACTACTTGGATGCCCTCAGAACGGAGGCGAGGGCATCCGGGGGATCGGTATGAAATGGTCACCCAACCGCGAAATCCGCCAGGAATCTCGTATACGACAGGACGAGAAAATCCACCGCGAATGATCAGCAGCGAAACGACGACGATGATAATCACCGGTGGGATTGGCCCGTTAATTACTCTCACGTCGCCGACTTATATCAAACTTGTTCAATGAATACCTGGTAGTTGAACAGGTGAAAGGCATTCGTACCGACTGCGATAGCATCGCAGGAAAACAGGAGTTGGGCGCCACCTGGTCCCCCATAGTGCCACACTTCGAGCGAGGGATAGGGGGTGACTGGCTGCGTAGGACACGAAGGCATTGCCGTTAGCACCTTCCTCGATCCAAACGTCGGTAAGAATCGGAGGTGCGGTGTAGTGTGGCAGAATACCGATGCTAGCAGCAGAGGAAGCATGAAGCGTCCGTTCTCCCAGGACGTTGGACTTTACCGTCGTCACCGACGAGTATAAGGTTCCTCTACCCGAAAACGCACGGAAGGCAGTGTCAGCACGGGTAACACCGACGGTCGTGAGGCCGACCTGCGAAGCACCACGCTCATACAGCGACTGATTCACGCGATACACAACACCACTACTCTCGCTCACACCGCGATTATCTCCGCGAAATAGAACATCGCCTTTGATGGGGAACTTCGCATAGGCGGTCGGAATGAAGCGCTCGATGCAGTAGCGGGGACCGGTGGCACTCGGTCTGGGATCAGAACACAGTCCACTTGGATCAACATTGCTCACCGGGTTGTTCATCGCATAGCTGTAGCGGTTGAACGACTGTGGCGAGCTCATCCCGCCTGCCAGGGGATCGTGGCTCATGAAGCGACCCGTGGCCGGGTCGTAGGAGCGGGCACGCACGTAGCTCAGGCCATCGCTGTCCCGCTGCTCACCCGCGAAGCCGAAGGGCTGGCTGCTGCTGGTACCCGGTGGCGTCAGTGGCACGCCAAATGCATCCGTCTTTGTGATGCTCGTCACCGAGCCCGGCCCATCCGTCTGCGGTAGGCGGTCGAGCGCGTCCAGGAAGATATCGCGCTCGTTCCACAGGCGGACGATCCGCTCGGTCATGGGGATCAGATAGATGCGGCGAATGAGTGGATGCGCCCATTGGTCGGGCTGCTGGAGCATCTCCCCCAGTGAGGCGCGGGCCGCGAGCCACGTCCGCAACCAGTCGTGCATCAACCACGGCTCGCCGGGGATCGGACGTCCTGCCGGGTACGCTCCGTTGAACTGACCGAGGTGACGTGCAGCGAGGGCAAAGCGATCCAGGTTCCAGTTCGGGCCGACGGTGTCCACGACATCTTCGAGCCAGAGCCAGTATGAGCTATCCGGCTGCTCAGTAACGCCGTAACAACGGGGAACCGTCAGTCCACCTGGAAGGTTATGGAGCAGGCCAGTTTGGTAGGCAAGTACTTCACGTTTCCATGCGTTCGGGTCCGCGGCGCCTTCATCCCACGCTGGCGGACCGCTCCCCCCGGCGTCAGCGGCGGGTTGCGGTGGCGTGACAACCTTGAGCACCAGCGACCACGACATCGCACGTCCCCGGCCGTCCCCGGTTCCATGTATGCGAAACAGACCGCCCGTTGTGGCGCCCATGCCGCTGTTGATCGCGTCATAGTCCCACCCCGTGACCTGCATCTCGTCGGAATGTGCGGCAATTCTGGCTGGCTCGCGTAGCATAGCGTCGTCAAGCATGGCTATCACGTCTGGTTTTGACTCCGTGTGCATCACCCCTCCGCGCGTCGTTCACCCTCACTGTTGTACGTCGATGTGATGGTCAGAGCACGGACGGTGCCAGCGTGGACGTAGGCGCCGGGTGGTATGCTGCCCTTCAGGACGTGGGGGTTGTCAAGGGAGGGAGCGTGTGGAGATCAGGACATTGACCGAAGCTGATGCCGCCAGCTACTGGGCACTTCGGTTGCGAGCATTGCGCGACGAACCCGCGTCCTTTGGCCGCGCCTACGAGGACGAACGCGACCGGCCACTCACCGCCATCTCCGAGCGATTCCGTAACGAATGGCACTCGCCTGAGAATTTTGTTCTTGGCGCGGTTGTGGATGGGCTGGTGGGAACGGTGGGCCTGGTCCGGCATCAAGGACGCAAGGAGCGGCACAAGGCCGATATCTGGGGTGTCTATGTTGTGCCAGAAGCACGGGGCCAGGGCATCGGGCGCGCGTTGATGCTGGAGGTCATTGCACGCGCGAAGGCACTGCCGGGGCTGGAACAGATCAACCTCGGCGTGACGACGTCGAACGCGGCGGCGCGAGCGCTCTACAGCTCCCTCTGGTTCAATACGTATGGACTCGAGCGACATGCGCTCAAAGTCGATGGCCGCTATGTGGATGAGGAGTATATGGTGCTGTGGCTGGAGCGACAAACCTGAGTGACACGGCGATGAACGATGATGCCTATCTGCTGGTCGCGGCACGGGTCGGGGCGCTGCTGCACGCACGGGGTGAGACCGTTGCCGTCGCCGAGTCGTCGGCTGGAGGGCTGATCTCTGCGGCCCTCCTGGCGGTTCCTGGCGCCTCCCGCTACTTCCTGGGAGGCGCGGCGGTCTATACCACGGCGTCGAAACAGGCACTGATGGGTGTGACACGCGAGGGGTTGGACACCGCACGGGCATCGACGGAAACCCACGCGCTGGTACTGGCACGCGCGGCGCGTGAACGCCTTGGAGCGACGTGGGGCATCGGAGAGTCGGGTGCGGCGGGACCCACCGGCAACCGCTATGGTGATGACGCGGGCCACTGCTGCGTAGGGGTGGCGGGTGCGGTCGAGCAGTCGCTCACCGTGGAGACGGGCTCACCGGATCGGTGGGACAATATGTGTCGCTTCGCGGCAGCCGCACTCCAACTCATCGAGCGCGTCCTTGAGGGACAGGGGTAAGGGACCCCGGGCCGCTGTGCTTACTTCAGCCACTCGGCGCTGTGATCGACGAGGAGTTTCTCGGCCCGCTCCGTGATGGAAGCTTTCCTGGCTGCCTCATCACGCCCGTTCCCCGAGCCTCGGGTCTGTCGTTTCGGTGGCCCGTCCGCTGTGGACCGACTCGGGGCACGCTGAGCTTTTGGTTCCTTCCGCTTGAAAAACGGGAAGAGTGCCATGCCGTTCCCCTTTCCGCTACTCGTGCATCTGACCGACTCGAAGGTAGCTTACCAGCGTCAGGTTGAATCAGCATCACACTGCTCTGAAATCCGCGTTCCTCCTGCGGGGTGTCCGCGGCAACGCGCCCCTGCTATGATCGCACACGAGGGAGGTTGTACGGTGGAACACATTCACGGAGGCGGGGCAGTGTCGCGGCACGATGGGGCACTGCGGGTTGATGGACTGGATGACGTAGTGCTCATCCGACGGGATGAGTTCGGCATCGCGCATGTGGAAGCGTCTACCGAGCACGACATCTGGTTCGGGCAGGGATTCGTGAGTGCGCAGGACCGCATGTGGCAGATGGAGTATGACCGGTTGCGTGCCACCGGTCGCTGGTCGGAAGTAGTGGGCAAGGGTGGCGTGGTGGCCGACACGCTCGCCCGCAGGCTCCAACTCGCCTCTGCAGCCCGTGCCGATGTGGAGGCGATGTCGCACGGGACCCGATCGATGTTTGAAGCCTATGCCCGTGGGGTCAACGCATTTCTGGCATCTGGTGAGCCCCGGCCGGTGGAGTACGGGATGACTGGATTTTCACCAGAACCGTGGGAAGCGTGGCACTCGGTTGTCAGCTTCAAGATTCGGCACGTCCTGATGGGCACATGGCAGGGGAAGATCGCTCAGGCAATGCTCCTTGCCCGGATCGGTCCAGAGGCATACGCGAAACTCGATGGTCGGCCGCCTGAAGGCTCCGTCGTCATCTTGCCGCCCGGTGGGACGGTGGGGCGCCTGTTCAGGGAGTCGGCGGATGAGCTGCGGATCGCGGCAGCGCACCTTGGCTTTCTGGCCGAGGTGCAGGCTGGTTCAAACTCCTGGGCTGTCCACGGCAGCCGCACGACGACCGGTAAACCAGTGCTGTGCAATGACTCCCACCGACAACTCGACGTTCCCAACGTCTACTGGCAGGTGCACCTCACATGCCCGTCGTTCAACGTCACCGGTGCGACATTTCCCGGTGTGCCAGCATTCCCTCACTTCGCACACAACGGTCATGTTGGCTGGAACATTACCCACGCCTCCGCCGACTACCAGGACCTGTACATCGAACAGTTTGATCCGGCTGATCCTACCCGTTACCGCACACCCCATGGCTGGCAATCAGCGACGTACACACAGGAATCGATGCAGGTTCGAGGGAGTAGTGCTATTGAGGTCGAACTCTGGCGCACAGGGCACGGTCCGATTGTTCATGGCAACCCGCGCGACGGCCTCGCCCTATCGCTACGCTACACGGCGACTGATGGTCCGTGTCGCGGCTTGGAAGTTTTGCGTCCGATGCTCGACGCGCGGAGCGTCGATGACCTGTTCGATGTACAGCGTGAATGGGTAGATCCGGTCAACAATCTCGTTGCCGCTGACACAGCTGGCTCCATCGGCTACCTGACACGGGGACAGTTGCCGATCCGCTCATCTCGGGCGAACCGGCTGTTCCCGGCACCCGGTTGGACAGGCGAGCATGAGTGGAACGGTATCGAGCCGTTCGAACGTATGCCGCGCGTCGTCAATCCCCCCGAGGGATTCATCGCCACGGCGAACCAGGTGATCACCGCGGACGGCGACCTGTACATCGGAACGACGTTCGCCGTACCGTCACGAGCTGAACGCATCGTCGAGGTGCTCGCCGCCAGCGACACCAAGAGCGTTGCAGAGATCATCGCACTGCAAGGCGACACCACCTCCCGGCCCGCTCAGGCATGGGTCCGCTTGCTGGGTCGCACCGGCCCCTTTGCTGACGACGCGGAAACGGCCCGTGTGATGCTCGCCTCGTGGGACGGGAATCTGCTGCCGGAGAGTGCGCCGGCTCTCCTCTATGGCTGTTTTCACCGGCGCATAGCCCGTGCGCTGTTCGAGCCCATTGTTGGCACGGACGCGTGGACCGTGCTCGCGTCCGGAGCCTACCCCCCGACAGGCGGGATGATCGCACGCTGGCTAGCCACCGTTGTCTGGTCGCTCGAGAGCACGCCGCTGGCACCCGATGGCCGCGCCTGGAACGCTGTGTTGTCCCCCGCCCTCGTGGATGCGTGGCAGGATGCCACCGAGGCCGGCGGCTCTGACCCGGCTACGTGGCGATGGGGGACTGTGCATCGCACACACGCCCAGCATACGCTCGCGGGCACGATTCCGTCGCAAGCAGCCCTGCTCAATCCCCCGCGCGTGAACGTCGGCGGTGATGCCGACACGGTGCAGGCCGCGGGCTACGGCTGGCAAGAAGGTACGCCTTTTGACATCACCGGTCTGTCGGTCTATCGGCAGGCTATTGATCTCTCTGACATTGCACACGCAACCAGTGTTGTGCCCGGTGGGGTGTCGGGACTGCCACGGACCGATCACTACGCCGATCAGCTGGAGCAGTGGAGGATTCATCGCAGGGTGCCGATGTGGTTCCTCCCAGAGGACGTGGAGGCCGCAACGCTCCACTGACTGCGACTCACACCCCGATCAACGGCG
>JAABUZ0100006901.1_pt1 | contig 13956 bp, 9 predicted proteins | sample 5562091 | NCBI WGS metagenome assembly JAABUZ01 (sample SAMN12813069, study PRJNA571459) | rock metagenome | isolation source: Antarctica rocks | place: Antarctica: Victoria Land, Linnaeus Terrace sud | collected 2015-12-21 | reverse complement strand
GCTATAAATCCCATGGGATGACTCCTTTGCTGAGTGTGACACCCTGTGATCGTCGTAAATCTCAGCATGCCACACTCCGCGGTAGGAGTCATCTCGTCCTGTTTCCCTTAACTGAACCGTATTGGGTCTAGGGGTCGATCCTCCTGGCGAGTGGCCGCTCCAGAAGGCGTTACGGTAATGTCCGTTGCGGCCGGGTCGGCGTCCCCGGAGACGGGCGACGATAGCTCATAGCTGTCCAGGTAGCGGGCGGCGACGGCGGGCCAGGTGAAGAGGTCGGCCACACGCGCGCGACCGCGGCGACCCATCTCAGCCGCGCGCGCGGGATCGGTGAGCACGACGGCGAGCTTATCGGCCAGGTCGGCGGGGTCGGCGGGGCGCGCCAGCAGCCCCGTCTCGCCGTCCCGCACGACCTCCGGGATGCCCCCCACGCGCGTGGCCACGACCGGGCGCGCGCAGGCCATCGCCTCCAGGCTGACGATGCCGAACCCCTCCGCCAGCGGGGCGAGCGCGAAGACGGCGCAGCCGTGGTACAGGTTGGCCAGCCGCGCGCGATCGGCCGGTCCATCGAAATGCACGCGCTCGCCGAGCCCCAGGCGCTCCACCAGGGCGCGTAGCGCGGCTTCCTGGGGGCCGGAGCCGGCGATGACGAGGTCGCGGTCGATCCCACGGGAGCGCAGCGCGGCCAGCGCCTCGACCAGCACGCGCATGCCCTTGGTCTCCACCAGCCGCCCGGCGCTGAAGACGTACGGGCGCGGGCGCACGAGCGGGGCGGCGCCGGCGAACTCGTCGAGGTCGGTCCCGTTGTACACCACCCGGACCACCCCGCCCGGGACGCGTCTCATCAGCGCCGCCACGCGGCCGGCGAGGTCGGACGAACAGGCCGTGACCGCGTCCGCCCGCCGCAGTATCCAGCGCGAGAGGGCGCGCGACCCGCTGGGAGGGGGGATCGCGGTCACGTCCGAGCCGTGGCAGGACATGACCAGGCGCGCCCGCAGCAGCCCGAGTCGCGCCAGGAGGGCGACGTACAGGGTGGGAGAGGACAGGTAGTGCGCGTTCAAGACCGTGGGCCGTAGCGACCGCAGCAACAGCCACAACCGCAGCAGCGCCCACGGGGCCAGGGGCAGGAGGAGCAGGTACCTGCCCAGGCGCGTCGGGCTCCACTCGGAACGAGGGACGACGAGGGCCGGGAACAGGATGCGGTGGACGGTCACGCCGTCGATGCGCTCATAGCGGGGCAGGTGGCGCGGATAGCGGTTCGTCACCACCGTGACATGGTGATCCAGCGCCCGGAACTCGCGGGCGCGGCGCGCGACCGCCGTCTCCAGCCCGCCAACACGCGGAGCGTAGCTGGCGGTAAACAAGACGATGCGCAAGGGATGTCCTACTGCCTCCGTTTCTCTATATGCGATTGTTACCCCTACCAACGATAGCGGATTCCGCGCGCGCTGTCTAGAGGCAATGTCCGTCATCCAGTCCTGCTCCCCCGATGGGGCTAGACCATATCGTGTCCTACGGCAGGACCCTACCATCTGGCAATTGGCGAGGTGAGGCGGCCGCTACTAGAACGGGAACAAGGCCCGACGCCATGACGTCACGACGATATGCAAGCGACCCGCGCGCATCACGCGCCGGAGAGGAAGGGAATCAGCCACACATGCAGCGGTTTCTACGAGCAAAGAAGGTACCAGTTGCCGTCGCGGGCAGCCTCCTGTTATGGGTGCTTGGCGCTGGTATCGCGCCGGCACAATTCGCCCCGCGAACGCATGCCGCGCAAACGGTGGGCGCCACCTACGATGTTGCCGCCACGGGTAATGACACCAACCCCTGCACGCCGGCCGCGCCGTGCGCCTCGCTGCAGCGCGCCACCAGCCTCGCGCACCCCGGAGACACGATCCTGGTCGAAACGGGCTCCTATGGCCCCCAAAGCGTCTCCATGGGCATGGCCGGGACGGCCGACCAACCCATCGTCGTGCGGGCGAATGGACCCGTGACGCTGACCCGCCCGATGCCCGCGAGCGACGCGCTGCAGCTCACGCCGCTGCTGAGCTACAATGATGCCACCCACGTCGTCTTCGACGGCTTCACGCTGATCGGCATGCGCGGCCGCGGCGACTACAACCCGCGTGTCTTTGCCGGTGATCCCTGCGGGTACGGCAGCGGTATCACATCCTGCCCTCCGCCGAACACGCCTAGTTTTGACCAGGGCACGCAGGCTGAGGTGATGGGTAACGGCGGTTACCTCACCTTCCAGAACTTCAACGTCAGCAATACGTCGTCGGGTTGCTTCAAAGGTGGGTCGTCTATGACCTTCCTCAACAACAGGGCTCGGAACTGCGCGTGGTATCCGGGCGAGCCCGCGGACACACTTGGCCACGGCATCTACGTCGCGTACGACCATGGCGTCGCCATCGGCAACATGATCGACACCTGCGGCGGCTACTGCATCCACTTCCACGGTTCCTCCTCCGACGGCACGATCGACCACAACACGCTGTCGAACGCCTTCTACGCGGGTATCATCGAGGATGTGGGACCGGCGACGGTGACGAACAACATCATATTCGACAACCACGAAGAGGGCGTGCGCCTCGGCGACCACGTGTTTTTCGCCAACAACCTGCTGTACGGCAACGGCCACAATGGCGGGCTACAGTTCACCAACGAAGGCTACGACGTCGTCGCCAACAATACCTTCTATCACGATAGCTGCGGCAGGGAACTGGGGAGCAACAGCTCCGGGACGCCGGTTGGACCCATTACCGTCACCAACAACATCTTCGATGCAAGCGGCTGTCCATCCGGATCGATCTATGCCGGACTATCAGGGTCCTTCTACGATACCAACCTCTACGATGACGCCGCCCCGACGATGGGGCAGGGCGCGTCGTCCCGCCAGAATCCGGGCCGCGATCACTCCTTGATGAACACGGACCCGCTCTTCGTCGATGCCGGCTCCGCTAACTTCCACCTCAGCCCTCTTAGCCCCGCGATCGCGGCCGGCACATCCATCTCGGGTCTTTCCTACGGCGGTATCGCACCTGACCTTGGCGCGCTGTGCTACAACTGTGGGGCCTCGGTCCAGCCTAGAGTTGTGAGGCTGACCCATAGTTCTTCCGGGCCACAAACGCTCTACGTCAGCCCCACGGGATCGGCCGGGACATCCGATTGTACGTCGGCAGAACCATGCACCACGCTCGCCCAAGCGTCGCGCTTGGCACAGCCGGGCGATACGATATCCGTGGCGCCCGGCACGTATCCTCCGCAGTACGTCGGGGCGGCAGGGACGGCGACGGCGCCGATCACCATCACGGCGGACGGACAGGTCACGCTGACGCGCCCCATATCCGGATCGGACGGTCTCTCGCCAACCTTGAACGCATCGTTGCAGGGCGAGCCGTTGCTCGCCCTGGTCAACAGCCCCTATGTGGCGGTGTCCGGCTTCTCCGTCGTCGGGGCTCGGGATCAGGCGGGTGTGATCGCAGCCGAGGCGCCCTATACGGGCGAGATCGTGGTCGAAACGCCGGCGGGTGATAGCGGGCTCGTTACCATCAGCGCCTCGTCGGTTCGGAACAGCCTCACGTCCTGCATTAACACCGGAAGCTCCGCCGCGCGGGTGCTCTCGAACACGGTGACAGATTGCGGCCTCACTCCCAATACCCCATCCTACGGCATCGCGGTGGCGTCAGCCGGCGCAATCGTGACGGGAAATGTCATCGGCAGGACTGTCGCCGATGGAATTAACGCGGCCGCCTCCGCGGACGACGCGACGACAAACGATCTCATCATATCCAACACCATTGCCGACACCGGTTGGAATGGGACATCGAACGAGGCCGGTCGCGGCATCTACGCCACGGGTGCGAACGCACGCATCAGCGGGAACACGATCGTCAATAGTCAGGAGTCGGGCATCAAGGTCGATGGGGCTGACGGCACAACCCTCGACCATAACGTCCTTATTCTCAACGAGCGCCAAAACGGACAAAACGGGCAGATCAGTTTGCGGAACGCGACGAACACTAAAATTCTGAATAATACGCTCTACAAAATTAATCCGGCGTCAAACGGCTGCGAAATCTCGCTCGGGTACGATGGATCGGTGTCTCAGACGACGATTGCGAACAACATTCTCTACGGTACAAACAATAGCGACTGCGGCGTGGATATACGGAGCGATGTCTCGGAGACACAAGGCTCATACAATTTGTTCTACAATATGCCCTACGTGCCCGCCGGCACGGACGCCGCCGGCAACATTATCCAGGGGCCCGGCACGATCAACGGATCAAACCCGCGATTTGTCGACCCCGCAGCCTCCCCTTTGCCGAATCTCGCGCTGGCGAGTCCTAGTCCCGCCATCGCGGCAGGAACAAACGTTGGATTCTCCTACGGTGGAGCGACGCCTGACCTCGGGGCGCTGTGCTACTCCTGCGCGACCTCGACGCCTCCCACCATGGTGACAACGCCCACGACGACCGCTAGCCCCACCGTAGTCGCGTCTCCTACGACGGTCGCCTCTCCTACGACGCCCGGTAGTACGGCTGCAACGGCGATTGTTCCTGCGACACCATTAACACTATCGACAACACCTGCGGTCGCGACCACAGCGCCGCTTCCGACCGACAGCCCCACGACAGCGGCAGCCACAACCGCACCTTCCACGTCGCCCGCCGCTTCAGCCGCCACTCCGCGCGGTGTGAGCCCTGTCGTTCCAACCGCGACGCTGCCCGTTACCCCGGCGAACGGGACGCCCGCTACGTCTGGGAGCACGCTTACCACTGCCCCCAGCAGCACGCCTACCACTACCATTGGCAGTGCAACGGCCGCGGCGCCCAGTAGGACGACGGCGACGAATCATGCGGGGACGACACCTGCCCCCATCACGCCGACCCCGACAGAACCTACCGCGTTCCGCCAAACCGCGACGCCTACCTCGCGTACGGCGCCAGGCGCGTCGAGGACATCCACGCCGACAAGCGCCACAACCGTCCCACCCCGCCGGCGCCGGACAACCACATGGAAATCGTCTTTCGCCCGCTATCGGACGTTACCCACGGCGGCTCTGCCTCTCGTTGTCCACCTGTCAGCCCACCACTTGTCCGATGGCAGCGCGCTGTCCATACATGGTTATACGGCACCATATGCACAGGTGCGCATCATCCTGAAGGCTATGTCGCCTCGGATCGCGGCGAAGCATGGCGCATCCGTCCGCGACAGGAGGCTGCGGGGCGTTGTATCATACGAGAGCGCAATGAGCGCAACGTCTATTTACGAGACAAGCGATAGCCATGGGCGATTCAGTAGCCGCGTGCTCATCCATTACCGGTCCGCACGTCCCGTGCGAGCAGTGCTTGCCGTTGTTGCCCGGACAGCGGTTGGTAGCGTCGCCCGTACCGATCACGTCATCATACAGCCCAAGAGCCGGCGCCCCATCTCCCGCGCGGCGCTGGCCCTGGGTCCGGTCTATCCGGCCGTCGTGGACGTTAAGCGTCCGCGACCGCGCACCCGTCGCGGCGCGTCCGTCTGAACCAGGTCACCATGGTATCATAACCCTGATGACAGTGGTCCTGACGCTAACGACAAGCGTCATGGTTATAGCGGGCGCGCATACGGAGGGATACCGTCATACTCCGTTGAACAACCGATCCGTTGAGAGGCAGCATGCCTGCAGGCGTTCCTCGAGGGCACGGCCTACCCTCGCTCGAGTCCGACAGTGGGACCGCGGGCGCGTCTGGCAGGGCGACAACCGTCGCGGCGCTCGCCGGCCTCATCGGGTTCGCCTTGCTTCTACGGCTCGCCCTCTTCCAGGGCTTCCAGGGCGGCGATGACGGGACGTACATCTTCGATGCTCACCTGCTGGCGCAGGGTCACTTCGTTCCTCATAGCAACCAATGGGACGTGCGCATCGGCATCATCGCGCCCCTGGCGCTCGTCATCCTCCTTTTCGACCTGCACACCTGGAGCGTTGCCCTCTATCCCCTCCTGCTGTCGCTCCTGTCGCTCCCGCTCATCTATGCGCTCGGCGCCGTGCTGTGGCGCAGGGACGTCGGGCTGCTCGCGGCGTTGCTGCTGGCCTGCTTCCCCCAGGACATCTATTACGCCACGATGCCCTATCCCGATCAAATAGGGGCATTCTACGGTGCCCTGGCCGTGTTGCTTGCGCTCCTCAGTAGAGCCTCCGCGGCCGCCGGGAGACGCGGCGGCCTGGCGGCCCTCTGCGGGCTCACGCTTGTCGGCAGCTACCTCACGCGCGAGACGAACCTTGTGTTCGTCCCCATCTGCCTCCTGGCCGCCTGGCAAGGCGAGGTAGGCGACAACGGACGGCGGACCGCCATCATCCTGGCCATCGTTGTCGCCGCGCTCGCCGTCGAATCGCTCGTCTATCGGCAGATCACCGGCGACCCGCTATTCCGGCTGCAGGCCATCCGCCACCACACGGGCGGCCTCCACAGCGTGTCACCGCTACAGTACCTGCTGCGCTGGCCCGCTGTCCTGTTGAATCCAGGCTATCCTCAGACGTTTCTCTATGTGCTACTATCGTTCTGGAGCATGCTGGCGCTGCGACGCTGCGCGGCACAGCCCCAGGAGCAATTCCTGCTCATCTGGCTGCTCGGTATCCTTGCGATCTTCGCTTTCGCCATCATCTCGCTCCACCCGCTGACACCGCTATTAGAAGTCGAGCCGCGTTACCTGAGTGTCGTCGCCTACCCCGCGATCCTGCTCATCGCCCGGGCGCTGTGGCAGACCTACGCGCGTGGAACAGCGCGTCTCGATAGCCGCGCCGCGGCGACAAAGGTTGGGCAGAGGGCATGAGGACCATCGCGACACTGCGGGTATCGGCGGCGTTCCTCGCCTGGCTGGCCCGTGCGCTCCATCTGAACGCCGGCCGCGCGCTATGGTGGCGCCAACACGGGGCGCGACTCGTCGATAGCTTGCTCATCAGTGGGGGCGCGCTACTCCTGGTTGGTTTATCGCTAGTCGTATGGCGGTTGTCCCTCCGGCGTCCGTCACCCGCTACGCGACGACCCCCCTATCGCCTACGGATAGCGCTCGTCCTGGTCGCTTTCGGCGGGTCCGCGCTCCTGTTCACGGCTGCGTCACAGCCAGACAAGGTCGCCAACGCTCAGCGGCTGATCCCGCTGCTGGCGGCCTTGCCGCACCCCATCTACGCCGATCAGGCCACCACCGGCGACCTATCGTATCTGCTGCGCTACCAGCCGGACGGTATCGTGGACGCGGTCTCGCTCGACAACGCCATGGTGACAGCGATACTGGCGGCGAGAAAAGGCTGTATCGTCGTGAACGAGCCCGAGTTGGATGTGCTGGCGGGGGACGGGCTGCGGGTATCGCCGCTAACGTATGCCTTGCCGCGTCGTCAGCCCCGCGGCTGGGCGCTGATGGCGAGCTTCGAGGCGGCCAATAATCCGCTGGAGCATGTCGCCGTTGTCTGTGCGCAAGGGCAACCAGGCGCCAGCGATCCGCCGCGGGCGCGGCGGGAGAGGCTACCCACTTGATGGGGGTACGCCACATCGGGCACGTCAAGCGCAAGGAACGTGTGGCGGCCGGCGAACTGGCGCGCCGCGTCGACATACTCTCCGCGGTCGGGCTCGTAGCGCTGATAGCGGCTATAGCCATCGCGTCCCTACCGCGCCTAGGCCTGTTACCGGTTTTCGACGACGAAGCGATCGCCGTCTGGTATGCGCACGTCGCGGCCCATCCGCACCACATTGCCGATCTGTTTGGCGGCTTCGACTACGCGGTACCGCCCTTATTCATCTGGCTCGGCGCGGTCGCCCAGCACCTGTACCCGGACCAACTCGTGGCCCTGCGCGCGGTCAGCGTCCTCTGCGGCATCGCCTCGAGCGCCGCTATCTACCTGTTAGCGCGGGAGCTCTATCGGGATGGCGCGCTGGGCCTGCTGGCGGCGGTCCTGTGCGCCTTTTGCCCGTACGAGTACCTGTTCAGCCGCATGGCGCTGCTCGACACGCTGGTACAACTGATGGGCCTGCTGGTGGCGTTACAGAGCGTCCGGCTGTACCGACGGGGCAGTATCGAGCCGCGCGCGGCCGTGCTGCTGGGCAGTTTACTGGGTTTGGGCCAGCTCTCCAAGGGCATCGCGACCTTGTTCTGGCTGTTGCCGCTGCTCGCCTGGTACGTCTATGATCCGGGGCGCTCACTCGCGCGATTGCGCCGCGGCCTGCTCATCGCTTTCCCCGTGGCCGCCGCTCTCTACGCCATCATCCTGGCGTCGGGCAACGTGCGCAATCTATTCCGGCCGTTCTTCACGGCCATCAAGTACAGCGTCGCAACACCGTATCCGGGCTATTATGCGTCGCACCCGCACGTGTCCATCGTCTCCCTGGTGGGGCACAATCTTGGGCAGTGGCTCTCGTGGCAGCAAACGTACGTCGGGTATGGGCTATGCGCCGCTCTTCTTGTCGCCCTTGGGATCGCCGTCGTCTCACGAGAACGCGCCGACCGTTTCCTCGGCCTGTGGCTGCTCGCGCCATTGGCGCTGATGCTTGTCGTCAAGATTTACACGTCGCGCTACGTGCTCTTCACAGTGCCGATCGAGCTCCTGCTGGTCAGCCGGGCGTGCGTCACCGCTGTACGCTACGCCCGCCGCCTGACTCATGATGAGGCGGCGATCAGTCTGTCCGCCGCGCGACTGCGCGCCGGTGGCGTCATTGCCGTCGTCGCCCTTGCCCTCGCCTACACAACGGTCTTCGACGCCTCGCGCGACGTGACGCTGCGCAATGATCCGGCGCGTAGCGCGATGGTCGACGATGACCACTGGCAATATATTGCCGGCTGGCCGTCGGGCTACGGACTGGACCGCGTCGAAAGATACATCCGCGCCCGAGCCAGGATACAGGACGTCACGGTCGTGGCCGCGCCGACGCACCAGCCCATCAACGCGCTGCTGTATGATCTAGCGGGCAACCCTCATATCCATGTGCGCTCCATGCCCTTGACGCGGAACCCACGCGTCTCACCCTCAATCGGAGAGCGAAAAACGGCCGTGTTCGCGGTGATCGAGACGGGTAAGGACGACCTCCTGGCAACAGAGGCGGCGCATCCCGGCTGGAAGCCCGTCGTGAGCGAGACCAAACCGGGCGGGCTCAGCACGCTGGTTCTCCTGGCAAGCAACTGATGATGTGATTCCCCGCATCGCCGCTGGCGTTTCCTAAGAGCCGGCATGCGGTTTCAACCGCGCGCCGTCATCCCACGGCGAAAATTCCGTTGGTGTAGAGTGTAGCCAAACGCAAACGGGTCGTTGCCAGCGGGCGGGAGACCGCACAGGGTGTCTTGCCGACGGTGTGATGCGGCCCGTTCTGGGAGCGAGAGGGAGGGCTGATCCATGGGCAACCGAGGGGCGCCGCGCATCGAGTATCGCTGCTCGTTCTGCGGTAAGAAGCAGGACCAGGTGCATCGGCTGATCGCCGGGCCCGGCGGCGTCTACATCTGCGACGAGTGCATCGACCTGTGCCGCGAGATCATCGAGGAGGAACAACGGGATCGCGTCGCGCAGTCGCTCGGACGCGGGCCAGAGACGCGGGCAGCAGCGCGAACGCACGCCATAGCGCGGCAGGCGATGGCGCAGATCGCCCGCACGTTGGGCGACGAGGCCGAGTCGTTGCTCGGGCACATGTGCCACGTCGTGGACAAGTCCTCGCTGCACCTACCGGGTCCCGATTTCGTCGACCGCGTGCTCTTGCGCAGCGACCGCTCCAACGTCACGCTGCGCTCGCTGCAGCAGGTCTTCAGGCACGGACGCCTGGCCGGGACGGGCTACCTGAGCGTCCTGTCGGTCGATGGGGGTGACGAGGGCAGCGCCGGCGCCGCCTTTGCCGCCAATTCCCTCTACGCCGACCCTGCCACTGCCGTGCGGCTGGCAGTCGAGGGCGCGTGTAGCGCCATCGCCGCGCCACTAGGGCTGCTCGGCGCCGTCAGCAGGGGCTATGCGCACGACATCCCCTTCATCGTCCGGCTTAACCACGCGGGGTCGCTACCCTATCCCGATGGCGACGACGGGCTCATGTTCGCGCGCGCCAAGCAGGCCTGGAACATGGGCGCGCTCGGCGTGGGCGCCACGATCGGCGTCGGGAGCGTCGAAGGGGCACGGCACATCGCGGAGATAAGCGAGGCCTTCCAGTCCGCGCACGAGTTGGGCCTCTTCACAATGCTGTGGCGCCACCCGCGCGGCGCGTCATCCCATCGCGACGGGGATCGTACCGCCGCCGACCCAACCGGTCAGGTCACCTACCTGGACGTGGCGCTGGAGGCCGACCTCGTGGTGCAGCGACTACCCGCGGCCGGCCATCGCTTCGGCGCGCCCGGCATCGACGGCGAGCCCGATGGCCTGACCCGCCCCGACGCCTACCACGACCCGATGGGTGACCATCCGATCGACCTGTGTCGCTACCAGGTGGCGAGCTGCTACCGGGGCCGGTCCGGCCTGCTGAGCAGCGACGACAACCGGGGCGCGGGCACGGGCGCCGATCCCGACGACGGGGCGCGGACCGTCCGCCGGGCCGTCGTCAACAAGCGCGCCGGCGGCATGGGCCATGTTGCCGCGGACGAGGTCCTGCGCCTGCCCATGACGGACGGGATCGCGCTGCTCAACAGGATCCAGGATGTCTACCTGAGCCCCGACGTCACGGTCGCCTGAGCCGAGATACCTCCGCACCCTGTATGATGCCAGGGTAGGTTGGGATAGGAAGGGAGGAACATGGTAACGGCGACGGGGACACGTACGATGGCCGCGCTGGTCAACTATGGGCCGGAGGACGGGGCGGTCGAGCTGCGCGAGAAGCCGGTTCCCGCGCCCGCTCCAGGCGAGGCGCTGCTGCGCGTGCGCGCCGTGGGCACGTGCGGCAGCGACCTGCACCAATACCACGGCACGCAGTCCTGGCCCGTCAACTGGCCGGTCACGCTGGGCCACGAGTTCTGCGGCGAGGTCGCGGCGCTTGGCGACGGCGTGCGGGGCTGGGCCGTGGGCGACCACGTGGCCTGCGAGACCGCCGCCTACGTCTGTGGCGTCTGCGCGCTGTGCTGCACCGGCCGCTACAACCTCTGCCCGCACCGTCTGGGCTTCGGCTACGGCGTGGACGGCGCGGCCGCCGGGTATGTCGTGGCGCGCTCGGCCCTGCTGCACCGCATCCCCGACGGCGTCTCCTGGGAGGAGGCCGCGCTGACCGAGCCGTGCAGCGTGGCGGCCAACGCCGTGCTGGAGCAATCGTCGCCCAGGCTGGGCGATACAGCCGTCGTGCTCGGTCCCGGACCGGTCGGCCTGCTCTGCACCGCCCTGCTCGCCGCGACGCATCCATCCCACCTGGTGGTAGTCGGCGTGGCGCGCGACGCGGGCCGCCTGGAGCTGGCGCGACGCTACGGCGCGACGCGGGTGGTGATGGGCGACGACGAAGACGTGGCGACCGTCGTGCGCGGGCTGGGCGACGGCCTTGGCGCCGACCTCGTGATCGACGCGGCCGGCGTCTCCACGACCCTGCGCACGGCGCTCGAGCTGGTGCGGCCAGCCGGCCAGATCACCAAGGTCGGCTGGGGCCGCGCGCCGCTGGACGTCAGCCTCGACCCGCTGGTGCAGAAAGCGGCCACGCTGCGCGGCTCGTTCAGCCATACCTGGGCCACCTGGGAGCGCGTGCTGCGCCTGCTCGGCGACGGTACGCTCGACGTGAAGCCCCTCATCACAGCCTTCCCGCTCGCGCAATGGCACGAGGCCTTCGAGCGGATGGAGCGCGGCGAGATCGCCAAGGCGGTGCTATTGCCGTAGTTGCCAGTGATCAGTTGCCAGTGATCAGTTGCCAGTGATCAGTTGCCAGTGATCAGTTGCCAGTGATCAGTTGCCAGTTGGGCAGGCTATCGGGTGGATTCGTCGCACCGGACACCGGACAATAGAAAGGATGATGCGCTATGGCTCTCTCGCACCAGGATTGGAACAGCACGCTCCCTATTTCTGGCAACTGGCAACTGACCACTGGAAACTGATATGCGCCTTGCCGCTTTCCCCAAGTGCTTCATGGACGAGCTGTGCGTGACGCGCACGTTGTCGTTGTTCGAGTGGATCGACATGGCCGCCACGCTGGGCGTCGACGGCCTCGAAATGTATCCGGGCTTCTTCACCTCGCTGCAGCCGGACTACCTCGCCGAGGTGCGAGACGCGCTGCGGCGGCACAATCTGCTGATGCCCATGCTCTGCGCCTCGCCCGACTTTACGCAGCCGGACGCGGCGGCGCGGCGGGCCGAGGTGGAGCGCCATAAGCGCATGATCGACCTCGTCGCCTTCTTCGACGCCCCGGCCCCGCGCACCTGCCGCGTGCTCTCCGGGCAGCGCCGTCCCGAGGTCTCCGAGGACGACGGCGTGGCCATGGTCGTGGACTGCATCGAGGCGTTGCTGCCCTACGCGGCCGAGCGCGGCGTGATCCTGGCCCTGGAGAACCACTACAAGGACAACTACTGGACCTACCCCGAGTTCGCACAGCGCCTGCCCGTCTTCCGCCGCATCGTCGAGGCCATCGACTCGCCCTGGTTCGGCGTCAACTACGACCCCTCCAACGCCATCCTGGCCGGCGACGACCCCCTTGAGGTGCTGGAGGCGGTCAAGCACCGCGTGGTCAGCATGCACGCCAGCGACCGTGGGCTGCTGCCCGGCCACACGCTGGAGGAGTTGCGGGCGCAGGAGGACAGCGTCGGCTACGCCGCGATCCTGCACCACGGCGAGATTGGGACCGGCCTCAACGACTTCCCCGCCATCTTCCGCACCCTGCGCGCGGCCGGCTTCGATGGCTGGGTCTCCATCGAGGACGGCATGAATGGCCTGGACGAGCTCCGCCGCTCCGCACAGTATCTCCGCGCGACGGTGGCCAAGGGCTGGGAGGCGTCCCTCACGCCCGATTCCTCCTTCGTGGTTGCGAGGGAAGAGCACTAGCACGGCCTGGCGCAAATAACGTGGCAGCGACGCCTGCGACTGACGTCGCATGGCAAACGACGGACACTGAAGTGTCACGGGTGGATGGGCTGTCTGCATCGCAAAGGGATTATGGTCAACGTGTATTAGCACGGCGGCCACGGGCAGCCAGCACGGGCTTCCCTCGTAATAGGTAGACGACGATGAGCTTGGGAGCGCCTCGCCACCGCTTCACCGACCTGAACTTGCTGTCGCTGTCGCCATGTGTCGGCAGCTTCAGCACGGAGGTGTTGTCGTGGGGCTTCTACGAGCCGGAGTGGTGGCGTAACTACCCGCACACGCACTCCTTCTTCGAGGTCTGTTACGCCTACCAGGGCCGCAGTGCGTTCCGCGTGGGGGGCCGCGACTACGAGGTGCGGGGCGGGGACGTGTTCGTGGCCAGGCCGGGCGAGACCCACGAGATCGTCTCGTCGCACGACGACCCGCTGGGCATCTACTTCTGGTCCTATACTCTGATCCCGCCGGCCGCGCCCCACTCGGACCCCGATGGCGCCGAGGCTCTGCTGACCGCCTTCTTCCCAGCGGGTCGCCCGGTCGGCAACCGGACGGAGCCGCTCGAGCGCACGCTGGAGCTGCTGACCGAGGAGATCGCCCGACGGGAACCCGGTTACGTCCAGGCCATCGAGGGATTGGTGGTCAAGCTGCTGCTCGACACCGGCCGCGCTGTCGTCGCCCAGACGATCCCTGTCGAACCGCCGCATCCGCTGCCGGGGCGCGGCGTCTCCGAGACGCTTGTCCGCCGCATCGTCGCTTACCTGCGTGACAACTACAGCCGACCGCTGGCGATGCGCGACGTGGCCGCCCAGGTCCATCTCAGTGAGCGGCACACCAACCGCCTGTTCCGCGATGTGATGGGCGTGTCCATCATGGGTCACGTCCCGTATAGTGGGTAAAAGTGGAAAGGAGGTGGACGGAAACGGCCATCGTGTGGTTCTCGTGTAAAGGTTGAGAGTTACAGGAGAAGGAGCACG
>JAABUZ0100006900.1_pt1 | contig 13956 bp, 14 predicted proteins | sample 5562091 | NCBI WGS metagenome assembly JAABUZ01 (sample SAMN12813069, study PRJNA571459) | rock metagenome | isolation source: Antarctica rocks | place: Antarctica: Victoria Land, Linnaeus Terrace sud | collected 2015-12-21 | reverse complement strand
CACGACGATCAGCGTGGCGCGGCTCCACGGCGCAACGAACATCGCCGCTGCCTGCCGCCGCTATGCCGCCCAACCCGCGCTCGCGCTCACTGCCCTCGGCCTCGCGCTCGACTTTGAATAAACCCTGTGCGCCCGCTGGAGCGCCGAAGTGAAAGCGGAATCCACCGGAATATCATGCAGGAGATGCCCCGCGCGTTCGGCCTCCCGCCGCCCGGCCTCGGTCAGCGGCACATCTGTCCAGCCCGTGAAGCGATTTTCGAGATTCCACTGCGACTGCCCATGGCGAACGAGCGTGAGATAGGTCATTGGACCTCCAGCAATGAGCAATGAGTAATGAGGGGTTTGCACATTGACGCCGATTGCTCCCGCACATACGCTACCATTAGTGCTATCGCGCAGGAAATGGCGGAGAGCGACGATGCAGACAGCAAGCGACAGTATGGCACGGATGCGGCGGGTGGAGAGTAGCATTGTCCCGCTCGGTTCGCGCCCCCATGATCGCGTAACCGGTGTGCCGTTGACCGAGCGCATGGTATTCTATGCCGTGCCCGGTGTCAGCATCGCGGTGATCAACGAGTATCACCTGGAATGGGCGCGGGGCTACGGCGTGCGAGAGGCCGGAAAACCGGAACCTGTTACCACGGAAAGCCTCTTTCAGGCCGGGTCCGTGAGCAAGCCTGTTGCTGCAGTCACGGCGCTGCAACTCGTCTGCGCAGGGCGCCTCGATCTCGATGCAGACGTTAATGACTCCTTGCGTTCCTGGAAGATACCGGCGAATGGAGCGTGGCAACCACGCGTGACGATGCGCCATCTGCTCAATCATAGTGGTGGTGTGACGGTGCATGGATTCCCGGGCTATCGCCGCGAGGACACGATCCCGTCTCTGCTGCAGGTTTTACAAGGCGCATATCCTGCGAATACGACGCCGATCCGTGTGGATACCCTACCCGGCACGCAGTTTCGCTACTCCGGTGGCGGGACGACAGTGCTGCAACAACTGCTCATTGATAGTACCGGGAAATCGCTCCCTCAAGTGGCACGAGAACTGGTATTCGAACCGTTGGGCATGCATAATAGCACGTACGAGCAACCGCTGCCCGCAGCCTATTGGGATCAGGCCGTCGCTGGGCACCGCACGGGTGGCGTTGTGGTCGAGGGGAAGTGGCATGTCTATCCGGAAATGGCTGCTGCGGGACTCTGGACTACGCCAACCGATCTCGCGCGCCTTGTTATGGATATGCAAGCGGTGCGGGCGGGGCAACCCCATATCATTCTTTCCCGCGATATGGTGAACGACATGTTGACACCGCACGTTGAAAGCTGGGGGCTGGGATTCGCGCTGGCGGGGAGCGGTGCGCATGCGCGTTTCTTGCATGGTGGTGACGATCAGGGGTTCACCTGTCGGCTCGTGGCATACAGCGAATGTGGCCTCGGCGCGATCGTGATGACGAATTCCGATGAAGGCGTGCCGCTCCTCGATGAAATCTTCCATGCGATCGCGGCGGAGTATGATTGGCCGGGGTATCTACCCGAGGAGCCGACACGCGTATTGGTCACTGCGGACGTGCTCGACCGATACATCGGTATGTACGTCTTCCGCCTCGATTTCACGCTCGTCGTGACACGCGATGGTAACGACCTGTCAGTCCAGTCGATTGGGCAAGCGCCGCTCATCTTCGCCCCCAAATCCGAAGCGACATTCTTCAGTGAAGTCGTTGACACGACGCTAACATTCATCACGACGGATGCGGGTGCAGTGACGGGGGTATGCTTCCAGCAGAATGGGCGAGAAATCGTGGGGAAGAGGTTGTAGGGGCGGTGCGAATCGCCCTCCATGAAAAGGCAGAATCTGTGGAAGACGGACCATACACATCGCTTCGCGCACGGGTGCGGGAATTCTGTAAGGATTTCCCGGACGACTACTGGCGCGAATTAGATCGCACACGCTCCTACCCGGAAACCTTCACGCGGGCAATGACCGAGACCGGGTTGCTCGGCGCGCTCATCCCGCAGGAGTACGGCGGCCTCGGCATGCGCCTGACGGAAGCGTCGGTAATTCTCGAAGAAGTGAACTACTCCGGCGGCAACGCGGGGCCCGCGCACGCGCAGATGTACGTGATGGGCACGTTGCTGCGACACGGTTCTGAGGAACAGAAGCGCGCCTACCTGCCGAAGATCGCGTGCGGTGAGTTACGGCTGCAAGCTTTCGGCGTCACGGAACCGGACGCGGGTTCGGACACGACGAGTCTGACGACAACCGCCGTGCGGGACGGCGACCGCTACATCGTCAACGGGCGGAAAATCTATATCTCCCGCGTCCAGCACTCCGATCTGCTGCTGTTGCTCGCCCGCACGACGCCGCAGGAGCAAGTGCAGCGGAAGTCGCACGGCCTGTCCGTCTTTCTGATTGATCTCCGCGACGCGCTGGCGAATGGCCTGACCGTCGAGCCAATCCCGATCATGCTGAACAACGAGACGAACAAACTCCATTTCGACGATGTGCCGATCCCGGCGAGCAGCCTGATCGGCGAGGAGGGGCGCGGCTTCCGCTACATCCTCGACGGCATGAACGCCGAGCGCATTCTGATCGCCGCCGAGTGCATCGGCGATGGCCGCTGGTTCGTCGAGCGCGCGACACGTCGGGCGAAGGAGCGGGAAGTTTTCGGTCGTCCAATTGGCCAAAATCAGGGCATCCAGTTCCCGATCGCGCGGGCGCATGTCAATGTCGCGGCAGCGGATTTGATGCGCTTCCGAGCGGCGGAGAAGTTTGACCGGGATGAGCCGTGCGGTGCGGAAGCAAATATGGCGAAATTGCTCGCGGCGGACGCTTCGTGGGAGGCGGCGAATGTCGCCGTGCAGACCTATGGCGGCTACGGCTTTGCGGCGGAGTACGACATCGAGCGCAAGTTCCGCGAGACGCGGCTCTATCAGGTCGCGCCGCTCTCCACGAACCTCATTCTCTCCTATGTCGCTGAGCATGTGCTCGGCCTGCCGAGGTCGTACTGATGCTGCCGCTGGAGGGGATCACCGTCGTCGCGCTGGAGCAGGCCGTCGCCGTGCCATTTGCGACGCGGCAACTAGCCGATCTCGGCGCGCGGGTCATCAAGATCGAGCGCGTCGGTGTCGGCGACTTCGCCCGACAGTACGAGTCCGCCGTCCGGGGAATGAGCGCGCACTTCGTCTGGCTCAACCGCTCCAAGGAATCGCTCGCACTCGACATGAAGCAGCCCGAGGCGCACCGGATCGTCCATCAACTGCTGGAAACGGCGGACGTTTTCATCCAGAACCTCGCCCCCGGCGCGGCAGACCGGCTCAGTTTCGGGGCGGCATCGCTCCACGCAACGTACCCCCAACTTATTATCTGCGATCTCTCCGGCTACGGCTCGTCTGGGCCGTACCGCGACAAGAAGGCGTACGACTTGCTCGTCCAGTGCGAAACGGGCGTCGTCTCAGTGACAGGTACGCCCGCATCGCCATCCAAGGCGGGGATCGCCATCGCGGACCTCGCGGGCGGTATGTACGCTTACTCCGGCATCCTCACCGCCCTGATCCAGCGCGGGAGGACGGGCAAGGGAACGATGCTGGAAGTCTCGCTCTTCGATAGCCTCGCGGAGTGGATGGGTTACCCGGCCTACTTCACCAAGTACGGTGGCACGCCACCCGCCCGCACCGGCGCGAGCCACGCGACGATTGCGCCCTACGGCCCCTTCGCGACAGGCGATGGCGGCGTGATTTTCCTCGGCGTCCAGAACGAGCGCGAGTGGACGAAGTTCTGCACCGATGTCCTAGAGCAGCCCGAAATCGTCACTGATCCCCGCTTCGCCTCCGGCCCCGCCCGCGTCGCGCACCGGGCGGAATTGCACGAGGCGATCAATGCGGTCTTCGGCACTCTGACGGCTGCACAGGTTGTGGTGCGACTCGAAGCGGCGGGGATCGCCAACGCGCGGCTCAACAGCGTGGAGGAATTCCTCGATCACCCCCAACTGGCAACGCGCGACCGCTGGCAGGATGTCGAATCGCCGGTTGGGGCGCTATCTATGCTCAAGCCACCCGTTATCATGGCGGATGTCGAGCCGCGCATGGACCCGATCCCGGCAGTCGGCGCGCACACCGAGGCAATCCTGCACTCCCTCGGCTATGATGAGACGCGCATTGCGCAGTTGCACACGAAGCAGGTTATTTAACGGAGATAGGAGAATGAGTATGGCTGCCTATGTGATCGCGCAAGTGGATGTCACTGATCCCGAACGGTACGTCGAGTATCGCAAGATGGTTCCGGCATCGCTGGAGACGTATGGCGGGAAATTCATCGCCCGTGGCGGCAAGGCGGAAGTGCTGGAGGGCGAGAAGCAACTGCCCGGACGCCTGGTGATTATCGAATTCGAGAGCATGGAGCGCGCGAAGGCGTGGTGGGCATCCGAGGAGTACCGCGAGGCGAAAGCCTTGCGACAGGCAACCTCGAACGGCACACTTTTTCTGGTGGATGGGATGTAGGACTGAGGACTGAGAGGGCGCATCCTGCCCATGCTGCCCAGAGGGCTCCCGCACCCGGTGCGCCCTCCACCATGTATTGCTCCCCCTCTCCTTTGCCTAACGGCAAAGGAGAGGGGGCTGGGGGGTGAGGTTGTTCAAAGAGGGGTGGCATGGCCGGTTCTTCGAGGACTTCGCGGTCGGCGATGTGTATCAGCATCCGTTGGGGCGGACGGTGACGACGACCGACAATATCTGGTTTACGTTGCTAACGCAGAATACCGCGCCGATCCACTTCGATCACCACTACGCCGCGCAGACGGAGTTCGGCAAACCGCTCGTGGATTCCACCTTTACTCTCGCGCTCGTCACTGGCCAGAGCGTAACGGACATCTCGCAGAATGTGCTGGCGAACCTCGGCTGGGATGCGGTGCGGCTGCCTCACCCGGTCTTCGAGGGGGACACAATCTATTCCCAGTCCGAGGTGCTTTCGATGCGGGAATCGCACTCCCGCCCGAACGTCGGCATCGTCACCGTCAAAACAACGGGCTATACTCAGGATGGCACGGTCGTCATTACTTTTACGCGGACGGTCATGGTTTACAAGCGCGGCCAGGCCCCGGTCATCCCCCGCATCGGTCCACGCGACGACGGAAAGAACGGAAAGAATTGAACCACGAAGGCACGAAGAGCACGATGAAGACAAAAATGCTGCTAACTGCGTAAGTCCCAGAGATATAATCTTTTCCCTCTCTTTCTCTCTTCGTGCTCTTCGCGCCTTCGTGGTTAGAAGGAGTTTCTTCCTGTGTCTGAGCCTGCTGCCCGGTTGGAGCGGTCGGTGCTGCTCGTGCCGGCGTCAAATCCGCAGATGATCGAGAAGGCTGCCGCCGCTGCCGCTGATGCGGTCTGCATTGATCTCGAGGATGCTGTCGCGCCGAGCGAGAAAGAGGCGAGCCGCGCGAATGTCATTCACGCGCTCCTGCATCTCGATTTCGGCCCCAGCCTGCGCCTCTTTCGCATGAACGCGCTCGACACGCCGTTCGCCTACCGTGACCTGATCGAGGTTGTGGAGGCGGCGGGCGATCACCTCGACCTCGTCATGGTGCCGAAGGTAGATCGCCCGGAAGATGTCTACGTCGTCGAGACGCTGCTGACGCAGATCGAGATGGCGAAGGGGTTTCACAACCGCATCGGCATCGAGGCGCAGATTGAGACGGCGCTCGGCTGTGTCCATGTCAATGCGATTGCCGCCTGCTCATCACGGGTCGAGACGATCATCTATGGGCCAGGTGACTACGCCGCCTCCCTCCAGATGCCAATGGACGTGATCGGCGTGCCGGACGGGAACGACGCTATCTATCCGGGGCACCGCTGGCACGCAATCATGCAGAGCGTCATCGTCGCGGCGCGGGCGTACGGGAAGCGGTGCATGGACGGGCCGTACGCTGCCTTCCGCGATGCGGAGGGATTTGAACGCGCATGCGAAATCGGCCGCGTGATGGGCTTCGACGGCAAATGGGCGATCCACCCGAGCCAGATCGAGACCTTGAATCGTGTCTTCTCGCTGCCGGAATCGCAAGTGGTGTGGGCGCGGCGCGTGCTCGATGCGTACGAGGAAGCGATGCGTGCGGGTAGAGGAGCGATCACCGTGGACGGCAAAATGGTGGACGCCGCCTCCCTCCGCATCGCCCGCGCCATCATTGAGAAGAACGCACTGGCGGCTGCCAGAGATTCCTGACATAGCAATACATGCTCGGACTCAGAACTGGTGGAGCAGGCTTCAGCCTGCATTCCGGGACGGCAAACTAATAAACCTTGACAACTTAATCGGGTAATAATCAGGGACGTAGGCCGAATCTGTCCAGAGGGTGCCCGGCTACCGGTGGCATAGGCTTTAGCCTGTGATCCCGTTACCGGATCAAGTCGGCAATCTTCATCAGACTGCTCCACCAATATGGTCTATGTTCCTTCGATTCCCGATTCCGCCCGCGCAATCGTGTAGCGGATAAAGGCGAGCATCGCCGTCATATCGTCGGGGCGGGTATCGTACCGCCAGACGAGGGCCTGGGTAATCAGATCCGGCCAGGGTAGGGGCAAGGTCTGCTGCGCCCATACGGCTGCCGCAGGTTTGGAGACGACCGTCCCGTGCGCGAGGGTGTACAGCGCGCGGCACATCGTCAGGATGGCGTATGCCTGATAGTCGCGGGTGCGCAGCCACTCCGGCTCCGGCCCGTCGAGTTGGGCGCGCCAGAAGCCGTCGAGCGCATCCCGCACCGCCGCGCGGATCGCGTCGGGTGTGACCGGATCAATGAGCGTTTTCGGCGATGGTCCCCAAATTCTCACGCCATGCTCGCGGACGATGTGCCGCTCGATCACCCAATGAGAGCCATGCGCGCGGATGCTGAACGGCCAGTCCGCGCCAATCGTCGGATGCCGGTTATTCGCGGGATCGTCGTGGCGTAGTGCGGCGCGCGGGATATAGGAGCCTTCCAGTTTCTCCGCCCACTGTAGCCCGCTCGCCGCGATCCGCGTGTGCATCGCGTCCAATGCGTGGAGCATGTTTTCCAGCGGTTCGTGTTCGGTGACGACGAGGAAATCAATGTCGCTGCTGCCCGGCGTGAAATCCCCAAGCGACAGCGACCCGTAGCAATACATCCCGACAAACTCCGGCCCTAATACCCCGCGCACCTCCCGGAGCAGGCAACGAAGGACGGCATTAACGTCGGCATGTGGTGTAGGATCAGTCGTCATTATCTCTCGGTGCCTATGTCGGCTGATACAGTGTGAGATCGGGAATTCCCTGGAAGTGGCGACGATCGCGTGAGAGCAGCATCAGATCGTACAAGATGGCGACCGCGATGAGCTAGATCACGATTTCTCTGGTGCAACATCGGCATGTTCGGCATTTGGGAGGTTCATTCGCTTACTTGCCATCGATACGCTTGATGATGCTGGTACGGTATGTGCTGCCACGCCGCGTAGTGCGGTTCACACAGCGATCTGTGTTACGCTGAAAGTATACGGCATCGGATTGCACAATCACGGGGGAATAGATATGGGTCAGGTTGTCCTCGGGCTTGTTTTCCACAATCACCAGCCAATCGGCAACTTCGGCTGGGTCAATGAGGAACACTACGAGAAAGCATACGAGCCGATGGTTGCCGCTCTCGAACGGCATCCGGGCGTACGTGTCGGTCTGCATTACACCGGCTCGCTCCTCGACTGGCTGCGCATCACCCACCCCGATCTGCTCGACCGCATCCGCGCGCTGGCGGAGCGAGGGCAGATCGAGGTGGTTGGTGGCGGCTTCTACGAACCGGTACTCGCCGTGTTGCCGGAGGTGGATCGCGTTGGGCAGGTTCGCGCCCTCGCCGATGCCGTGCGAGAAACGTTTGGCACGACGCCGACCGGCATGTGGCTGGCGGAGCGCGTCTGGGAGCCGGGGCTGCCGCACTCGCTCGTGGATGCCGGCATGCAGTGGACCATCGTGGATGACACGCACTTGCTCGCCTCCGGTGTCGGCCCGGACGATCTCTATGGCTATTATCTGACCGAGGACGATGGACGACCGATCGGCGTCTTTCCCTCGCTTTACTCGCTTCGCTACACCGTGCCATGGCGCCCCGTCGAGGAGACGATAGATTTCCTGCGCGGGTTGGCGGCGAACGCGTCGGACGGCCATCCACCGATTGCGGTGATGGGCGATGACGGCGAAAAGTTCGGCGCGTGGCCGAGCACCTACGAGCACGTCTGGGCGCGCGGCTACATGGATCGCCTCTTTGCCGCGCTGGAGGAGCATCGCGACTGGCTCCTGACGATGCCACTTGGCGAGTACCGCCACAACTACCCGGCGCTCGGTCGCATCTATCTGCCGACCGCCTCGTACGTCGAGATGAGCGAGTGGGTGCTGCCCGCCCGTGCCGCCGCGCAATTCGAGCAGGTACGGCATGCAATGGAGGCGGAGCGGCCTGAGGTCGCGCGGTGGATGCGCGGCGGTTTCTGGCGCTCTTTTATGACGAAGTACCCGGAGATCAACCGCCTCCACAAGCGGATGCTCCGCACACATGCGAAGGTCCACGCCGCGCGGGCGAAGGGTGACGTGGGGGACGGTGGCCTCCTCGAACTTTACCGCGGGCAAAATAACGATGCCTACTGGCACGGCGTTTTCGGCGGCATCTACATGAACCACATGCGCGCCGAGACGACGCACCGCCTCTTGCTCGCCGAAAACGCCGCCGACGCGATCTTGCACTCCAACGCGATGGATTGGTTTCAGTACGAACTGCGCGATCTCGATGCGGACGGTGCGCCCGAACTGCTCCTCACCGGCCAGCATCAGAACCTACTCATTGACCCTGCAGAGGGCGGCATGCTTCAGCAGTGGGACATTCGCCGCGCCGCTGTCAATGCGCTCGATACGCTCGCCCGCCGTCCCGAGGCGTACCACGAGACGGTTCGCGCCCACGCACACGAGGCGCATTCCGACCGGAGGGCGCTCGCTGATAGCGTGGAGACAACGGCGGCGGACGCGAACGCGCAGGCCGAAGAAGAGAACGCACCGGCGAACATCCACGGCATCGTCCGCTTCCGCGAGGCGGGGTTGGAGGACTATCTCGCCTACGATACGTACGACCGGGGCGGTGGCATCGAGCACCTGCTGGATACCGACACCGGGCCGGACGATTTCCGGTTCATGCGCTACATCGAGCAGGGCGATTTCGCGCGCGGCGCTTGGACGCTCGACCCGATTGATGCAGCGACCGCCTCATTCGCGCCTGCGGGGGACGCGCAGGCCCCTACCTGGAAGTTCACGCTGCGTCGCGACGGTCAGATTGCGTGGCCGGACGGCGGCACGTCTCCTCTGACGATTGAGAAGACCTACATAGTGCAGACAATTGGCGCGGCCTTCACCTGCCATTACCGCGTCACGAATCGCGGCCCGTGGCCCGTGACACTCATTTTTGGCTCCGAATGGAATGTCAACTTGCAAGGTGGCGGGCATAACGACCAATGCTACACCTGGCTACCGGACCATCCTGCCCTGACCCCCTATCACGATTTACCTGAAACGTGGCAGGAAGCCGCCGAACTCCACATGGGCAATACCTACCTCGACATAGACCTGTCGCTGCTGGTCAGCCCGCCCGCCGAACTGTGGAAACTGCCCATCGAAACCGTCTCCAACTCCGAAGGCGGTTTCGAGCGTGTCTACCAGGGCACCAGCCTTGTCGCCCGCTGGCCCCTCACCCTCGACCCCGATCAGACGTGGGAAGGCAGCGTCTACTGGACGGCAGGCGTTGCAACACCGAGCAATGAATAGAGAGTCAGCAGGAGGCGGTGGGCCGTTCACGGCCTTCATCGTCTGACATTTCGTAGTTCGGCGGCGGCTGTCGCACTCGTTTCTTGATCTAATGATTGCGGTGCGACGGCTGCGAATCTTCCTGATTATTCTGCTGCTGAAGGACATCGGCTTCATCGAGCCGCGCATCATCGAAGTGTTTGAAAATGACGCTTGGACAATGAATACCTTCGATGAGTAGACTGCCGGGTGGCTGCACTAGCAACCGGATGCGCACGGCCCTACGTACTTGCGCCGAGAATAACGGCGTACCGCTCGCCGTTGCGGACAGGGAATGATGCATGAGAATCCGCCGGGGCATTGAGGAGTGCGGTGCCGTCTGGGGCGGTGACGCGGCAGGGAAGAGGCGGGCGGGAGACGATTCGGGCGGTCATCGTGCCGTCGTCCGCAACGGTGTAGATGAGGTCAAGAGCGACGGCGCGGTACTGGATATTCGCCAGTGAATACGTGCCGCGCCAGCCGTCCGGCAGGCCGGGGGCGAGTGTGAAGGAGACGCCGTGCCAGCCCGCGTCATCCTCACGGAAGCCGACGATGTGACGCATCAGCAGTGGCAAGGTCTCCGCGCCCCAGCCGTAGGCGTCGTTGCCGGTGAATTTCCCCAACGGTTCGGGCCAGTATTCACGCGCGCCGCCGGGCGTTGGGCGCTCGTCGGGCGCTTGCATGCGGCGATCATTCTCGTGGTAGACGCGATCCACGATCTTTTCCACGAATCGCGCCGCCCATGCGTCGTCACCGAGCGCCGCCGCCACCTCGCCGAGCGTGCCGCTCCACGACGGCCACCAGCGCCACGGCGCGGTGTCATAATGCGCTAATTCGCGTCGCAACGCCGCCCGTTGTTCCTCCGGCAGGTCGAGCAGCGCGGGCGTGAGAGAGAGGGGCGAGAAGCGGTTCGGATCGGTCTCCCAATAGGTACTTGATCCCTCGATGAAGCGGTTCGCCCGCACATCCCAATCGCGGAATCGCCCCGTCGCGCCGTCCCAGAGTTGCTGTACCCGCTCCGCATAGTCTTGCGCGACGGTATTCCAGCACGCCGCCTCGCCCGCTTCGCCAATCTGCTGCAACATATCCCGCAAGGTGGAGGCGGAAAGGGCCATCGCTACCTGCAATTCGACGGGGCGGGTACGGCCTTGGATGATGCCGTCGCCAGTGCCGTTCGGGTCGAGGCGCGGGTTGTCGTCCTCGCCCGCTTCCCAGGTGCAATGATAGGAGAGCCAGCCTGTGCCGTCCGCCCGTTCAGCCAGCCACCAGCGCAGGTAGCGGGCGAGGAGGGGAGCGATCAGCGCAATTCGGGCGAGATCGGGTTGGCGGCGCAGTAGCCGCCCGATATGCAGGAACGGCAGACACCATGCCGGTGACGTGCCGCAGATCGCGCCGTCCGCCGCGACCATGTTCGGCTCGCCCCCGCGAAAGACGCACGGAATTTGGTCGCCGGGCGTATCCCGCAGGAGCGTCAGCAGGGCATCCTTCGCGCGCATGGGTTCCGCAAGGCCGAGGCGGTCGAGATCGAGCGCGCCCTCAGCGAGGACGGCGCGGGGCCAGGCAGTCATCCATGTCGGCCACTCGCCACCGAAGACGCCGCCCGGCGGCTGGATGAGTAGGCGTGTCGTCTCCATGTCGTAGACCCAACCGCGTCGCCAGTGCTCCGGCCAGTCGCCCGTCAGCCGGGGAGTGTGGCTCCAGAAGGCGTCGTCGTCGCGTCGCTTCTGCTCCTCGATTGCGACGACGGTCTGCCACCACGGGCGCGGGTCGGTCGGCGCGACGCTGTTCGCGAGCAGCGCCCACCCCTCCCAGACCGCGCCGGGCCGGAGCACGACCGGTTCCCACACGCCGGGACGCGGGCGACGTTGGAGACGTGGCTTGAGCAGATCGCGGACGAGCAGCGTATGCGGCTCCCAACCGGTCAGCAGGGCGCAGTCGGCCTTCGCATTCCAGTGGCCGGGGACGCGGTCGGCATCAAGGAGCCAGCCCCACCGTCCGGTGATCGCCGCCTCCGCGTGGAGGACAGCGTGCGCGGCGAGTACGCCAGTGCGCAGCCGGAAATAGGTGAGCATCAGCGTGCAGCCGGGGAGCGTGGCGCGGAAGGTCATCATTTGGCTGGAATGGTGGGAGGCATGGAGGCCATGCACGCTCCAATCGGCGCGGGAGTGGCATTTCGTCCGGTCGAGTTCCAGCCCGGCACAGAGGAAGACGGCACGCCGCGGATGGACATATGCCCAGCCCATGCCGAGGAAGCGCTCGCTCGTACGGATCATGCCGCCGTTGGCATCATCCCATGAGCGCGCGACATGTTCCGGGCTGTGCAGATAGCCGTACGGCGTATACGTATCAGCCGGAAAGGTCATCGCGGTGATCTCCTCCTCAGCAACGAACAATGAGCAATGAATGACTGTCTCCCCTCTCCATCGCCCCGACGCTTCGATACCATGAGATCACAGCGGCGATGGAGAGGGACTGGAAGTGAGGAAATGCCTATGCCCCTTGCGCGTCGCTCGCGTCGAATGGGGAGATCAATTGGCGGACGAGGACGAGCAATCGTTCCAGATTAAAGGGCTTGTTCAAAGCCGGGACGTGATGCTTCTCAAGAAATGGCGCGTGGGCTGCTATGCCGACGACGTCTGCCGAGCACAACAGGAGCGGCAACGTCCGAGTGAGCGGATTGCTCCGTACGGCGCGGATGATCTGAATGCCGGAATCTGGCGCGTCCATCCGCAGGTCAAGGATCACCAGGGCAGGCCGCGCCTGGTGGATTGTCTCGAGAGCGTCAGCGGCGGTCATGGCTGTGACGACACGATACCCCTCATCGCCCAGGACATCGGTAAGCAGATCAAGGAACGGCTCGTCGTTGTCAACCACCACGATTACCGGTTGCATGCGCACCTTCCGCTCCATCAATCACGCAGTCAGGGGACGAGCGCACACATTGTACACCGATCAACGTCGGACGCAACGTACGTATGGCTGATCGCTGGACGGGACTCAATTTCTTGGTAGTGACGGGCTTTAGCCTGTTACGGCGAGGGCAGGCTAAAGCCCGCCACCACTCGGCTCGCGCGGTTGATCGTCCTCGCCGAGTTCGGCTTCCAATGCCTGGATGTCGTCCAGCATCTGGGCATGTGCCCGAATGACATACGCGCACAGACGGGCCGCCGCAATTGTTGAGACATGCCGACGACGGAGTTGCGCGGCAGCAAGCGTCGCGACGGTCAGATGCGTGCGCAAGTCGAGCAACCGGACGGGCAATCCGCGCTCCGCGACGCTCCGCTCGCCGCGCCCGACTTCCGCATGTTCGCCCGTGTCAGTGAATATCGTGTCATCGCTCGCGTGGTGGCACGGCGCTCGATGTCGCGGATGCGCCGCCGCGATCAAACTCGTGATGATGCACGCGACGAGTATGAAGAGGAGCATGTCTAGCAGAGCGGCGGTTGAATCGAAGCCAAAATGGTTGCGCGGCGGGAGAACGAAGTAATCGGCAGCGATCGCGCCAGCGAACACACTGACCAACCCCGCGCCGAGGCCGCCGTACCACGCGGCGAGCGCGGCCGCAAGATAGAAGAGCGTAAAGGGACTGTCCGCGAGGAATGACGAAAAAGGCAGGTTCGCTACCGTCGCGCATGCGGTGACGATCAGCGCAAATCCATACGCCGTTATGGGGGTTGTGAACGCAGCGGAGCGTTGCATTGCCCTCCTTTGTGCCGTGTACCGGCCGACCGTGTAGTGGGCGCCGGGAAACTGCCAGAAAGCCCTTGCAAGAAGCATACAGTGACGGTTTTGCAGATCGCGCCGCTCGTGCGACACTGATCGCCCTGATGCGCGTAGGGCGGCAGGGGTAGCGAGGGGAGCAAGCGCATGGCGGAGATAGGAAGCGGAGAGGTGTCAGTTGAATCATCGTTGCGGCAATCGCTGACCTGGCGGTGCATCGGCCCCCATCGCGGCGGGCGCGTCGTCGCTGTCGCCGCCGATCCGACCGAGCCGATGACCTTCTACTTCGGCGCCTGTGCCGGTGGCGTCTGGAAGACCAATGACGGCGGCACCTACTGGGAGAACATCTCCGACGGCTTCTTCACTACCGCTGCCGTCGGCGCCATCGCGGTAGCGGAATCGGACCCGAATGTCATCTATGTCGGGAC
>JAABUZ0100006898.1_pt1 | contig 13962 bp, 23 predicted proteins | sample 5562091 | NCBI WGS metagenome assembly JAABUZ01 (sample SAMN12813069, study PRJNA571459) | rock metagenome | isolation source: Antarctica rocks | place: Antarctica: Victoria Land, Linnaeus Terrace sud | collected 2015-12-21 | reverse complement strand
CCGCTGTCCCGCACGCAGCGCCCTTCTTGCCCGCGCGGAGCTCCGCCAGGCAGCCCCTGCACGCCCGGCACGCGCGGTGCCAGGCGCAGGACGCCAATGCAGAGGAGTTTGCGGCGCCGCGGCGCGCGCTGCTGCGCGCCGGCGCGGCGCTGGCTGCCGGCAGCCTGCTACAGGGCGCCGTGCCGCAGCTCGCCGCTGCAAAGGTGGTGTCCAGCGACTGGGAGCTGGTGCGCGCGCCCTGCGCGGCCCACCGCCTGCAGCAGGGCGGCTGCTGGCAGCACAGAGGCTGCCTGCGAAGCGGATGCGAGCTGCACAACAATATGCGGCCGAGAGCCAGCGGCCTGTCTGTCCCGGCCTGGGGCTGGACAGCCTTGACAGCAACGCACCGCGTGCGCTGCGCTGCACCAGGCGCCAAGCAATCGTGTTGCAGCGCTGGGGCCGAGATGTGCTGCGCTGCACGCGCAGCAGACGGCGAGGGGCGCGCTCAGGCTTGAGATAGCATGCCCCTCACCGCAGGTGAAGCTGCCGCTGGACCCGGGCGTGGTGCTGCTGGACATTGGCTTCACCGAGACCGACCCCAACCACGGTGCGCGGCCGCCCCGCTTCGGCCGCCCGCCAGCAGTGCAAGCGGCAGACAGGTGAAACGCATGCCACGCCGCTGGCCGGCTTGCAGCGCCAGCATACCACCAGGGCAAGGGGTGACGTAGCTTTGCGGTGGGCGGTGAGAGCGAGGGCGAGGCGCGGGCGGGCAGTCCAGCGGGCATGGCGCTGTTTGAGAGCAGAGCCTGGAGTTTTGTCCAAGAATTGGTGATGCTTGCATGGAGCAATGCTGCAGTCCGGCGCGCCCGCAGGCCCCTGACGGGCTCTCAGTGGCGGGGCGGCTGCGCTGTCTGACAGAGACGACACCACCTGCCGGAACGTGAGACTGTCTGACAGAGACGACGCCACTTGCGCGAACATGAAAGACTGCGCCTGGTCCATGCGCCGGCAGGTTTCCTGCTGGGCAGCCGCGAGACGCTGCTGGAGACCAAGGACGGCGGGCGCACGTGGGAGCCGCGCACGGTGGCCGCCGCGCGCGACGAGGGCTTCAACTACCGCTTCACCTCGGTCAGCTTCGCCGGCGACGAGGGCTGGATCGTCGGCAAGCCGGCCATCCTGCTGCACAGCGGCGACGGCGGCGCCAACTGGGACCGCGTGCCGCTCAGCGCCAAGCTGCCCGGCAACCCCATCCTCGTCTCCGCGCTCGCCGGCAAGCCCGGGCAGGCCGAGATGGTGACCGACCAGGCGCGCGCGCGGGTCTCGTCGCCGCGACGCCCTGGTGCCTCCCGTGCGCTGCCTGGCTTTCACGCCGCGTGCAGCGATGCAGCAGTAGGATGCAGGTGAAGAGAAAATGTATCATACACTGCCTGCGTCAGCCCCAAGCTTGCGGGCGGCGGGGCGGCCGCCGAGGAGCGCGCCGCTGGCAGACGGCCGCCAAGGGGCGTGCCTGGCAGCTTTCACGGCGCAGTCGCTGGCTGTGACCAAGCGACGTGGCAGCATTTGCCTTTGAGCTTCACTGCAGGGCTTGCTGGGGGCTCGACACGCTGGGCTCGGCGGCCGCAGGGCGCCGTCTATGTGACCAACAATGCGGCCTTCTCGTGGACGGCGGCCGTGCAGGAGACCGTGGACGCCACGCTCAACCGCACGGTCTCGTCCGGTGCGCGGCCGGGCGGCAGCACGACCCTGACTTCTGGTGGTGGGTGGGGTAGGCGTGCAGCCCCATTATCTGACAGTGCGCGGTGCTGCAGCGCTGTCCTTGCGCACTCGGGCGACATGCTTGCCCCTGCATCGTCACGACGCCATACCTGATCACGGAGACGTTTTCAGGAAGGGGCGTGCGTGAAAGCCACGCCTCCACGCTGGTCAGCATCCAGCGCTCGTCAGCCGCGACGGCGCGGAACTTTATTCTCACGCGCCTGCCGGCCGCGCAGGCATCAGCGGCGCGTCGTACTACGAGGGCAGCTTCTCCCAGGTGCAGCGCGGGCCGAAGGGCAGCTACGTGGCGGTCTCCTCGCGCGGCAACTTCTTCCTGACCTGGTCGCCCGGCGAGACGTACTGGCAGCCGCACAACCGGCCCACGTGCGGCGCCCCCGCGCGCGCGCCCGCCTCCGCGCGCACCCCTTCGCGGCATGGCGACCGCCGCGCGCGCGCGGCCGAGGGCGCTCTGCGCGCGGGCAGGCCGGCCTGGTTGTTCATGGTGGCCGGCACGTAGCACGGACAGAGGGCGGAACAGACTGCTCAATCAGTCGCCTCACCAAGAAATTATTTGAGCCTGACAGGCACATGCCAACTCCATGGGGGCATATGCCGACTCGCCGCCGGGGCGCGCGCAGGGCGCGGCGCGTGCAGAACATGGGCTGGACGTCCAACAACAGCCTGTGGCTGGCCACGCGCGGCGGTGACGTCTTCTTCGCGCCGCAGCCGGGCGTCAGCGAGAAGTTCGACCAGGCCAAGCTCGGCTCGCGCGGCTTTGGCATCCTGGACGTCGCGTGCGCGCCCATCCGCGCTGCCGGCTGTTGCGCCGTGCCTGCACGGGGGGATGATCAGGGTTAGGGTCAGGACTAGATATGGTAGGTTAGGGTAGCGGGCGTCAGCAAGAAGTTCGACCAGGCCAAGCTCTGCTCGCACGGCTTTGGCATCCTGGACGTCGCGTGTGCGCCTGTCGCTGCCGGCTGATGCGCCGTGCCTGCACGGGGAGATGGTCAGGGTTAGGGTCAGACTAGGTAGGGTTTGTAGGGTAGCGGGCATCAGCGAGAAGTTCGACCAGGCCAAGCTCGGCTCGCGCGGCTTCGGCATCCTGGACGTCGCGTGCGCGCCCGGCGCCACCAGCTGCCGGGCTTTGCCTGCATGGGGGGATGGTTACGTAGGGTTATGGTTGGATGGGGTAAGGGTAGCAGGCGCCAGCGAGAAGTTCGACCAGGCCAAGCTCGGCTCGCGCGGCTTCGGCATTCTGGACGTCGCAGTGCGCGCCCGGCGCCGCCGGCGGCCGCGCCGTGCCTGCATGGGGGCCCGGGCCGCGCGCCTGCGCCACTCGCGGCCGCTCCGATCCGAGAGACCTCCTCATCATGCGCAATCAGAGAAGGAGACCATCAACTTCATGTTGTTCTGGCCCGTAGGCGGGGGCTTGGATATTGAGTGCCTGGCAGGCGTCCACGCCTCCGGACCGTGCAAGGAGGGGCGTGCATCTGCGGCCGCAGGTTCAAGCCGGACAGCGAGCTGGGCTTCGCGGCGGGCGGCAGCGGCACGCTGGTGAAGACCAGCGACGGCGGCCGCAGCTGGAAGCGCGACCGCAGCACCGATGACGTGGCCGGCAACCTGTACGCCATCAAGTGGACCAAGGCGCGGCCGCCGGGGCTCTATCCCTGAATAACCTATACCCTACCCCGTATTACCGTGCGCGTGCCGCCCCGGCACCGCCCTCAACACTGTGCTCAGAGACAGCGGCGCCGGCAGGAGCGGCACGTGCGCCGCCAGGCTGCCTGCGAGGCGTCGGCCGCGAGATCAGGGCACTTTGGAGACAGCTTGTGTGCTGCGCGATGTGGTCGGCGAGCTGGGCTGCCTCTGCAAGGGCCTATGCATGGCTCAGCCGCGTCCTCAAGTGTCCGCCCTGCATGCGCTGTGCGCAGCGCAGCCGTCTACAGTGTGTGTCGGGCAATTATTCGGCATGCGGCATCCGTGAGAGCGCTCAGCACAGGCCCGGCGGGGTTTGAAGAAGGTGCTCTTCTGTGACAGAGGCGCACTGCTGCATGCAGGGCGGCCTGGGTTTCATCCTGGGCAACGACGGCATCCTGCTGCGCTTCATCCCGGAGAATGTCGGGTTTGACGCATAAGGCCGCCTGGGCGCTGGGAGCAGGGTCGGGTGTTAGGCGGGGCCAGGCGCACTGCGTCTTGGCCCTGCTGTGGGAGCGGAGCGCGCACAGCAGAGCACTGGCGCTTGTGGGGTACTCATGAGCGTGTGCAGATGCATCGTGCGGCTGCGGCGACGTTGGGGAGCACAGTGGCAGGCCTGTCAGGCTGAAGCTGCACTGCACGTAGTCTCAAAAGTGTGCCACCCTTCACTGGTCCCTCAAGACCTAGCCATACAGCACACATGGCCTCCTGAAGCGCCCTCCATGCACGTCATTGGTCTGTCCACACCCAGGCGCGTGATGCATCCAGTGCACCCAGCCGCACTCACGCTAGGAAAAGCAGTGGCATGTTCACACTGTACGTGAGTGCAGTATACTCAATTCTACACTTCAGAAGGCATACAGAGGCGACATGCAAGAGAGTGGCGCCCGCATGAGCGTGGGCGCCCAGTGCAGCATGCGTTTGTGGCGCTGGCAATAATAAGACATAAGAAAACATCATTATAAACACCGCGAAGCGGCACACATCACCCATGCACACCAAAGTGCCGATCCAGGCGCGCGCGCTCGTCGCCCGTCAGCGGCGCCTCCTCCGACAGCAGCCGCGTGCGCGCCGCGGCCGCGCCCGGCTCGCCCGCCACCTCAACGTAGTTGTTCAGCGTGTCGCCGTCCTGCGCGGGCCGCAGCAGGCGCCTCAGCGCGCGCGCCCCTGCCCCTGCGCCGCCTGCATTGCAAAAGGCTGCTACAGCGTGGCGCCCCGCGCGTCCCCAGTCCCAAACTTTGCACATGCATGGGAGCTGCGCTGGCACTCCAGTGATGCGCCCCACGCAGGGAGGCCACAGGTCGCTCGCTGGCCCGAATGACGCCTGCTCGGGCTGCCAGCGCTCCGCTGCACGGCCGCATGACGGCCGCGCTGCAGCGGCTGCCGGCTGCCTGCGCGTCGGGCGCGGGCCGGGCGGCGGCGCGCCATGAGCGTCGGGTGGTCGGCGGAGCATGTCCAGCGGCCGTCCACGATGAATTTGTAGGGAAAGCGCCCGGGCGGCAGCTCGCGCGTCAGCGCCCACCGCCCGCCGCCGCGCTCCCGTTGCAAATCCAGCTCCTGGCCCCAGCCGACATCCAGGCCCGCAACCTGCCGCGCGCACCTGCCGGTGAGCCTGCAGACCCACGAGCCGCGGCATCTGATGGACGCGGACCTAGCGCATGCACGGCAGCAGGGCATGCGAAGGTGGCCGGGCGGCAGCACGCAAGCACCTGCGGCCCGCTGCCAGCCTCGCGGCGCGGGTCCTGCGCCTGGAGCTGGTCGCCCAACCGCCATGCTCAACCCCCTGCGCAACCCTGTGTGCCTGATGGCAGCCTCGCTGCGCATGCTGGCGGAAGCCCATGGGCACATGCTGTAGAGTTAAAGGGCATGCCGATATCTCATCTTTGATCGGCATCGTCTGACATGCAACGGAGCCGTCTGCATGTGCTCGCGCGCCGCCAATATCCCCCGCGAGGCTCGCCTGGAAGCGCGTGGCCAAGCCGGGGCGGTGCACGGCGATCGTGACGGGTGTGCGGCGGCCGCCGTCCAGCAGCAGGTCCGCGGTCGCGGCGCGGATGGCGCCGATGCGCGGGTTGCACGGGCGCGCAGCCATGAACGTTGCAATCGCGTCGCCGAGCGCCATGCCACGGCACCAGTACATGTACGCCAGCGCCGTCGCGGGCGCGCGCCCCAGGCCTGGCGCGGGCCCGCGCGCTGACGGGCGGTGCGCGGCTGCTAGCCAGGCAGCTGGCGTGCGAACAAGACAGATACATAAGCAGCTGTGTCTGCTGTGCTGTTGTGCAGTGACTCCGCGTCGCCCCGCGCACGACATCACATGCCTCCTCTGCAAGAGGCTGGGCCGGGCAGCCTCTCACCTGCCAGCAAGCAGCAAGCTGCGTGCGTGCTGTGCCGCTTTGCCCGAAGAGAAAAAATGAACCCCAGCACTCAGAGGACAGGGCGGCCCTACCGGCGGTGCAGTGGATGTAGACGGTGCCGCCGCGCGCCTGCGCGGCGACCAGCGCCACTGCCTCTGGCAGCTGCAGCCGCAGGTCGAACGGGTCAAAGTCGCGGATGCGCAGCCGGCAGTGCGCGACGCCGCGCTCACGCGCGCGCGCCTGGCCGCGCGCGCGGCGGGCGGCTGCTTGTCAGCGCACCGCACAGGCCGTCAGCAGTGCCGCATGCGGCTCGGCAGGCGCGCGGCAGAGCCCAGGAGACGCAGCGCGCTCGCTGGGTTTGTTAGGCGTGCGCGCATGCAGGCACCCCGCCATGGAGGCTCTCGCGCTGGCGGCATATGAAAGGCAAAATTCTCCGGATGCAGGTATTACAGTAAGCGTGTAGTCCTGCAGTATCTTCTGCATGCCATGCGCATGAGTCGCGGTCGAGAGGGCAAAGCTATCTCAGCCGCCTGGTCAAGAGACCAACAAGACATGCCAGGCTGCGCAACCATGCATCGCAGGTGTGGCACAATGCGCTTGCGAGCGCGCAGGAGTCGCAAGCGGACAAGGTGCCACCTGGATGGGGGCCACGTCCAGGTCGAACCAGGCCATGTCGCTGTCCTCCTGCAGGCACACGATGGAGCGCACGCCCTCCTCGTCCGCCAGCCTGCACATGCACATGAGCCTATGATGTGGATGCATGCCAGGGCGCAGGAATGGTAGTCCAGCACCTGCTGGGCAGCTCCACTTGTTGTTCCTTGTGCGTGTTTCCCCGGGTTGGCTGTTGCTTGGCCTCTCACCTGCAGGCTGAGGCACGCTGTGTTTTCGGACGGCACGAGCGCTCACAAAGCTGGGTTTTAAGACCCTGTCACGGCACAGAGGTGGTTCTTTGACTTGCAGTGCGGCCTTGCACGTCGAGCGCACTTGTCCAGGTCTGCGGGCGTCTGCAGGCAGCTGCCAACGATAAGCCCGTCCGTGATGTGCGCATAGTTCATGCCGTCCTCGTGGCGGTATGTCAGGCTGCCGCCCTGCAAGCCCGCCAAACGCGGGTTGCCGGCGCCGCCCAACATTGCAAGATTTGCCTCGAACGGATGGCCAGGGCGCACCATCCTCTCCTGCATCTTGTCACTGTACTCGTCAGACTTCTCCTCGGCATCCTCCTCCGCTGGAGCGCCGAGCGCCTCTGCAATGTGCCCGCCCAGCATGCACTCACGGCCAGGACCACTGCGGAGCAACAAACAGTACCCTCGACATCCACTCTGCTTCAGACACAGGTCCCCTCCTCACGGCAAGGGCAGGGCAGCTCACGCTCGGTGCGAGCCTCCTCCGCGGGGGCGCTGGCGCTCGCCATACGTGACATGCGTACGCCAGCAGCAGGCCTCCCAGCGGGCAGCCTCCTGGTAAGCGCGTGAGGCGCCGCCTGCCGCACGCACTGCCCTGACCGCAAGCAGGGACCCTGATATGCTGCTGCAGGAACCATTGGTACTGTCGCTTGCTGCATGCTGCCAGCCCTCCTTGCTCGCACCCCAGGTGGCGCCGTGTGCACCCGGCAGTCGATGATGTGGGGCGCCAGACTCCTTGTGCATGCCTGATGCCGACGTTACAATTAAAGAGCTAGTAGGGCCTGCTCAGCTAGCTGCAGCTAGCCCTTGCATGGAGAGCAAAAGCAGATGTCTCTCTCGAGTGTGATGGCACATGGTCGCCTTGCGGCTCACATGCTCATGTATCAGGCTGCCTGACGTCCTGCCCACCTGCTGGCTCAGTGACAAGGGTGCTGGCGCATGCCGCCCAAGAAGCCATCGGCAACATTGAGCAACATCTTCACCGCGCTGCTCATCGCGCAGGCAAGCAAACCGAGTGCAAATACAAATACTGAAGTGAAGAGTGAAATATACAAGTGTCCTCCTTGGTGACAAGGGCAGTGCGCAAACATCTGCAAGCCAGCAAACGTCCTGTGGCAACGTCAGCGTCGACGTTGTACTGTGCGCAGGCTATGAATCGCGTGTGGCGCTTCCTCATTCTCGGGAGGAACAAGGGAAGCGTGCCAATTGTCAACGTCGTCCGATTGACTGGTGGGCGTCAACATAGAAGCAACCTCGTTTGGCGCACACAAGACTGGCAGGACACAAGACGCAGGCCTGCAAGCTGTCGCTTGTGTTTGAAAACCTTTCAAGACACTGCACAGCGCAGGGACCCTGGCGCCGACGCAGCAGGCACGGGGCCCCGCGGCCAGGCGGCTCATCAGCTTCGACCGGGTCCGCCGCCGTGCCGCCTCCGCCGCGCCGCACGCAGGCCCGCCGGGCCGCGCCGGGCGCGCGCGCTGACGGCCGGCCGCGCGCAGGCCGAGCCGTGGCTGCAGCGCGCCTTCAAGCCGCCGCTGGCCACGCTCAAGCCTGCGGCAGTCGCGGTCACCATCAACTCGCCGGGCGCGCCCCGGCAGGTGGCTGGACAGGCGCACATGCACTGGCACGGCTACAGCCTGCGACGGATGGAGCTGTGGCCGGCGGCGCGCCGTGCTGTGGCCGCTGCCTGCGCACGCTCGCTGGGACGGCCTCCTGGAAAGGCAGCGCTTTGCCCAGAAGGGGCAATGTCGAAATGACTCTGTAGAGTGGGGAATGTCCGAGTAGGCGATTACCCCCGGGACGTGGGGCGCCGCAGGCGGCTCGGCGGTGCAGTCGGAGCTCATCCACAACCAGATCCGGGCCCTGGCGCGCGAGACCGGCATCAAAGTCTTCACCTTTGCTGAGGTGGGCGGCGGACGTGCGCAGCAAGCTCTGTGCACAGAGATGAATGTTGAGGCGCATGCGTGTCTAATCACGGAGGGTGAAGTGCGGCCCTGCTGCGCAGGATGTGGCAGCCAGCGGCGGGCGCGCTCCCGTCCAGCGGTCCCCAAAGCATACTTGTTTGAGCTTGCTGTCTCGCCACGCCACCAAGAGCAGTGCATTGCATGCACACGGTTTTTCTTGCCCATGCTCTTTCCCTGCTTCCACATGCTTCAAAGACGTCGGGAGGCTAACACCAGCCGATGGTCAGTCTTGCATGCGGGTTCCAGCGGCGGTGCCGTCGCTGCCGCCAAGGGCCGCGCACATGCACACCCACGTCCTCCTTCAGCAAACATGTATGACGGGCGCATTGCTGCTCAGGTACTGGCTGATGTGCGCGGGGGATGAGATGATCGCCTCGACCACCTCGATCGTCGGCAGCATCGGCGCGCGCCTGGCTGCTTTGCAGTGAGGCGCTCGGCTGCCGGAGTGCCTGTTTGGCGCTGGAGCCGGCTGCGACCGCCCGCCCAGCATGCCGGGAACATTAAGCAGAGCCTGAGCAGCCTGCCCTGCCAATGCGTTCGCTGCATGCGCCAGGCGTGATCGGGGGCGGCTTCGGCGCGGTGGACGCGCTGAAGCGCCTGGGGCTGGAGCGGCGCGTGTTCGCGGCGGGCCGCCACAAGGCGGCCCTGGACCCGTTCAAGTGCGCAGGCCCTGCCGGGGCGCCCAGCTTGCGGTTTGGCCTTGCTGCCCGGGCCTGATGATCTGCGCCACATGTGCCGGGCGCGAGGTGCGAGGCCCGCGCAAGCCCCGGTGGTGACCGTCTGGCTGTCCAGGTTCATGCATGTCAGGTGTAAAGTGGACCTGCTGCTGAGGGAGGCTCGGCCGACGGGGTGCGCATGGGGCACGGAAGTGCGTCCATGCACGATCAGGCTGAAGCCGGGGTTTTGAGCAGGGCCTGAGTGCGCCGGCACGCAGGCCGCTCGACCCTGCCGACGTCGAGGTTTTCAAGAGCGTCATGGAGGACCTCCACGGCAGCTTCAAGGCCTGCGCCCTCGCCGCCCGCGCACTCCTCTGACACCTCTTGACAGCGGTGAAGCGCTGCCATGCTGCATGCACAGCCCTGCATCCTAGGCTCTGTGTTCCAGCGGTGGCATCAGCGCATCTTTTGGAGCAGGTGCATGCTTGCTTGCAAGCTTGACAAGAGTGCCGGGTGTGCCTGAGCACCAGCTGCACAGCAGCTCACGCTTCGTACCAAGAAAAGCAGTGTGCCCTTCGCTGACGCCACCTGCTGTACATGCCCCTGTGGGAAGCGGCCAGGCGCCCTGACCCTGGGCAGCCCCTGCGGCAGGATGTGGTGCGCGCCACGCGCGGCGACAAGCTGCAGACGCCGCCGAACAAGGCCCACGAGGAGGTGTTCAACGGGCAGGTGTGGACGGGCCGCCAGGCGCGGCGCCCGCGGTGCACCTGCGCCTTTCAGTGCTGTGCGATAATATTTGCTGCGGCGCTGAAGGTTTGTGCACAGAGGCGCACAGTTACTCTGACACGCAGCCAGGATACATACTGCAGCGGACCTGCTCCGCCTTATCATCCTCTTGCGGGCATCTACAGAAACAACTGTTATTTTATACCGAAGTACTTGCGCAGTACAAGAAGAGTCAATCAAGTCTGATCATGACGCGCTTGTCATGCGCAGCACTTTGAAGCAGTCGCAGCGCCCCCGGCCAGCCAAGTGAGTGTGCGGCGGTGGAGGGGCATCAAAGCGGGGTCATGAGGCGCGCAGGCGGCCAAGCTGGGCCTCGTGGACGGCTGCGGCACGATGCAGGCCACAATGCGGGAGCGCTTTGGCGACAAGGTCGTGCCTGCCACTTGCATCTGCATTACGCATGCCTTGGCCCCAGTGTCCGCCAACTGACAAGCGACGCGCCTGGCATTGTGTCGGTCCGGACAAGCGCCCGGCGGCGCTTGCTGGACAGCTCAAGTGCTGAGGTTGTTGTGTATCGACTCTGTGGCTGCTTGCCATCCATGTCCACTGAAGCGCGCCTTGCTTGCATTGCAAGACAGGCTCATGCTGCTTCCCTTGCCATCCATCATTGCAATGCTGAAAAGATGCGGAAATCTATCAGGTTGCAATAATGGACGGCAAGGGAAGCAGCATGAGCCTGTCTTGTGATGCACCCCCCGGCACCTGCTGCGTGCCTGATCTCAGAGCGACCCCCACTCTGCGTCACGCCCGGTGCATCATGCCATATCCTGCAGCACATGCCGCTCATGTAGAGTGGACAGGCTACAAAAGCTGCTGGAAACGCACGCAGGTGCACTTCTTGCTGTGCAGCGAGGTGCCGCGGCCCGGGCTTGCGGACCTGGCGGGCGTCTGGCAGCGCGGCGGGCTGCTCGGCACAGGCGTGCTGCCGAACAACTTCACGTCATGTTTGCCTTGCGTGTATGGAGGCACGTACATGTTCACCTAGATACTGTGCCAGGGCTCGCAACAAGCAGCTGAGCACCCTTGAGCGGAGCATTGAGTCGCCCCGGAAGCCCGGGAATGGCTGGCGGGAGGCGCCTGTGCATGCGAAACACGGGCGTTTTGTTTCATCAGCCGCAGCCTGGCGCGGCTGACACCGTGCTCGCGGGCGTGTGCAGCCGCCGCGCTCCGCGGCGGCAACGGCGGCGGCGCCGCCTGCCAGGGGGATGCGGCGTACGACCTGGCGCGTGGCGGCGCGGCGGCGCTGCTGGACGAGCTGCAGGAGCGCGCGCTGTGGGCGCGTCATGGCCTGTGAGGCGGGTCCTACGACCGCGCGGCTGCCCTACCCCTCGGCGACGCCGCTTAGGATCATTGGCCTGCATCTAGTCGTCCATGGTGGCTGCCGAGGGCGGGACATGCGCTGGTGTTGACGGAAATGCGGGGGCACTGGGGAGGCGCATCTTACGCGAGATGGGTCGCCTGACGGTGCGCTGTAGGGTTAAGAGGCGCTGTATGGGCGCCGGGGCACAGCGGCCTTTGCATGCGTTGCCGTCTGTTGCTGACAGTTGGTATACTTGTGCGCTGCTGAATGTGCGCATGTTGCACGCCCGGCAAATGGCGCATTCCAGCAGGTCATAGGTATGTGCGTTGGCCGTTGGCCGCGTTGGTGCGTTGAGTTGCGGTGCGCGGCGGAGACCATGAGGGTGAGCGACGCCCGTTTCCTGCAGGCGCGGTGAGAGGAATGCGGGTTTTGGCTGAGCGCGGTCTGGCGTGCCGAATTCTTTCCTCTTGCATCAGGAAGTGTGCTTTGCGTCACACTGCGGGGCACTTGAAGTACAAAGTGGAGCAGGGCTTGCATAGGTGAGGAGGCACTTGGTTGGTATAAAAGGGTAGCCTTACTAGGAGGCGCTCGCTTATTGTACATGGGTAGCCTTGCTAGGAGGCGCTCATTCATTGTTTGATTGAGTGAGACGTCACAAAAGAATGCATGCGCTGTGCTCCTGGCATGCAGACGGTAGGAGAGAGCATACGAGCGCATGGCAGCTTTGGGACCGCATGCTGATGTGGAACCACTGGTGCAAGGTCGAGCTTCATGTAGTTGACCTGCATCATTCATTTGCCTTACGGCCAGAAATCCTATGACGGCGCAGAGGGCAGGGCAGGCAACGTGCGAGATCATGGCCCTGTCTAGGAGTGTGTGTAAGGCTGGCAGTATGCATTTGCCTGCCTAAGGAACAAGCTCAAGACAAGCCCCCCCTCTAGGCTGTGGATATCAGCATGGAGCTTGGAGGAGGGGGGGGTCCTCTCTCCGGTCTTGGCACAGGGTTCCAGCACAGCAGGCAAGGAAAAACAGTCCGGCTTGCATCGAAGGGCTGAGACAAACGCTCACAGTGAGCTGAAAACCTCTCGAGCAAGCATACGCAGCTGAGAGAGAGGGATGGACCTGGGCACCAGGCAGTGCGGGCGCTGCGGCCGCAGCCACAGCGCGCCGGTCCCTCCGGAGCTGGCAGCACAAGCCAGGCAGGCACGAGGAGGGTGCCCACACAGGACCGCCCCTGTCCGGTGTAGGGCGGTAGCGCCCAGCGCGGCCGCGGTGCTTGCTCCGGCCCCCGCTGCGGCCGCCAGCGACCTGGAGGAGAAGGACCCGCGCAAGGGCATCCAGCGTGACGCCACGCAGCTCGTCGGCGCCACGCCGATGGTGCGGGCGCACCGTCCGGTCGTTGTTGCGCACCTTGCGGGCAGCTGCGCTTATAGTGTGCTTGCAAGGCTCAACCGTTTTGCACGTCACACACGCGGGCTTAGTGCAGTCCGATGTATGCGCGCGCTGGGCTCAGGTGTACTTGAACAAGGTGAACGAGAAGTGTTTCGCGAGGATCGCGTGCAAGCTGGAGCTGATGCAGCCGTGCGCGAGGTGCGCCCAAACGAGTTCCCTCCATCCTCTCGCTGTCATGGTACTGGTGGAGGTTGCTGCTGCAGACCACTTTCTGACCTCCGGTCGGCCTCCCGGCCACAGCGTGAAGGACCGGATCGCGTTGAATATGATAAGGAGAGCGGAGGAGCAGGGCCTCATCTCCCCCGAGCACACCACGCTGGTGCCGCCAACGACCCTCAAGCTGCACCAACCCGCTTGCTGGACAGGGCTTCACCCGTAGCCGCAGCGGTGCCGCTGCTGCTTCTGCACCTCACGTTTGCCTCACGTCTGCGTGCTGTGGCAGCGTGAACCGGTGAGGGTAGCCCGACTGTGTGCGGTGGTGCTGTCACACGACCGGGACTTTCGCTGCCTGCGCTTCAAATGCAGGGCTCAGCCTGTGGCCTGCACAGACAGCCCTCCAAGTAGTGCAGTGTTGTGAACACTCCTACGAGTAAATAAGGAGAGCTCACTGACGCGCTGCTGCAGGTGGAGCCGACCAGCGGCAACACGGGCGTGGGCCTCGCGTTTGTCGCGTCGGCGCGCGGGTACAAGCTGGTGCTCACGATGCCGGACAGCATGTCCGTCGAGCGCCGCATCCTGCTTAAGGCGTTCGGCGCCGACCTGGTGCTGACCGACGGCAAGAAGGCGCGCCGCGCGGCCCTGCGCGAAACCCCTGCCAGGCCGCCGCGCTGCTGTGCTGCTGGCGCCCTCTGGCGTGCCAGTGCCTGGCGCGCGGCGCTGCCTGGCCGCCTCTGGGCGCGGCTCCGGCGGTCGTGAGCACGCCAGGCATGCTGCGCTGCCTGTGCCTCGGCAATAGCGGTTCCTGAGCATGAGCAGTCTTGTCAAACCCTGCGCAGGGCATGACGGGCGCGATCCGCAAGGCGGAGGAGCTGGTGGCGCGCACGCCCGGCGCGTACATGCTGCAGCAGTTTGAGAACCCGGCCAACCCCGAGGTGCACTACGCCACGACCGGGCCGGAGA
>JAABUZ0100006896.1_pt1 | contig 13965 bp, 8 predicted proteins | sample 5562091 | NCBI WGS metagenome assembly JAABUZ01 (sample SAMN12813069, study PRJNA571459) | rock metagenome | isolation source: Antarctica rocks | place: Antarctica: Victoria Land, Linnaeus Terrace sud | collected 2015-12-21 | reverse complement strand
AGCACCGCCGGCGCCGGCAGGCTCGCCAGCACCGCCTCCAGACAGGCCAGCGTATCCGCGCCGCCGCCATGGACGGGCACCACCACATCGACCTCCCGCGCCGGGCGCTCTGCCGGCGGCGGTCCGTGCCGATCGGCCCGCACCGGGCGCGCCGGCCCGACCACGGGCAGCGGACTGCCGAGCAGATGCCGGCCGTCCTCGCTGAGCACGGCAACCACCCCGCCCATTGCCTCGACCTGCTCGGCCGAAAGGCCGAAGCGCCGCGGCCGGGCCAGCGGCGGCAAGCCATCCAGCCCCTCGGCCGGCACGACGGCAGCCACCATCAAGCGACCCGTCGCCCCGCGCACGACGACAGTGGGGTCTTGTTCGGGATCGCCGGGATACCACGCCCAACCCTCCAGCCCCGACTGCTCCAGAGCCCCCCCCAAACCGACGAACCCCTGTAAGCCGGTCAGCGCCTGCACCGGCAATGGACTGCCGACGAAGCCCTCCACCTCGACCCGGCGGCCGCGCCGCCACCGCGCCGGCAAGGCCGCACCGCGCACCGGCGCGCCGTCGAGCGTGATCCGCCCGGCCCGGCCCGGCCCCAGCCGCACCCAGCCCCGCCCCCGCGCGTCCCATTCCAGCCCGCACCAGCCCGGCCCCCCGAACCGCTCGACGATGCGCCCCGCCAACCCCGCCAGCGCCGGCCCGACCACGCGCGAGCGCAGCGCTTGCCCAAGCGCATCGAGACACGCCGCGTCCGCCTGCAACGCCAGCTGGCACGCGGCCAGCGCGATCCAGGCGTCCGGCGACGCCCATCCGCGCGCCACGCCCTCGAGCAGCGGCGCCGCCCGCCCGGCCGCCCCGCGCTCCAGCAACATCGCTCCCAAGCTGAGCGCGACCGCCGCATCGTCCGGTGCCAGCCGGTGCGCCCGCTCCATCCAAAGCAACGCGGCCTCGCCATCCCCGGCCGAGCGGGCCGCCTGCGCCCGATCCCAGGCGGAGTGCCGCGGGTCCGACGTGTCGCTAACCCGCGCCCATCTGCCCCGCGCCCATCTGCCCCGCGCCCATTAACGACGGAGCCGACGCCGCTGGCGGCGGAACGGAGGGCGGCAGCGCGGCCAGATCGCCCGATGCTTCCGCGATGCCCGCGTTCAACGCGCTCTGCAACAGGCCCCGGGCGCGCCCGTGATCCACCTCGCCCGCCAGCCCGCGCGACAGATAGCGCCCGAGCATCAGCTGCGCGTAGGGATGGTTGTGCGACGCCGCCTTGGCAAACCACGCCTGCGCCGCCGGCCGATCGACCTCGATGTCATGCCCGCCGCCCAGCAGCGCGCCAACCGCGAACTGCGCGCCGGGGTGCTCCCTGGCCGCCGCCGCCTCGAACAGCGCGCGGGCCCCGACATGGTCGCGCGGCCCGCCGCGCCCGTTGACCATCATCTCGCCCAGCGCCACCTGCGCCTCGATCAGCCCGGCCGCCGCCGCCCGCTCGATCCAGCCCCGCCCCGCCGCCGGGTCGGCCTCGACGCCACGGCCATCGGCCAGCATCCGCCCATACCACAACTGCGCGTTCACGACCCCGTCCGCCGCCCGCCGCAGCCATTGCGCCGCCGCCTCGAGATCCCGCGCAATGCCCACCCCCTCGGCCAGGCACACGCCGTAATTGAACGCCGCCACCAGGTCGCCCCGGCTGGCATCCGCCTCGAACCACTCCCGCGTGCGGATCCGGTCCTCCTGCTGCCCACCGCCGCGCAGCACGAGGTCGGCCAAGCTGGATCGCGCCGCCTGATCGCCCCGCTCGCCCGCGATGCGCAGCCAGCTTGTGACCTCGTTCTGGTCGCGCGGCACCCCCGCCCCGGTCATGTACAGCGTCGCCAGCGTCCGCGCCGCCGCCGCATGACCGCCCTCCGCGGCCCGCAAATACCAGTTGGCCGCCTCGGCGTAATTCGGCGGCAGGTCGCCGCCCTTGGCGTAGAGATCGCCCACCAGCGCCGCCGCTTCCGCATCTCCCCCCAAAGCGGCCCGGCGCAGCCAGGTCTCGCCATTGACCGCGTCCCGCTCGACGCCCTTGCCCTCGAGCAGCGCCAAACCCCACCGCGCCTGCCCCTGCCGTACGCCGCGCTCGGCCGAGCGGCGAAAGCATTGCGCCGCCTTGGCCGGGTCGGCCGCGATGCCGACCCCATTCTCCAGCGCCACGCCCAGTAGATAGAGCCCCAGCGGCAGCTCCGCCGCGGCCGCCCGCGCCAGTTGCGCGGTCGCTTCGCGTTTCTGCTCGTCGGAATGGGCGTGTCGCATCAACGCCAGCCCGTGCCCGAGCGCGCCCTGGGCGCAGCCGACGGACGCCGACTTGCGATACCACTCGTCCGCCACAGGCAGGTCGCGGAGTTGTTCCGGCCCCGACGTCAGCACGTAGCCGAGCAGCGCCTGCGCCTCCGGGTGCCCCGCCTCCGCCGCCGGCTGTCCCCACCGGATCGCCCGCGCAAAGTCGGGTTCGCCGCGATCCGCGTCCCCGAACAGCGGCGACCCCGGCGTCACCCCAACAGCCCGGCCAGCGCCAGTCAGATAAAGCGCCGCCAGCACCGATTGCGCCTCGACCAGCCCCGCATCCGCGGCCTTCTCGAGCCACGAGGCCGCCGTGTTCCGGCTGGGCGGCACGCCGATCCCGTCGAGATAGGCCTTGCCGATCCAGAACTGCGCATCTCGGTCGCCCCGGTCGGCGCCACGCGCCAGCACGGAAAATACCGCGGCACCCTTCCCCGCCTTGGCCTGGGCGATCGCGTCCTTCAGCCGCACCGCCGGCGACACGGCGGACGCCACGCGTCCGAACACACCCGCCATCTACAGCACTACAAAGGCTTCAGCAGGTTCCGTGAGCGCCAGCCAACGGAATCTGCTGAAGCCCGCTCCCGTCTCCCCGCTCGCTCTCCCAGACACCGCTCGCACAAACATCGCTCTCGCAGACTGCAACATCAGGGCTCGCGCATGCCGTCCATGAACGCCGGCAACACCCGCGAGAACAGGTAACTGGCCAGCGTGCGCTTGCCCACCTTGAGGTCGGCCGTGATCGGCATGCCGGGCACGAGATGGAAGCCCTCGGGCGTATCGTGCAGATGCGTCGGGTCGAGCGTCAGCCGCGCCCGGTAATAGGTCGCGCCCAGCGGATGCTGCTCGATCTGCCGCGACCCTCGCTTGGGCTGCTGATCGTCGGCCTGGGTCGAGAAGCTATCGGGGCTGACCACACGGACCGTGCCGGCGACGGTGCCGTAATGCGTGTAGGGCAGCGTATCGAGCTTGATGTTCGCGGTGTTGCCGGGATGCACGTAGCCGGCTTCGGAGCCCGGCACGTTGACTTCGGCCTCGAGCGGCGCGTTCCTCGGCACCAGCGTGATGAGCTGCTCGCCCGATTGCATCACCGAGCCCGGCGAGACCTTGGCCACGCTCAGCACGATCGCGTCCTGGTCGGCGCGCAGCTCCACCATCTGCCGCCGCAGCGCCGCCTTCTTGAGGTTCTCCTCGGCGTCGCTCAGCTTGCGGGTCTGCTCGGTGATCTGCTGGCTGACCAGCGAACTCCAGTTCTGGTTGTAGGCGTCGCGCTCCGCCTCGAGCGCCTTCAGGTCGCGCTGCGCCTGCGCCGCCTGGCCGGCCGCGCCGTCGAGACCGCGCTTGACCTCGAGCCGCCGGTCCGTCGCGTCGAGACGATTGAGCTGGCTGCCCACCTGCAGCCGCTCGAGCTCCACCCGCTTCTGCTCGACCTCGTTGGCGACCTTCAGCCGCTCCGAATAAGAATACACGTCCGCCAGCGCGCGCTGCACCTGGGTCTGCAGACTGTTGATCTTCTGCGCGTAGTTCTCGTTCTTCGCCGCTCGCTCGCCACGGCGCTGGAGGAACATCGCGCCTTGCAGGATCGACATCGGGCTGCCATCGACCGGGTGATAATCGACACCCTTGGCCTCGGCCTCCAAGCGGTTGACCTCGGACTGCAGGCTCGACACCTGCGATTGCAGCGAGCCAAGATCGGCCGTGGCGAACGTCGGGTCGAGCAACGCCAGGACCTGGCCCTTGGTGACCGTATCGCCCTCGTGCACGTCGATGCTGCGGATGATGGCGGTCTCCAGCGGCTGGATGACGCTGGTCGCCTCCAGCGCGATGATCCGCCCCTGCGCCGTCACCACCTTGTCGATCGGGATCAGCGCCGCGGCGGCAAACGTCGCCGCCGCCAGCGTCGCCACCATCCACGTCACCCCGCGGGCCGAGTGCAGCGTCGGCTCGACCGTGAGCGCACCGGTCGGCGAGTGGAAGTCCAGCAGCGACGCCGTATCCGTCTCGCGCTTGCGCACGGGTCCACCGCGGCCATTTCCACCGCGACCACCCCCACCGCGGCCACCCAAGGTCAGGCTCATGGCTTTGCTCCAGCGATCGGCCCAGTGACCGGCCCAATAATCGGCCAAGTGATCGGCGACAGCATCACGCGCAAATCCTCAACCGCCCTGGGCCAGCACCGGCACCAACGCCGTCGTTCGCATCCCGCCGCCTTCGATATGGCGGTTCTGCTGCGACCACAGCGTGCGATAGATCGCGCACCGCTCCAGCAGGACCCGGTGCGGCGCCATGTCGACCACGGTGCCCTTGTCCAGAACCAGGATCTGATCGCACTCGACCAGCGAGGACAGCCGGTGCGAGACGACCACCATGGTCCGGCCCTTGCTCAGGCGGACGAGGTTGGCGTTGACCAGCGCCTCGCTCTCCGGGTCGAGCGCGCTGGTGGCCTCGTCGAGGATCATCAGCCGCGGATCGGCGATGACGGCGCGCGCGATCGCCAGGCGCTGGCGCTGGCCGCCGGAAAGGTTGGCCGAGCCCTCCTCGATGAAGGTGTCGTAGCCGGCCGGCAGCCTTTCGATGAACTCCTCGGCCCCCGCCAGACGGGCGGCACGGACCACGTCGTCCGCCGTCAGCCCCGGCCGCCCGGCCGCGATATTGTCCCGCACGGTGCCGCGGAACAGGAAATTGTCCTGCAGCACGACCCCGAAGCTGCGCCGCAGATGCGTCAGGTTGATGTCGCGCATCTCGATGCCGTCGAGCTTCAGGAACCCGGCGTACTCGCGGTTGATGCCCTGCAGCAGGCGGATCAGCGTGCTCTTGCCCGAGCCGCTCCGGCCGACCACGCCGAGCATCGTGCCGGCCGGGATCTCGAAGCTCACCTTCTCCAGCGCCGGGATCTTGGCGCCGGGATAGGTGAAGGTGAGGTCCTCGAACTGGACGTGCCCGGTCAGCCGCGTACGCAGTCCGCCCTGCATCGCCGCGGTCTCGCTGGGGTTGTTCAGCACCATCGCGACCTGCGCGATCGAGGCGCGGACGTCCTCGAGGTCCTCGATCAGCTTGGCCAGGCCCACCAAGGGCTGCGTCACGCGCGCACCCAGCATCATGAACGCGACCAGGCCGCCGATGGCGATGCCCGTCGTGTCGTTCAGGGCGATATACGCGCCGAGCATGATCACGCCGCGCTGGATGAAGCTCTCGATCGGGTTGATCAGCGTCTGCGGCCAGTTCGCCAGCCGCCCGGCTTCCAGCTTCAGCCGCCCGGCGACCGCGGTGCGCTCGTCCCACTCGGCGCGCCGCTGCGGCTCGAGCGCCAGCGATTTGACGGTACGGATCCCATGCACGGTCTCGACCATGGTCGAGCCCTTCTGGCTTTCCGCCGTGGTCAGCTTGCTCACGACCCGGCGCAACGCCGGCAGGAACAGCAGGATGATCCCGGTGATCAGCCCGGCGCAGACCAGCACCACCCAGGCGAGCGTCGGCTCCATCCAGAACAGGAACGGGATCAGGATCACCAAGGTGAACATGTCGAGGAACGTGCCCATGAGCTTCCCGGTCAGGAACTCACGGACCTTCCACACCTGGGCGATGCGGTAGTTGATCTGGCCCGCCTGATTCTTCTCGAAATAATCCAGCGGCAGGCCGAGCAGGCGGTTGAACACATGCAGATTCAGCCGCGCGTCCACCCGGGTCGAGACGACCTGCACCAATTCCCGCCGCGCGAAGCCCAGCAGCGTCTCATACACGGTGACGATCCCGAGCACCACGCACAGCAGCACCAGCGTCGACAGGCTGTGGTGCACGACGACGCGGTCGACCACGGTCATGACAAGCAACGGCGGCACGATCGTCAGCGCGCTGACCGTGATCGAGGCCAGGCCGATGTCGCGCAGCGAGCGGCGCTCGTTGAGCACCAGGCCGAGCAGCCAGCCGAGGGAGAACGGCTTCTCGGCCTCGGACTCGCCACGCTTGCGCCGGATCAGCAGGACCTCGCCGCCCCACGCCTGACCCATGCGGAATTCGTCGACGGCGACGGCGAACTCGTTCGAGCTGTGCCGGGGATCGCGGATCCAGACGATGTTGCGCGCGGGCTCCGCGCCGACCATCAATCCGGCGGTGCCGTCCTTGAGAAGAAGGATCACCGGGGCGGCGGGCCGCGTGTTGCCGATCAGGCGGAACAACGACTTCCAGCGGACCTTGTCGGTCTTGGCATGAAGTCCTTGCTCAATGGCCCAGGCGGCGAGCGAGGCCGGCGACGGGCGTGATTCGCCCTCCCGGGCGCGGTAGTCGGACGGCTGCAAGTCGATCCCGTGGTGCCGCGCGGCTTCCGCGACAGCCAGCAGGCGTGTATCGGCCGCCTGCTCCGGCCGGTCGCCGCCGATCGTGCCAGGGTCGATCCGCGACTCGGAGGCATCGCCCTCCGGCGGAGTGATCACGGGATAGGGACCACGATGCTGGGCCACAACGGATTCTCCTGCGCGCTCGCTACGTGCTGGCCGCTTGGGTTCATGCATGGCCGGGCCGTAGCACGAACGCTACCCTCAATCCTATAAAAATTGGTTAATGCCTTGTTGCAGGTTGCGTCCCGGCCAGGGCTGACCTTTGATGCCGCCATGGACATCCGCCCTGCGCAAGTCGCCGACTTGCCTGAAATCCAAGCCATCTACGCCCATCACGTGCTGCATGGCGCCGGCACCTTCGAGGAGATTCCGCCGGCGCTGGAGGAGGTCGAACGGCGCTACGCCGGCATCGTCGGCCGCGGCTGGTCCTACCTGGTGGCGACGGATGCGACCGGCGTGGTGGGCTATGCCTACTACAGCCAGATGCGCGACCGCTCGGCCTACCGGCACACCGCGGAGAACAGCATCTACGTCCGCGACGACGTGCGCGGCCAGGGCGTCGGCAAGGCGTTGGTGTCGCGATTACTCGACGAAGCCGCCGCGAACGGGTTCCGCCAGATGGTGGCCGTGATCGGGGATTCGGAAAATGTCGGCTCGATCGGCGTGCACGCGTCGCTCGGCTTCCAACGGGTCGGTCTGCTGCGCGCCAACGGGCTGAAATTCGGCCGCTGGGTCGACACCGTCCTGATGCAGCGCGCCCTCGGCCGCGGCGACCAGGACATCCCGCAAGGCTAAGGCCGCCCCTCCAGCCGGAACCGCGCCGAAGCGACCGCATCACTGCGCAGCGCGCTCCAAACTTCCAAATCCCCCGCCTCGCTGCTGGTCACCGCCAAAACCCGGCGAAAGAAGCCAACCTCCCCCCGCGCCCGCCGCTGGAACAACCGGTCCAACGCCTGCGCCGCCGGACTCCGCCCAGCGCAACACCCACAAGCCGCCGCATGCGCCCCAGGTTCGAACCGCTCCACCGCCCCCGCGCCAACCTCCCCCGCACCCTGCACCAGCACAGCATCCCCCACCCCCAACTCCCCCAAACTCCCCAGCCAAACCGGGATCCTTGCGTCAATGGACCATGTCATGCAGTAGACATAAGGATATATTTATGTCATTGGCAAGCTCATGGATACATTGCTTTCTGCTTTGCGGGCTTGTGGGGAGCCGACGCGGTTGCGGTTGTTGGCTTTGGCGGCTCGGGGGGCGTTCTGTGTGGTCGAGTTGGTGGATATTTTAGGGCAGTCGCAGCCTCGGTTGTCGCGGCATTTGCGGCTGTTGTGCGATGCGGGGGTGCTGGAGCGGGTGCGGGAGGGGGCGAACGTCTGGTTCGGGCTGCCGCTGGATGCGGGGTTGGTGCAGGAGTTGTTGGCGCGGATCCCGGAGGATGACCCGGTGATTTCGGCGGATCGGCGGGCGGCGGCGCGGGTGTTGGCGGAGCGGGCGCGGGTGGCGTCGGAGAGTTTCCGCAAGTCGGGCGCGGATTGGGACGAGATGCGGGCGTTGGCGTTGCCGGCCGAGGCGGTCGAGGCGGCGGTGCTATCGATGTTGCCGCCGGCTGGGGTAGGCCGGGTGCTGGATCTGGGCACCGGGACGGGGCGGATGCTGGAGTTGCTGGCGCCGCATGTGCGGGCGGGCTTAGGGATCGATGCGAGCCGGGCGATGCTGGCGTTGGCGCGGTCGCGGTTGGCGCGGCCGGGTCTGGGGCATCTGTCGGTGCGGCAGGGGGACATGTACAGCCTGCCGCTGGCGCACCGGTTCGATTTGGTGCTGATGCACATGGTTCTCCATTACGCCGAGGACCCGGCGGCGGCGTTGGCCGAGGCGGCGCGGGTGATGGCGCCGGGCGGGATGCTGATCGTGGTCGACCTGATGCGGCACGACTGGACGGCGGTGACGGACCGTCTGGCGCATCGGTGGCCGGGCTTCGACGATGACGGGATGGCGGCGTTGATGGAGGCGGCCGGGCTGGTGCCGGACCATGGGCTTTCGGTCAGCGGGACGTTCGAGACGAGGCTATGGGCGGCGACGCTTCCGGTGGATGCGGCGGCCCGGACAGAGACATTGGAGCTTGCGCAATGACCCGACCCCATCTGCTCGACGCGTTGCGCGACCAGGTCTTGCTGTGCGACGGGGCCATGGGCTCGCGCGTGCAGGCGCTCGATCTGGAGGTGGAGCGCGACTATTGGGGGCAGGAGAACTGCACCGAGGTGCTGAACCTGTCGCGCCCGGACCTCGTGCGCGAGATCCATCGCGGCTATTTCGAGGCCGGCGCGGACATGGTCGAGACCAATACGTTCGGCGGCTCGCCGGTGACGCTGGCCGAGTTCGGGCTCGAGGCGCGGACGCACGAGATCAACAAGGTAGCGGCCGAGCTGGCGCGCGAGGCGGCGGAGAGTTTTTCCGATGGCCGGCACCGCTGGGTGGTGGGCAGCGTCGGGCCGGGGACGAAGCTGCCGACGCTCGGCAATATCGCCTACGATCCGCTGGAGGCGGCGCTGGCGGACCAGGCGCGCGGGCTGATCGCCGGGGGGGTCGACGCGATCCTGATCGAGACCTGCCAGGATACGCTGCAGATCAAGGCGGCGGTGAACGGGGCCAAGATCGCGCGGCGCGAGGCGGGGACGGACACGCCGATCTTCGTGCAGGTGACGGTCGAGACGACCGGGACGCTGCTGGTGGGGCCGGACATCGCGGCGGCGGCGACGGTGATCCATGCGCTCGACGTGCCGCTGATCGGGCTGAATTGCGCCACGGGGCCGCAGGAGATGGCCGAGCACGTGCGCTGGCTGGCGGCGAACTGGCCGGGGCTGTTGTCGATCCAGCCGAATGCGGGCTTGCCGGAGCTGGTGGACGGGCAGACGCGGTATCCGCTGGATGCTGCGCAGATGGCGAGTTGGGTCGAGCGGTTCGTGGCCGAGGACGGGCTGAACCTGATCGGCGGCTGTTGCGGCACGTCGGTGCCGCATATCCAGGCGCTCGACGCGATGCTGAGGAGGCGGGGTGGGTACCGCCCGGCGCCGGTGCTGCGGCGGCCGGTTTGGGTGCCGTCGGTGGCGAGCTTGTACGGCCAGGTGCCGCTGCGGCAGGAAAACAGTTACTTTTCCATAGGAGAGCGGTGCAACGCCAACGGCTCGAAGAAGTGGCGGGGGCTGCAGGAGAAGGGTGACTGGGACGGCTGCGTCGACATGGGGCGCGAGCAGATCGGCGAGGGCTCGAACAGCCTGGACATCTGCACCGCCTTCGTCGGCCGCAACGAGCTGGTCGAGATGACCGAGGTGATGACGCGGTTCACCTCGAGCGTGAACTCGCCGTTGGTGATCGACAGCACGGAGACGCCGATCATCGCGGCGGCGCTGAAGCTGCATGGCGGCAAGCCGATCATCAACTCGATCAATTTCGAGGAGGGCGAGGGTGCGGCGCGCGACCGGCTGGCGCTGGCCAAGCAGTTCGGGGCGGGGGTGATCGCGCTGACGATCGACGAGACGGGGATGGCCAAGACGGCGCAGAGCAAGCTGGAGATCGCGCGGCGGCTGGTGGCCATCGCCGAGGAGTTCGGGTTGCCGCAATCGGATCTGCTGATCGACCCGCTGACGTTCACGGTCGCGACCGGCAACGAGGACGACCGCAAGCTGGGCGAGTGGACGCTCGAGGGCATCAAGCTGATCCGGGCGGAGTTCCCGGACGTGCAGATCGTGCTGGGGCTGTCGAACATCAGCTTCGGTCTCAACCCGGCGGCGCGCGCGGTGCTGAACTCGGTGTTCCTCGACCATGCGGTGCGGGCCGGGATGACGGCAGCGATCGTGCATGTGAGCAAGATCCGGCCGCTGCATCTGATCGCGAAGGAAGAAATCCAGGTGATGGAGGACCTGATCTTCGACCGTAGGCGCGAGGATTACGACCCCTTGCAGAAGCTGTTGGAGATGTTCGCCGACCGCAAGGCGGCCGACGCGGTCAAGAAGGTGCGGGCCGAGACGGTCGAGGGGCGGCTGCGCGACCGGATCATCGACGGCGACCGCAAGGGGCTGACGGACGAGCTGGCCGAGGCGATGCTGGTGCACCAGCCGCTCGACATCATCAACACGATCCTGCTGGACGGGATGAAGGTGGTGGGCGAGCTGTTTGGGGCGGGCAAGATGCAGCTGCCGTTCGTGCTGCAATCGGCCGAGACGATGAAGGCGGCGGTGGCCTATCTCGAGCCGCACATGGAGCGGATCGCGGGGCAGGAGAAGGGCACGATCGTGCTGGCGACCGTCAAGGGCGACGTGCACGACATCGGTAAGAACCTGGTCGACATCATCCTGACCAACAATGGCTACCGGGTGATCAACCTCGGCATCAAGGTCAAGCTGGCCGACATGGTGGAGGCGGCGCGCGAGCACCGGGCGCATGCGATCGGGATGTCGGGGCTGTTGGTCAAGAGCACGGTGGTGATGCGCGAGAATCTCGAGGAGATGACGCGGCAGGGGTTGGACATCCCGGTGATGCTGGGCGGTGCGGCGCTGACGCGGAACTATGTCGAGGATGATTGCGTGCAGGCGTATGCGTGCGGCCGGGTCGCGTATGCGAAGGATGCGTTCGACGGGCTGAACCTGATGGACCGGGTGACGGGCAACGGGTTCGACGATTATCTGTCGGCGTTGCAGGCCAAGCGTGCGGGCAAGGCGCGCAATACGAGCCGGACGCTGGGCCAGGCGGATCAGCGGGCGTATCGGCCGGTTGATGTGGCGGCGGTGCAGGCGCGGCGGCGGCGGCTGACGCAGGATGTGCCGGTGTCGGAGCCGCCGTTCTGGGGGGCGCGGGTGTTGGAGGCGCCGGCCAAGGCGATCGTGCCGTTCTTGAACGAGCGGAGCCTGTATCAATTCCAGTGGGGGTTCCGGAAGCAGGGGCGGACGCTGGAGGATTTCCTGGGCTGGGCCAAGCAGGAGTTGCGGCCGGTGATGCGTCGGATGCTGCAGCTGTGCGAGGCCGAGGACATCCTGCGGCCGCAGGCGGCGTATGGGTATTGGAAGGCGGCGGGCCAGGGCAACGATCTGATCGTGTTCGAGCGGGATGGGCAGACGGAATTGTGCCGGTTCGTGCTGCCGCGGCAGCCGAAGGAGGATGGCGAGTGCATCGCGGACTTCTTCCGCGACGTCGATGAGGCGGAGCGCGACGTGATCGGGCTACAGGTGGTGACGGTGGGCCAGAAGGCGAGCGACACGGCGCGGGTGTGGTTCGAGGACAACCGCTACCAGGATTATCTGTATCTGCACGGGCTGTCGGTGGAGATGGCCGAGGCGATGGCGGAGTATACGCACAAGCGGATCCGGGCCGAGATGGGGTTCGCCGGCGAGGACGACCGCGAGATGGAGAAGATGCTGGGCCAGAGCTATCGCGGCTCGCGCTATTCGTTTGGGTATCCGGCCTGCCCGAAGCTCGAGGACCAGGAGCCGCTGCTGCGGTTGCTGGATGCGGAGCGGGTGGGGGTGTCACTGTCGGACGAGTGGCAGCTGCATCCGGAGCAGTCGACGAGCGCGATCGTGGTGCTCAATCCGCGGGCGAAGTATTTTTCGGTGTAGGGCGCTTTCGCGCTGGCGGCGTTGGGACGGCCGTCTGGCTTCGCTTGATCGATCACCCCATCGCCATGATTGGAAGCGCGTTTCCAGTGGTTGATGGTCGATTTGAACCACTCTTAAGATCGAGCGTGCCAATCTCACACGTTGTCCGCGTTCACCCCTGCGCTGCATCTCTGCGATGGGCCCTCGGCTTCATTGAGCCTTTGGGGGCTACCGAAATGGTAAGGACAATCAAAATGTTGGACCGCTGCATTCGACCGCAAAGCGGGCCTTCGTGCTTGTCGATAGTGCGACCGACATAGAGAATGTAGGTAAGGGTTCGCGCTGTTGGATATGGCGGTGACGAATAGTGAGCGGACAGAACGATAGAGGAAGTCGTTAGCAATGCCAGCCGACGAGAAGCCGCCCGGTACCATCCTCACCTACACGATCGAGAATGTGCGACCCATCGAGCTGAAGGATCTGAATAGCTCGCTTGCCGCTATTGCCGACCAGTATAGCCGGTTTGCGGCGGAGACGTCGGAAGGCCCGGCGGAGGATTACCGGCTCTATGTCCGCGAGGTTCGCACCGGCAGCATTGTCATCGACCTGATAACCTACGCCACGCAGCCGCAGATGCTGGCTCCGGCAGCGCCCGTCCTGATCGAGTTCACGAAGGAGTTGGGCGAATGGTTCGAGTTCTTCAAAGGCGTGAAGGACGCGAAAGACATCAAAGAGATGATTGCGGGCAAGTCGAAGAAAGACCTGCAGCAGCTTTCAGACCTTGTCGAGCCCGCTGCGAAAGACCCCGGCAGCGTCATCAACATCACGGCAGCCGAAGGCGCGATCATCATGCTCAACAGCACCATCACTTCGACTGAAGCCAACGCCGGTCAGAACCTGCTCAGGCGGTATATTGACCACATCCCGGTGCCGACCACAGGTCTCCACCGAGACCAGGTGCTCTACTGGTATCAGGTTCGCCATGACCACGCCGCTAAGCCCGGCGACAAAGCAGTGATCGAGCGTATTTACGACAAGCCGGTGAAGGTTCGCATAACGTCGGATGAGATTAAGCGCACGATGATCGACGATCCAGCCAACCCGTTTAAGCGGTTTTATGTTGTCGACGTGGACGTGACGGAATCGCAGGGGCGTCCGGTGCTCTACCGGATACTGGAGGTCAAGGATTCCTTCGACCGCGATGAGAACGCGGCTTAGTTGATGCCAGACGATACCGATTTGAAGCGTTACGCCCAAGCTGTCGCCATTATGGGGAAGATGCGAACTGCCGCATTCGAGGCATGGGACGACTTGGACACGCCCGGCGCGGAAGCGCCGCATACAGTAAAGGCGATGATGTCAGCTCTCGCGGATCATCTGTTCGCAGTGATGCCGGAAGCGAAAGGCCATAGCAACCTGCTCCGTCATATCGGCTTCAACCAGAAGGGCGACTACAAAGACATTTTCTCCTACGACCTGCCCACCATCGAGGAGGCGCTTGTCCGATGGGCCGAGGGTGGTTCCGACAAGCCGGAGCAGAAGTTTGGCTTCGAGGATTTGCTGCACAAACTCATCGTGCAAAAGAGCCTGCCGCTATACCGCGATCACCATTACTGAGGTGGACCCCATTGGCTGGACAGGAATCGGAGCGACTTAAGAGAGAGTCTCGCCGGTTCCAGCATCCCCGACCGATCCGGGGCGTCATCTGATCTGTAGTATCAGGCCTCTAATATATTAAG
>JAABUZ0100006895.1_pt1 | contig 13966 bp, 17 predicted proteins | sample 5562091 | NCBI WGS metagenome assembly JAABUZ01 (sample SAMN12813069, study PRJNA571459) | rock metagenome | isolation source: Antarctica rocks | place: Antarctica: Victoria Land, Linnaeus Terrace sud | collected 2015-12-21 | reverse complement strand
CGGTAAGCGCCTGACCGATGGGAAGACTCCCGTAGGCCAGGAGGGTGGTCAGACTGTTGACCCGCCCCTGCAGCGCATCCGGGATGCAGCCCACCTGGTAGCTGAGACGGACGGTGTTGGAGACGCTGACGGTGGACGACATGGCGGTGCGCACCAGGCCCAGCGCAATGGGATTGGGCGCGATCGCCAGGAGGGGGTAGAGCAGGGCCAGAATCCATTCAGTGCCGATCAGCGCCGGCCCAAAGGTGACGCGCCGCTGCACCCAGCCGGCCACGGACGATCCCAAGATGCCACCGATTGCCGCCAGGGTAAAGATGAAGCCGATGGTCACCGGTGGGGCATGCATCTGCTGCCTGGCGATCACCAGCGGGATCAGGCCGATGCCCGAGAACAGGAAATCACCCGCCGCGCTGACCAGGACCACGACGCGCAGCAGCGGCTGCCTCCAGAGCCAGCGCAGGGCGTCGTGCATGTCGCTCCGCAGTGTGCCGGCCGAGGCGGTTGGGTCTGCCTGGAATCGCGTGCGAATGCGTGACAGCGAGAGCGCGGACACCAGATACGAGCAGGCATCGACCAGGAACGGCAGCGCGGAGCTGACCGCCTGGTACAGCGCGCCGGCGGCAGCCGGGCCGATCAAGGCGGAGATGCCCCAGGTGGTCTCCTGACGGGCTATCGCGCCGGGAAGCTGGTCGGGACCGACCACGCGGGACAGTGAGGCGACCTCGGCGACGTTGAAGAACACGAAGAGCGTGCCCTCGACCAGCGCCACGACGTACAACTGGATCATGCTGAGGTGACCGATGGCCAGGGCCACCGGCACCGTGAGCACATTCAGGGCACGACCAGCGTCGCACACCATCATCACCATCTTGCGGTTCCAGCGGTCCGCCAGCGCTCCGGCCGGCAGGCTCAGGATGAGGTACGGAACGCCCTGCAGCGCGCCGACCAGACCGGCTTGAGCCGGAGAGTTGGTCAGGGCCAGCACAAGGAGCGGGATGACGAATCCCGTGAACTGCGAGCCAATTGCCGAGACGGTCTGTCCGCTCCAGAGCAACAGATAATCGCGGTTATGCCAGAGGGATCTCGGTTCAGGAGTTGTGATCGTCACCCCTCTTTCCACCAACCGGCCACCGCCCGATCCCGGCGGTCGCCGTCGAGCTGCTTGCCCTCGCCGAACTGACCCTCGAGCCTTACGCCGCTATGCACGGCTCCCTGGATCACCGGCCGGTACTCACTGAACCCTCGGCGCCCGCCACCAGCGCGACAGCAGAGCGCGCCTCCGGCTGTGCTCACGACGTTGGGTCGGGTCGAGAGGACACCGGACCCCTGCGGCCTCACGACAGGGGTGGCGCCAGCTCACCGTAGCGCTGAAGGAACGCCGAACCCTTTCGGACGGGCATGGAAAGCCCGTCCGAAAGGGTTTCGAGTATGCGTTCTATCGGGTATTACAGCTGACCGCGCAGCGCACCACCCGGGTATTCTTTGGTGTGGATATTGACGTAGTAGCTGCGAGGACTCTGCATGATGGCCCGAATCAGGGACACCTGGGCTTTTTTACAACCGACGGACCTGCCATTCATGCCGGGGGGAACGAGCGGAATGACCACCGGGCCGGCCACGCCGACGTTGCCCTTGTGAATGTGTGCGTAGAGGGCCTTGCCCATCACGCCCTTGATGCTCATCGAGTAGCACACCTTGCCCGCCTTTGGATAGTGGGTGACGGTTGCCCTTCCGCTCCCGTGCATGTCACCATGCGGCACTTCGTTCATGCCACGCATGTTCGTGGTTATCTGCATCTTGTTGGCAAGATGCGCGGACTGCGCGTTTGCTGAGCCCGGAACAGCGGCCATGAGTACCGCGGCGCCGGCGAGAGTCAAGATCTTCTTCATTCGTGCTCCTTCATCCACTCTACTGTGCTTCCGTGACGGCCAATGTGGCATCATACCAGTATACGAGCGAGATGCGCATGGAGATGCGTGATGGGGAACATTCCCCATAGACGATACTTACCCATGGACCCCCAGTACGACGCCGGCTACATGCGGTCGTTCTACGACACCTATGGCACGCGAGAGTGGGATCGATTGCAGCGTGATCCCACGGCTCTCGTCAACTTTCACATTCACGGGTACTATCTCGATCGGTTCGTCCGGCGGGGAGATCACGTCCTCGATGTCGGTGCGGGGCCGGGTCGCTTCACCATTGAACTTGCCAGGCTCGGCGCCACGGTAGTGGTGGGCGACCTCTCCCCGGTCCAACTCGACCTCAACCGAGAAAAGGTACGGGACGCCGGGTACGAGCAGGCAGTGACGGCACGAGAGCTGATGGACATTGTCGATCTTTCTCAGATCGCGGATGCCAGCTTCGACGCGGTCGTCTGCTACGGCGGACCCCTGAGCTATGTGTTCAATCGGGCCGACCAGGCGATTGATGAACTCCTTCGCGTGACCAAGCCGAACGGCTACCTGCTCCTCAGTGTGATGAGCCTGGCCGGCGCGATGCGACGGTTCCTGGCCGGCATTCTTGCTCTTGCCCAGGAGTATGGAGCGCAGCGAAGCATCCACGACGTCTTGACCACGGGGAACCTGACCGGCGACATCAACCAGGGCCACCCCATGCACGTCTATCGATCGGAAGAACTCCTCGCATTGCTGCGGCAGCATGCCTGTGAGTGTGTGGCCGCGTCCGCGGCGAACTTCCTTTCCCCGGGAAACGAGGCAGCGCTCGCGGATATCGTCGCAGACGAAACGATCTGGCCCACGATCCTGGCTGCCGAAGTCACCCTCTGTCAACAACCAGGTGCGCTTGATGGCGGGACGCACATCATCGCGGTAGTCAAACGCCGGTGAGCGCCGCGATTCGAGCACTCAACTATGATTTAACAGGACCAGGACCGTAGCGCAGCACAAGGAGACCAGATGACTCTACAGCAACACGAGTCCGATGAATTGACCGGCGCCCTGCATCGCAGGGCATTCCTCCAGCGAGTCGAGGTCGCTATCGCCGCCGCACAGACGACCGGCGCTCCGTTCGCCCTCTGCCTGCTCGATCTTGACCGGTTCAACGTGATCAACGACACGCACGGTCACGAAGCCGCACAGGCCGTGCTGAAGGAAGTGGCGTCCAGGCTCCGAAAGGTGCTCTGGAGCGATGACTCGATTGGGCGAGTTGACGGAGACGAATTTGCCGTGCTCCTGGCGGGCGCCGATGCGGAACGATCGCACCGTGCAGCCGGGAAAATGAGCAGGGCTCTGAGTGCACCGATGGACGTGGTCGGCAAAACCGTGATACTGGACATCTTTGTGGGAATCGCACTGTATCCAGCACATGGCGCCACCGCCGAGGCACTGGTCCGGTACGCCGACCAGGACCGAGAGCGGTTCAAGCGCGAGAGAGCCACGTAAGGAAAGGCGAAGAGCTGTGATGAAACTGCTTCGGGCCATTCCCGGACTGCCAGTTCGAGACATGCAGACCGCGGTGGAGTTCTACCGCGCCAAACTCGGTTTCGAGCCCTTCTACCAGGAGAGCGGGTTCGCTCGGTTACGTCGCGGGGAGGTAGAAATCCAACTGTGGGCGGCGACCGACGAGAGTTGGAAGCTCCGTCCCGCCGAGACTCCATTCGAGGCGGTGGTCAGCGGGGCGGAAAGTTTTCTAGCGGGAACCGGCGGGTGTCGCATCGAGGTCGAGGGCCTCGACGCGCTGTTTGCCGAATACCAGGAGAAGGGCGTGCTCTACAACCGAGACACGACGATCACCACGGAGTGGTGGGGCGACCGCGATTTCCACACCCTGGATGTGCACCGCAACCTCATCACCTTCTTTGAGCGCAAAGACTCGAAGGACAGAGCGTGAGAACTTGGGACCCGGTTCACGATCGAGTGGCCGTCGCCAAACCTGCTTCAACTCGCTGCTTTTGGTGGGCACGCGTCCGTAGATCTCGTCGATCGTGGCGATCAACGAGGCTGACGACTCGTATGGGGTGAGTCCCGACCGGGAGGACCACGAAGGATCAGGTTGTATTCGTCACACACCTGGAGCAACTCTGGGCTAGCAGCGGTCATCGGTTCAAACGGTCCATCAGACTCCAGGTGCGCCGCGCCTTCAAATAGGGCAACGCAGACCAGATCGTCGCGGTTCGACCTGTAGAGGACTCCAGCAGCACCCTCTTCGTACAGAGAACGACCGATGCGTTGTGTCACCGGTCGTTGTATGCTTCGTACCTCGCTGATATAAAGATGCTCCATGCCGTATTCGGCTAACAGCGCAGCATGCTGGCTCTCTAACCGTCGCCGCGCAGTGACGTCGTCTACGTTGACCAGGTCTTCATGGGCCGCTATACGGCCCGGGGCAAGAACGTTGGCCTCCCGCCATGGCCAGGACACGACGCCGGCAGGGAGGATGTGCGTAGATGTCGTGCCAAACACTTCCTGAAACTCAGCCACAGCCTTGGCGTTCGGGCTTACATCACCCAGGACTTCGCGCAGGCAGGTGATCCGCTCAACGGCACAGTACAGGGTACGATATTCCCGCTCAGGATCATCGAAGCGGTGCCGCCAGCTTACAAAGCGGCGAGGCACATAATCCAGGGGAGCGGCAGCGTGCCCCAGCCGCCACACGCGTTCGGGGATTAGCCGACGCTCCCGGCAAATGCGCGCGCCGCGGGAACGATGAGCCGCACGTCTGCCGGATTCTGAGCATGGCGCAGGACGTAGGCCGGCGCCTCGTCGTCCAGCAGGTGGTTCGAGCCGAAGAACCATGCTTTCGCCGCCTCATCGCCATACGAATTGACGACCATCCGCGTTGCCTGGTATGCATAGCGCAAGCGCATCGCAGCCATGTCACGCGGCACTACCTCACCTCGCGCCCAGGCCCCGACCATCTTCGGGTCCTTCAAACCCGCCAGGTAGGCCACGATCTTCTGCCCCAACATTTGCTGGAGATAGGTGGCAACGCGGTCGACCCCAGAGGTAATCGCCTCGCGTTCCACCGTAATGGGGTCAAGCGCAGCGACCATAGAACCTTCCTTTCCGCAGAAGACCTGCCACAAGTACCGCTAGAACTACTGCCAATATCTTACCACTAATTTCCTCCACCTGCATCCGCCAATTCCCCTCAGACCTGTTTCAACTATCAGCCGGCCCACTTTGCCGCCATGAATCTGGCAAACGCTGTTGCAGGAAGCATTGGGGATCCGACCATCTATAATGCGCTGGTGACCAATGACAATTTTGGCGATCCGGGCAATCTGGTCACTGCCATTTACGACCTCATGAGTTATGCTCCCGGGCGGACTCCGTGATCCTGAGTCCGGCGCGATAGTACTTCGCCAGTCCGCCTTCCAACAGAGTCTTCAGGCCGCACGTTACCGTGGGAGTGTAGAGGATCATGCTCGTGACCATTGGTGATCGAGTGGTCGCGATACAGCCACTCGATGCTGACATCCTTCAGGTTCTCCGTCATCGTGGTATGCGGTGCCCGTCCAGCTATCCGGTCGATGACCTTGTACGGCATTTTGGCGCCAACCCAGAGAGCGCTCTTGAACGAGGACCAATTGATGGGGCGATGTGGGTGCTTGCCGGTGCAGCCGGTGGCGTATCGAGCCTCGATGGAGAGTCCGCCCTGGTCCGACTCACCGGCACGGGAATCTGCCTCACGCCTGTTGGCGCGGCAGTGGCGGAGGAACTGGCAAAAGGGGCACAGCGGGACTACCCGAGCGACTGATCGCATACTGTTCTTTCATTCTTGCACTACCCTCATTTCGCCGGTAGTACGATTGTAGGCCAAATTCAACGACGCAATCATTCCACAGCGCCATGGTACCCTTCCATATGGACGGACGCCTTACCATTGGAGAGCAGCAGATGAAAGAGATCGTGTCGACCATTACCAGCAAGGGCCAGGTGACAATTCCGGCTGAAGTGCGGAGGCATCTGGGGGTCGCCCAGGGCGACAAGCTGTCGTTTGTCATCAGTGATGGAGGGGAAGTCGCCCTGAAGACGCCGCAATATCCCACGGTTGCCTCGCTCCTCGGTACGCCGGTACCACTTGCCGAGGATCTCAGCTTCAACGAAATGAAGGAGATCGCCTATGAGGATCGACTGGCCGAGAAGTACCAGCCGAAGGTATGACGCATCCCTTCTGCGACACGAGCATTATTATTCGACTGATTACCGGTGATGATGCCGCCAAGCACGCTCGCGTCAGTGCCTTGTTTGAACAGGTGGAGCGGCGCATCCTCTCCCTTGCCGCCCCGGACACCGTCATCGCGGATGCTGTTTTTGTTCTGACCTCCAGGCGGCTCTATAACCTGCCACGAGCGGAAGTTGCAGCGAAGCTCGCCACCCTGGTCAGGCTTCCCAACTTCCACGTCGAGAACCGTGGAGCAGTCTTACGAGCACTGGATCTATTCGGTACTACCAGCCACCTGGACTTCGGGGACACGCTGATCATCGCTCAGATGCAGCAGAGTGGTGCACAGACGGTGTACGCCTACGATGCCGATTTTGATGGAATTCCTGGGTTGACCCGTCGGGAACCGTAGAGTCTGCGATGGCCGACTCTGGAGGCGTCTTCTCCGTGACCTGCCGGTTGACGCGGAGTGTGGCTGTCCCGCGTACGTTGGCTTCCGAGGTGGACACCCCGACGTCTAACGCCCCACCATCGCCGCGCTGTCCGCTCGGAATGTCATCTTCAGGGATACGCAACGGGAATCCGCAGCGATATCAGTTACTCGTACCCGTGTGGTAGCGCGGGACGTTCACCCGAGTTTCCGGCACAGCGACGGATATCGTTCCGTTAGAGCGATGTAGTAGATGTGAGCATGGATGACGCTGCTGCCGATGACGTGGAGACGCTGCTCGTGGTGTATGATCGGGAATTGCCCGAGGTGTACGGCGATCTGCTCCATCGCTGTGGGGACGCAACCCTGGCCGAGGATTTGACGTCGGAGGTCTTCCTGGCGGCTGTTCGGTTGGTGCGCGATGGTTCTCGGCCTGAGTTCACGGTGGCCTGGCTGATTGCGGTCGCTCGGAATAAACTCGTCGACCACTGGCGTCGCCGGACACGCGAAGAGACCAAACTACGGCTCCTTCAGGCGGATCCTCCACCGAGCGACGCAATCTCACTTGACTGCCTAGACGAAGGTCGAGCGCTGGCAACACTGCGCCGCTTGCCGGCGCAGTACCAGGCCGCGCTGACGCTGCGCTATGTCGACGGCCTCCCGGTACGTGAGGTGGCGCTCACACTGGGACGTACGCTGCATGCGTCCGAGTCCCTGTTGGCGCGTGCCCGGAAGGCATTTCGGCAGCTCTATCTGGAGGCGAGCGATGACTGACCCGCTGGAGTCGTTGTATCGACCATCCTCCCCCGCGATACCGAGACCAGAGTTCGTTGGGCAGTTGAGGCGGCAACTCGAGATCGAGTTGAGCCATTCCCGAAACGATGATGAAGAACACTACAGGAGGCAACCAATGATGACGACGACCTTTCACACCACCGTGATACCGAGCCTGGCGGTCAGCGACGCAGCAGGTGCCATCGACTTCTATGGTCGAGCGTTCGGCGCGACGGAGGTGGCGCGCATGACTAACCCCAACGGCAAGGTGGCGTACGCTGAGATTGCGATCGGCGACGCGCGCATAGCGCTCAAGGATGAGGAACCGGCGTATGGGGATGTCAGCCCGAAGTCACTCGGCGGCACAACGGTCCGTCTCCTCCTCCAGGTCGCCGACGTGGATGCGCTCGCCAGCCAGGCAATCGCCGCCGGCGCGACGGTGGTCATCCCAATTGGCGACCGTGACTACGGGTACCGAGACGGCCGGCTGGCCGACCCCTTCGGGCATCTCTGGATCGTCCAGACGGCGAGAGCGGCGGCTGAGTAGGGTGAGTGTACTCCGAGGATATCGAGCAGGCCACCGATCTCGGTCCAACCGCAATTTGCAACGAAATACTTAGAGCATCCATGACGTTGATTGGCTGGAGGATGCTCGGAGCGGCCCTGCGCAGCATCCAGGTTCGAGAAGCAGAAGGTGAAGCGCAGATTCGGCTCACCGCCTATCCCTCACAGCCATTCCAATAAGCAATAGAATACTGGGAAGTATGATCCCAGGAAGAACAGCGATGCATGAGCACGATCACGCTACGAAACTCGTTCGCATGCAGGAGAAGGGTCAAGTGACCCTACCGGCCGATGTTCACCGGCGCCTGGGACTCAAGAAGGGCGATGTGGTTGCCGTCACAGAGACCGAGGACGGCGTGCTGATCAGCCCACAGAAGGTAGTCGCCCTCAAGGCGCTGGATCGCATCGGCGAGGTCCTCCGGTCCCAGGGCGCGTCTCTCGACGAGTTGATGGAAGCTGGACGTGAGATTCGGGGAGAGATCGTCAAAGAAAAGTATGGCCTTGACCCAGACGCCGGACCCACCGCCTAGAGTCTTTATTGACAGTAGTGTTCTTGCTGCCGCTGCGATCGTCCCTAAAGGATCACGTTAGACCAAGCTCTTTCCGAATGGCGGTCTTGATCCGCGTATATTCGTTGGTATACAGACTGGCCGCTGGTGGGAGTTTCACCAGCTTGTACCGCGCGTCTTCGCTTCGATCACGCAGCTCAGCATAGTCCCCTGCAACATGTCGCTTCAGGACGCTCTCTCTGGCCATCCACGCGAACGCGGCTTCATGACTGGTCGGAACCAGCGCATTCTTGTGTGCTGCATACGCTTTGACGTAATGCAGCGCGGCATAGAATAGCGCGACAATCTGCCAGTCGTTAAAAACCGTTCCCGAGGCGGCCAGGTGATGATAGAGATTCTCGTTGTGTTGAGCCCGGTCGACAGAGCGATCACGATCGGCGGTCATGCGAGCGGAGAACTATCGCTCGAACAGAACCGTCCGCCTCGGTGGCAGGATATCCTCGAGATCACCCTCGGCCTCTCGACGGTTAATGACGCGGAAGTCGGCAATTGACTCTCCAGCCTCGCCAATGGCGTCGAGTTGGGCTTGGTAAATCTCTTGTCGGTAGCTGGTATCAAATTCCGGCGCGTCGATGATGGTCCAAATACGGGTGTAAACCGGCGCGGTCCCCTCGAAAAAGACCGCTTGAACCTGTGGCAACTGCCTGACGGTGCCGAGGTATGAGTGGAGGACGCGCTCGAAACCAGCACGATCCACCCATTCAACGGCAGATGGGGCGGCCGCCGTTCGGATTTCCTGATAGAGAGGCTCCGAGCTTGCGCCACTGGCAGTGACAGCCGTCACACCCGATTCATGAAGGTTGTATGGTTGTGGTTGGTTAGCTGTTGCCGACACGCCGCACCTTTACCATTTGCACGGTGGCTCTCCTTCAGTAGTCCTGTTCGCCACAGTATAGACCGTATAGGCGAGAGAGCGGGCTGTAGGCGTGATACTCTTCGCGAATGGGGAGAGCCAAAAAGAGTGTCGCTGAATGCTGAATGGGACCCGATACGTGATGCCCCGGCCTACTTCAACTCGCTGCTTTTGGTTCTCACCCGCTGGTAGATCTCCTCCATGGTGTCGATGAAGGAGGCGTCTTTGGACCAGAAGGCGGGGTAATCTCCCTGCCGTTTGATCAGCAGACCGGACACGGCGGGGGGCTGGGCCACCTCGAAGGTGGCGGGGAGCCGCCTGGCGCCGGTCCAGAACTCGCGGTGGGAGACGGGCGCCGCCGGCTCTCTGCGCGGGGTGGTGTAGTACGATTGCGCTTCCTCCACTACCATCTCCCGCTCCTCCATCTCCGCCGCCAGAATGCGGCCAAGCGGCGATTCGGCCAGGTGGGCGCGCAGGGCGTGGCGGGAGAGGCCACGGAGCTCGAAGAGCACAAAGGGATCGGCATCCAGATCGGCGGCCAGTAAATAGTAGACGCCGGCGATGTGCTTGCAGGGATTGCTCCAGTCCGGGCAGGAACACGCGGTAACGAAGTCGTCGCGCTGGGAGGGCAGCAGATGCAGGCCGGCCTCGGCGAAGACCTGGTCGATGCTGTCCGGCATCTCGTTCATCAGCAGCCGGGTCACGAAGCCGGCGCGGGAGGCCAGCTCGGCGATGATCCGCTGCCAGTCCTGGGCGGCTATCGGCGTCATGGCGACGGTGGTGGTGTAGATCGGCTCCTCGAAGACACCGTAGTACGGGTTGATCGAGCCACGTACTTTGGCGGTGACGGTGTTGCCTTGCAGCTCGTAGTGCAGCACCCGCTTGCCACGGGCGTAGGTGCGACCACGAGCCAGCCGCCCGGGATCGGTGATCCGCTCCAGGGCGGCCAGGAAGCGCTGGCCCCACCAGGTGCGGCCGAACTGCGCCATCAGGCCGCCTCCATGATGGCGCTGCGGCGCAGGGCGATGAGATCGCGGAAGGTGTCGTTGTCCAGCTCGGTCAGCCAGGTCTCGTCCGTGCCGGTGATGGATTGCGCCAGTCGTTTCTTGTCCTCGATCATCTGGTCGATCCGCTCCTCCACCGTGCCCAGGGCCACGAACTTATGCGCGAAGACGTTCTTACTCTGGCCGATCCGGAAGGTGCGATCGGTCGCCTGGTCCTCCACCGCCGGATTCCACCAGCGATCGAAATGGAAGACGTGGTTGGCCTTGGTCAGCGTGAGCCCGGTGCCGCCGGCCCGCACCGACAGCACGAAGACGGCGGGCGGCGTCGCCGGGTTCTGGAACTCGGCCACCATACTCTCGCGGCGGGACGCGGGCGTGCCGCCGTGCAGATAGTAGGTGTTGCAGTGCAGGGTGTGCGACAGGAAGCGCTGGAGCGCGGCGCCAATCTCGGTGTATTGGGTGAAGATCAGCAAGCTCTCCCCGTTCTCGATCGCCTCCTCCACCATCTCGGTCAGCCGTTGCAGCTTGTGGGAGCGTTCGGCGGAAAACTCGCTGCCGTCCTGCAGGAACTGGGCGGGATGATTGCAGACCTGCTTGAGCTTGGTCAGGGTGGCCAGGATCAGGCCGCGCCGCTGCATCCCGTCCGCCTCCTCCAGCTGCGCCTCGACATCCTTGACCACCGCTTCATACAGCAAGGCCTGCTCTGGGGTGAGATTGCAATACACCTTCTGCTCGATCTTGTCGGGCAGGTCGTCGATAATGCGCCGATCGGTCTTGAGGCGGCGCAGGATAAAGGGCTCGACCAGCTTGCGCAGCGCCGCCGCTCGGCTCTCATCGTGGTCACGCTGGATGGGAATCTCGAAGGCCTTGCGGAACTGCGGCTCCTTGCCCAGATATCCCGGATTCAGAAAATTGAAGATCGACCACAGGTCGCGCAGGCGGTTCTCCACCGGCGTGCCGGTGAGCGCCAGGCGGTGGCGCGCTGAGACTTTGGCGATGGCGCGCGACTGCGCGGACTGTGGGTTCTTGATGTTCTGCGCCTCATCCACCACCACCCGGCGCCACTCCCGACCGTGCAGCAGTTTGGCGTCCAGCCGGGCCAGGGCAAAGGAGGTAATCACCACATCGACCTGGTCGCAGGCGGCAGTGAAGCCCGCGGCGTCCTTGCTCCGATTCGCGCCCTGATGAACCAGGGTTCGCAGCTGGGGAGCGAAGCGCTCGATCTCCTTGCGCCAGTTGCCGAGCACTGAGGTGGGCGCAATCAGGAGGGTGGGCGGCACCTCGGCGGCGTCGTTCCGCTCGGCAACCAGTTGGGCGATCACCTGCACCGTCTTGCCCAGGCCCATGTCATCCGCCAGACACGGATTCAAACCCAGTCGCTCCAGATAGCGCAGCCAGGCCACGCCCTGCTTCTGGTACTCGCGCAGCTCACCCTGGAAGTTGGGCGGGTCTTCCAGCTGCTGCAGGACGCTCTTGTCCTGCAGGCCGGCCAGGACCTCGTGCAACGCCTGGTCGTGATCCCACTCCACGGCGCCGTCCTCCTCGGCGGCCAGCTTCATCAGATCGAGCAGGCTGATCTCCGGCTGGGTCTGCTGGCGTTGCTCCCAGAGCGAGAGCATCTGCTGCATGCCGTCGCGATCCAGCTCCATCCACTGGCCGCGAAACTGAACCAGTGGGGTCTTGGCATCGATCAGCTGCTGCCACTCGGCCTCGCTCACCGTGTTCCCGTCGATCGACAGTTCGTACTGGTAGGAGATGAGGGTATCGAAGCTGAAGTAGCTCTTGCTGTTTCCGCTCCCGCCAAAGCCTGCCGCCGCCGTCTTCATGCGCACTTTGGCGCGTCGCCGGCCCTGGGGCGTGGCCCAGGCAGGCACCATCACGGTGTACCCGGCATCCTCCAGCACCCAGGCGTGCTCCTGGAGGAAGGCAAAGGCCTCCTCCAACGTCAGCTCGAAGCCGGCCGGCCGGTCGGTCTCCATGCCGTCCCACACCTTGGGATAGACCCGGGCGGCATGGCCCAGGGCCAGCAGCAGATGCTTCTCGAAATCCGTGCCCAGGTGAGCGGCCAGCCGCACCCGTTCTTCAGCGCCGAGCGACCAGTACTCCGCCAGAGTAATCTTCAGCGAGGGGTCGCGCCGGGAAGCGACCAGCAGACTGATGTGCCAGGCATCACCATCCTCCGCCCTGGCCTCCTCCAGACGGAAGCACAGGGTGAAACCGGCGGATGCCTGCGACGCAGTGAGGCGAGCCCGCCAGCCGGCCCACTGCCGGTAGAGCGTGAGCGCCTCCGCCGAGCCTGCGATGGGTGTGAGATGGTGCCAGCAGAGCTGGAGCAAGGAACCGTCAATCCGGCGTTCCAGGGCAACCGGAATCGGGGCGCCCAAAAGGATCGCGTCCAGCAGATGCTCGGAGCAGTGGCGCAGCACGGTCTCCGCGGCATACAGCCCGTCGCAGCCCGGCCCCTCTGAACCGGCCAGGCACACCGGCGGCATGCAGGCCGAATAGCGCTCGATGGCCGTATCGTACTTCTGGGAAATCAATTCCCAGCCGCCGTGCAGTTCGAAGCCGGGTCCGCCATCGCCGGAGGGAAGCGCGCGGTAGGTCAGCGCCGGGATGTAGTTATCTCCCAGCACGATCCCCTTCAGCACCTGCGTGTACTGATACCAGAAGAGCAGATCGGCGCCCATCTGAAAATCGTCCGCGTCGTTCAAGGCGGCAAAATGAATATCGCGCAGCGTGCCGATCACCGGCCAGTGGCGCAGCGGCAAACACCAGACCTGCCAGGGACGCAACTCCCACTCGGCCGGTATCTCCTCGTCTGTACGCTCTATATAAGGAACCAATTCGGGCGAGGGGAGCGGGGCGCCGGCAGCGCTGGGCAACTGGAACACGTATGGGGTCAGCAGCGTGCCAACGTCGCCGCCATACGCGGTGCGGATGCCGAGCTTCTCATCGAGAAACGCAGCCAGCGCCCGATGGGAGAGATGCCGCGGGTGCAGTTGCCGGTCGCCTTGACACGACGCATGCGAAACGAGCGCATCGGTCTCCACCCAGAGGCAGAAGTCGCCATCCTGAACGAAGTCGTCGGAGTCGCGCGGAATCCAGGTGCCGTGGATGATGTGCATGGGAGAGAAGAGAGATCCTTTGTGGTGGTCTTCTATTTTATGGCAAGTGCGCCCCCCCTCCCCCAACCCCTCCCCCTCGCGGGGGGGGAGGGGAGCTTCTACAGGATGCCGTTTCTCTAAAGAACTGCTCCTCTCCACTGGAGAGAGAGCTATTGCAGGAAACAGCCTCGCTAAAAGAACTCCCCCTCCCCCCCGCGAGGGGGAGGGAGCTGGGGGGAGGGGGGGCGTCGAGGCGCCACCATGTCCTCACCAAACTGTCCGCTCATCAATCGCGGAGGGGACTATCTTATGCGGAGATGTGTGCGATTATGGTGGCAATCACCTGGGGCAGGTTTTGTTCTACGTCCTCGGCGGTAACCCGTACGACGCGGTAGCCGCAGGCTTCGAGGAGTGTCTGGCGCTCGGCGTCTCTCTCGCGTTGACTTTCGTGAACCGGGCCGTCGACCTCCACGATGAGGCGATGGCTGGCGCAGAAGAAATCGACCACGAAGGGGCCAATGGGTTGTTGGCGTCGAAAG
>JAABUZ0100006894.1_pt1 | contig 13966 bp, 11 predicted proteins | sample 5562091 | NCBI WGS metagenome assembly JAABUZ01 (sample SAMN12813069, study PRJNA571459) | rock metagenome | isolation source: Antarctica rocks | place: Antarctica: Victoria Land, Linnaeus Terrace sud | collected 2015-12-21 | reverse complement strand
GAGGGAACCGCAGCGCCGCCGCGCCGAGCGCGACGACGGCGACGATGACGACGGAACCCACCACGTCCTCCGTGTGGTGGGCCCCGACGGCCAGCCGTCCCAGCATCACCAGCAGCGTCCCGACCATGAAGACGGGCGCCAGGCGGCGGTCGATCCACCACAGGCTGGCCGTGAGCAGGGCGGCCAGGAGCGTGTGGTCGGACGGGAACCCGTTGTCGCGCGGGAGCGGGATGAGCGGGTGGGCGTGCGCCACGAGGTACGGCCGCGGGTCGACGATCAGCCCCGTGAGCGCTTTGGACACGAGATAGGCGACGAGTCCCACCAGGGCCATGCGCGCGACGGACGCGCGGGTGAGGCGCGCCCACCGCCACACGAGGGTCAGCAGCCATTCGGCCGCGAGGATGAAGATGAGCGCGGCGGCGCAGAAGATGGCGATGTCGCGCGTCACGCCATCCCGCTGCGCCAGCGCCTGCGCCGCCTGTTGCAGACCGTCCCGCATACTACTCCTTTATAGTCCGTACTAGTCCTTATAGCCCGCGCAGCTCTTGAGCCACGGGCAGCCGGCGCAGGCGCGCGACCGCGACCGCGGCGCCGAGGGCCACGCCGCCCACGGCTAGCGCCAGCAGCAAGGCGAGCGTCCCCCACGGCGGGATCGGGCCGGCCGGCGGCGGGTCGAAGATGCTGTTCAGAATAGTGACCAGCATGCTCCCCAGCGCCGCGCCGACCACGGCCCCCGCCACGAGGGCGAGCGCGGCCACGAGCAGCGCCTCGGAGACGACGAACGCCGCCATTTGCCGGCTGCTCGCTCCGATCGCGCGCAGGGCGGCGAACTCCCCGCGCCGCTCGGCCAGGCCCGCGAGCAGGGCGATCAGCACCCCCGCCGTCAGGATGGCGACCGTGTAGGCCAGTTCGATCGTGGCCAGGCCGTGCAGGTTGAGCGCCGTGAGCGAGGTGGCGAGGCCCGCCGACACGGATCCGATGGTCTGCGTCGTCACCGGTGGACCGCTGGCCAGCGCGGAGCGGATGCCGGCGTCGGCGGACGCGGCGTCGCCCGAGGCGCGCGCCAGGAAAAAGTCGATCCGCGGGTCGCCGGTGGCCGCGACCAGGGCGGCCTGGTTGACCACCAAAAAGGCGTCTTTCGGCGCGGTGGCGAATTCGGTGGCCACGCCCACCACGCGGAAGGGGGTCGTGACGTAGGCCTGGCGCGGCGCGTTGTAGAGGCGCAGCCGCAGGGTGTCGCCTGGCAGGATACTGTAGTCGCGCGCCGTCTCGTTGGAGATGACGATGCCGTTGGGGGTGGCGGACAGGCGGTCCAGGATCTGGCGCGCGGTGGCGCCCTGGAAGAACGTGTCGGCCAGGAACGCGGCGCGGCGGAAGCTAGACGTCTGGATACCGAAGATGTCCTGAATCTCCGTCCCCACGTAGGCCACGGTGCTCTTGAACGGCGTCACCGCGGCCACGCCCGGCGCGGCGGCCAGGCGCGCGGCGAAGGCGGCCGTCTGAGGCGCGTGTGACCCCGGCGTCACCTTGACGTCCGAGCCCAGGGTGAGTTGGGCGTCGACGCGCTGCTGGGCGTCGTAGGTATGGGCGAAGACGGCCAGGCTGATCCCGAAGGAGAGGGCCAGTCCGGCCAACGCCCCGGTGCGGCCCAGCGCCACGGCCCGGCGCGCCACGGAGCGCCCCGCCACGTCGCCGGCCGGCCCGAACAGGCGCCCTAACAGGGCGGCCGGGCCGCCGCGACGGCGCAGCAGGGCCGTGCCCAGGCGCAGCGTCAACCCGACCGCGCCGAGCCAGAAGAGGAGGGGGGCCAGGAACGTGTAGAGCGAGAGTGAGAGCGCCGCGTTGCCCTCGCCGGTCAGGACGGGCTGGAAGCCGTTGGCCTGCGTGATCCGGTAGATGACCGCCGCCCCGACCAGGGCGGCGAGGTCAAGATAGAGTCTGCTCCACAGCGGCGGCCGCTCGCGCGGGCCGACCCTCCGCTCGGCGGCGACCTCGCGCGCGAGCGCGGCGCGCAGCGGCATATAGGTCGTGAGGGCGGCGAGGATGAGGGCGCCCAGCACGGCCAGGCCGGCGGACTGCGCGAGCAGCCCCGCGACTTGCGGCGTCAACAGCGCCGAGCCCGCCGCCCAGAGCGCCACGAGCCAGCCCAGGACCAGCCCGACGACGGCCCCGCCAAGAGCCAGGATCGCGCTGGAGAAGGCGGCGAGCGTGAGAACCTCGCGCGGACCCAGCCCGCGCGCGCGCAATAGCGCGACCTCGCGCCGCTGCGCCTGCGCCAGGGCCCGCGCCGCCTCGCGCGTCAGATAGGCGGCCACGGCGACGCCGGGGAGCGCCAGGAAGATAACCAGCACCTGCGCCCACACGATGTCCCCTTTGAGTGCATCGAGGGCGGCGCCCACGTTGTCCACCACTTGCAGTTGTCCGGGGAATCGCTTCTCGATGTCACGCCGCAGCGCCAGGGTCGACGCCTGCGCCGCGGCAGGGTCGTCGGGCAACGCGGCGCGGTTTAGGGCCAGGTGGACCTGTTCGACCAGTGCGGAGCCCGCCCCCTGCACGATCCCCCCCGACGCGGCGGAGACGGGCGCCGCGGCGCGGGCCAGGCGCGCCCGCAAGACGTGCGCGAAGGTCGCGTAGTCCATCACCACCACGTCGACCGGCGGTCTGAACGACGCCGTTTGCAGGCGCGGGTCGGTGGGCTGGAAGAGCGGGTCGGCGCGCGTAATGTTCACGATACCCGTGACGCGGGCGTGGTAGGGGCCGCCGGAGCCGGGCAGGGTGAGCGTCACCACGTCGCCGACGCGGGCGCCGAGATTGGTGCCCATATCCTGGCTCAACAGCACGCCGCCGGGCCGGAACGCGCCGACGCGCAGCCCCAGGGCGTCGAAGGCGCGTAGGTAGGACGGGTCGATCGCGACCACGGAGCCCGACCCGCTGGTGGCCAGCGTGGCCCCGCGCTGTAGGGAACTGGCCAGGAGGGGGGCGCGGGCGAAGCGTTCGGCCGTCCGCACGCCCGGATAGCGGGCCAGGGCCGCGCGCGCCGCGTCCACGGACAGGGCGGGATCGGCGCCGGCGGCCTGCATGTCGACGCTCACGCCCGCGAGGGCGCGGCCGGTCATGGCGTGCGCCGACGCGTCGACGAAGAACAGGACGGCGCTGAGCAGGCCGACGGCGAGGGCCGTGCCGGCGATGGCGCCGGCGCTGCGGCGCGGCAGGCGGATGACCGAGCGCCAGGCGAGCGCCGCGAGTGGCGCGACACGCGTGCGGCCCTCGCGCGTCGGGGGCGTCGGGGGCGTCGGGGGCGTCGGGGGCGTCATGAGAGCGCCCCCTGTAAGGCGGCGGGACGCTCATCCCACCGCCGCGTGTCGAGGCGCCCGTCGCGCAAGCGAATAACCCGGTCGGCCCGCGCCGCGGCGCCCGCATCGTGCGTGACCATCACCAGGGCCACCTCCCGCGCGCGCAGCAGGCCGACCATGGCGTCCAGCACGCCGCGCGCGGTGACGCTGTCCAGGGAGCCGGTCGGCTCGTCGGCCAGCACGATCGCGGGGCTATTGACCAGGGCGCGCGCCAGGGCGACGCGCTGTCGCTGGCCCCCGGACAGCGTGTCGGGTAGGTCGCCCGCGCGCTCGGCCAGCCCGACCACCGCGAGCAACTCGGCCGCGCGCGCGTCGCGCGTCGCCCGGCCGACGCCGCCGAGCGCGAGCGGGAGCGCCACGTTCTCGCCCACGGTCAGGCCGGCCAACAGCGCGTGGGCCTGGAACAACAGCCCCATGTGGTCCCGCCGCAGCCGCGCGCGTCCCTCCGCGTCGGTGGCGCTCAGGTCGGTCCCACCGAGGAGGACGCGCCCCGTCGTGGGGGTGTCGATCCCCGTCAGCAGGTGCAATAGGGTGCTCTTGCCGCAGCCCGAGGGCCCCATGACGGCGACGAACTCGCCGCGCTCCACCGCGACGTCCACCCCGTCGAGGGCCACGACGTCGTTCCGGCCGCGCCGGTAGACCTTGCGCAGGGCCTCGCCCCGCAGCGCCGATCGTTCCATCTTATGCCTCCACTAGCGGCGTGAGCGGCGCGAGTGCGCCGTCTCTGATCGTGAGCGCGCGGTCCGCGCGCGACGCCACCTCGGGGTTGTGCGTCACCAGTAGCACGGCCGCGCGCGCCCGCCGCCCCAAATCGATCACCAGCGTGATCAGCCGCTCGGCCGTGGCCGAATCGAGCTCGCCGGTGATCTCATCGGCCAACACCACGGCGGGCTCGCCGGCCAGGGCGCAGGCCACGCCCACGCGCTGGCGCTCACCGCCGGAGAGTTCGTCCGGGCGGTGCGTCGCCCGCTCGCTCAGCCCCACCTCGTCCAGCAGCGCGTCGGCGCGGGCGGTCGCGTCGGGCCGGCCGGCCAGCGTGGCGCACAGGGCCACGTTCTCGCGCGCCGACAGGTATGGCAGCAGGTTGTTGTCCTGGAAGACGAAGCCCACGAGGCGGCGGCGCAACGCCGCGCGCCCAGCCTCGTCGAGGCGGCCCACGTCCTGGCCGTCGACGCGCACGCGGCCGGCGCTGGGCGTATCCATGCCGCCGATCAGGTTGAGCAGGGTGCTCTTGCCGGCGCCCGAGCGGCCCATGAGCGCGACGACCTCGCCGCGCTCCACGCGTAGGTCGAGGCCGCGCAGGGCCACCGTCTCGGTCTCCGTCCCCGACGCGCCCGACGCGCCGGCCTCGTTGTAGATCTTGAACACGTCGCGCAGGTCGAGCGCGGGCGCCTCCGCGGCCGTCCCCGCCACCCCCGCCGTCCCCGCCGTCCCCGCCGTCTCCGGCGCCTGTGTGTCGATAGGCATAATCGATCCCTTTCCCCGTTTCTCGTCCAACGTCAAACCCGTGGCCCCCAAGGCCCGCACATCATGATGACCGGGAGCGCCGACGCTCCCGGTGGAGTACTGATGGGTTAGCGGAACCGGAAGCTGTGGGCGATGCGGCGGAAGCCGTCCACGTTGTCCACGCCTAGCGGCGTAGAGAGGGTGATGACGGCCAGGGCGCGCGGGCCTTGCACGTAGTAGCGGTCGACCTGCAGGGCCACCGTCTTGCCGGTCACGGCGTCGGGCGCCGATTGGCCGCGATAGGTCAGGCGCAGCGCGCGGTCGCCCCCGACGGCGTCGCGCGTCAGGGCGCCGCGCCGGAAGCCGGGGGTGCGGGCGAGCCGGGACAGGTCCGTCCGTTGCACGTAGACGGAGAGGTCGCCGCTCAGGCGGGGCCGCAACTCCACGGCCACGGCGCTATCTTTGTCGCCGAAGGTGACGCCGTGCGCGGCGGTCGTCTGCAACCAGCCCTCGACGTACTCGACGCTGAAGCCGCGACCGGTGTAGCGCAGGTACACCGCGCTGTCCGGGATGTCGCCACCCGGCGTGCCGGCGGCTGGCCGGCTAAGTGGCGCGGCGCGCGGCGCCGGCGCGGCGTGCGCCGCGCCATTGAGCGGCCACAACAGGGTCGTCGCCGCGCCGAGCGGAAACATCACGGCGCCCACGGCGGTATAGAAGCGTTTCCCGTGCCATCGTCTCGCGTTGTCCATCATGATCTCCCGTCACGTCCATCCATCGGCTAAAGCGGCTCCGGCATATCTCGACGAGCGTGCTCTGTCCTCTCCTGTCGACAAAGGGTAGAGCGACTCGCTGTTATCCACTATAGGCGTCCACATTAAAAACACGATTAAGCGAGGGTTAGAATAATTTCATGTCGGGGTGGTCGCCGGGCTACGGCAGGATGCGGGGCTACGGCAGGATGTTGACCGCGCGGGCGGCGACCAGCGCGACGGTCAGCAGCGAGGCCAGTGACTGGAGCAGCATCAGCATCTTGGCCCAGCGAGTCAGCGGCATGGTGTCCGTCGGGCTGAAAGCGGTCGCGTTGGTGAACGAGACGTAGAGATAGTCGGCGAAGGCCGGCGCCCACCCCGGACCGGCGCAGGCCGGCGTGACCATCTGCGGGAAGAGGAAGTCGGGCGGGCGCGCGTCGGGCCGCGACCGCGCCTCCGGGCCGCCGCGATCCAGCAGCCAGTACCACAGCGCGAAGACGAGCGCGTTGGTCAGCCAGATGGCGACGGCCGCGAGGAGGAGCTGGCCGCCCAGGACCTTGACGCCATGCACCGTGCCCCCCTGTATCAGCGCGCGAACCAGCAGCGCCAGGGAGGCGACGTTCGCCGCGTTGATGACGGCGATCAGGGCCAACGCGGCGGGCCGCCAACGGCCGACCCCCCTATGGCGCTCGTGCAGGCGGGCCAGGGCCAGCGGGATCAGCAGCGCCAGCGCCAGCGCGGGCACGATCCAGGTCGGCCCGAACGTCAGTTCCTCAGGCAGGGTCGCGTAGAGGCCGAGGATCGCCACGACCGCGAGCGCCGCCGGCCAGTAGAGCTCCTGCGGAGTTGGCGCGCGGGGCGCGTCCCGCGCGGCGTCATGCCGCGTCGCTCCCATATCCCTGCCGGTGTCCAGGTTCGTCGTCCCCCTCGGGCGATCACGATCACGCAGCCTCATCCATCGTCCCCTTCAGTGCGGCGCGCTCGCCGCCCTCGCGCGCGTCCGCCTCGGCGTCGGCGGCGCCGGCGTGCTGGCGCACCAGCCACAGCGCCGCGACCAGGATCAGTACGCCCGCCGCGTTGACGGCCAGGTTGACGCCCACGTCGCGCGCGGAGCCGCCGGAGGCCGCGAGACCTGACGTCCGTGCCCCGGCCCCCGTGCCCCCGTTGACGTTCGCGGCGACCGTCAGCCCGTGGCGCACGGCCGAGGTGATGCCGATGACCAGGAACTCCTGCACCTGCTGGCCGAGCGCGCCGCGGCTGAGCACCGTGTGCAGCAGTTCCAGCAGGATGATGGTCAGGAAGGCGGCGTCGATGCCCTCGGCGATGACCACGGCGTAGTCGCCGCCCCCGACGAGTGTGTCTTTGACCAGCGCGACGGTGTTGAGCAGGCCCAGCGCCGCGAAGCCGACGAGCAGGAGCGCCACCACGGACACGAGGAGCTGTTCCACGACCCCCAGCCCACGTGCGAGGCGGTCGTTGAGGCGCAGGACCCACCGTGTCACGACGCCCTCCCGTCGCCCTCGACACGCCGGGGGATGGACATGCGCGCCCCAGCCATGCGCGGCGCCGGCGCCCCGGTGGCGGCCCTACCAGCGCCGTCCCGCTCCGCCGAATGCGCGCGGCGGCCCCCACCGACGTGGACGCGCGCCAGGGCGACGAGCACGGAACGGAGGGGAGGGCCAGCGAGCCGGGATACAGCAGGTACCGATCTTCCCAGCGCGGCGCGAACTTGTCCTTGAACCGGTGCAGCGATTGGTAGCGATAGACGCCGTCCAGGTTGCGGAACAGGTAGTCGAGCCCTTTCCCGGCCAGGCCGTGCTCCGCGCCGCCCACCCCCGCGAGTGGGGCAAGGCCCAGGCTAAGGTACGTGTAGCCAGCCGCCCGTAAGTGCTCGGCGGCGCGCGCCAGCAAGAGTTCCATCGCGCCTGGCGCGGCCTCCGGCGCGCGGCGCATCAGGTCGAGCGCCATGCCCCCATCGGCGTAGGTCGGCAAGAGCGTGATGAAGGCATGCACGCGCCCCGTCCCGTCCACGGCGACCGCGACGGGTTGGGACCGTATGCGCTCGATCGAGAAGCCGTGCATACTGAAGCCCAACTCCTTGAGGCGACGCTCGCGCTGCCACGCCGACGAGATGGCGACGAGTTGGCCCAGGATCGCCGCGTCGTCGACCCCGCCGTCGAAGAAACGCACCGCGAGGCCGTCGCGCTCCGCGCGCGTGGCGGAGTGGCGCACGTTGGCGCGCCGCTTGCCCTGCGTCGAGAAGTCGGCCAGGTCCAGCACCGCCTCCTCGCCGATCTTGAGCGCCGCGAAGCCCAATCCCCGCGCGTCCGGCACGAGGTCCGCGCCAACCTGGTAGAGAGTCGGGGTCAGGCCGCGGCGCCGGCAGGCGTCGCGGAAGTGACGCAGGACCGCGACGCGCTCCGCGGGCGGACCGATCGGTTCGCCGCAGGTCACGGCTACGCCGTTGGCCACCGCGTACGCCACAACGCTCTGTCCGTCGGGGCTCCAACAGTAGGCTTTGTCGTCGGTCAGGGCGAAGGGGCTGAGCGCGGCGCCCCCGTGCCGCCGCAGCGCCTGCCCGACGCGCGCCCGCTCACCGCGCTGGCGTGCCCGCGCCAGGGCCGGGCGCAGAGCCAGGACGAGCGCGTAGAGCAGCGCGACACCGCCGACGAGCGGCACGGAGGCCACGAACCAGGCCGCCTGGGGCGTCAGCGCACGGTAGGGGAGATCGGCGGAGGCGCCGAGCGGGATGAGCGCCGCGAGAGCCGTGGCTAGGCCGGGCCGCGGCGCCAGGGACGGCGCCAGGATGAATTGTCCCCCCAGGGCGTAGCCGGCCGCCAGGGCGAGCGCGCCCGCGCCAGCCGCGTGCCGGCGGCGCACCTGCGTCGGGTCGGCCATGGCCGCGAAATGGCCGCGCAACGCTACCAGCACGGACAGGGCGGCAAGGGCGCGCGGCGCCGTCCCGCCCTGGTGCGGCGCCACAAGGCCGGTTAGCGCGGAGAGCGCAAGCAGGCCGCATGCCCACGCCCACGCCTCGCGTCGTTGACGCAGCAGTCCATGGGCGACCACGACCAGGAAAAGCCCGGCTAGCGTCACGACCACCCGCCCTCCGTCGGCGACGTCGACCGGCAGCCAGTCCCGCAGGAGCGTCGGCGCCGCCGAGTTGGTGAGGGCGGCCCACAGTTGTTGCAGCCCGATCAGCGCCACGAGCGTCGCGACGATGGGCGCGGCGCCCTGATCGAGCAACGCGCGGACGCGGCGGGGCCAGGGCGCCGCGTGGATCGATGTCATAGTCATCATCAGTCTTCTCCTCCTGGTGATCGTCTGATTGTCGTACAGAGGTGGACGCCCGGCGGTGTCTCAGGCGTCTCAGGCGTGTCGCGCGACGTGATCGCCGGCGAAGGTCAGCATGACCGGGGCGGCCGCGCGGAAGTACGGCCAGAAGTGCGCCACGAGCGCGTTGGGCGCCTGTTGCAGCAGCAGGGTGTGCGGGATGCCGAGGCCGTCCAACCGGGCGGCGAACAGGCGCGCTTGCCGCGCATAGCCGCCGTCCTGGACGCTGTCCAGGATCAGAATGGACGTACGCGGGCCGTGGCGGAGCACCGGCGCGTAGAGCAGCGGGCTGTCGCGGGCCATCACCTGGGCGCTGCCGCCGAACGGATCATTGCCGCCGACGACCTCGCGGGGATCGGCGCGGAAGTAGCCGGAGACGCTGATGGCCGTCCCGAACGTGGCGCGCTGGGTCAGGGCCAGATTCATGGCCCCGTAGCCGCCCTCCGAGATCCCGGCGATGGCGCGCCCCTTGCGCAGCGCGATCGTGCGGTAGCGGGCGTCGACGACGCGCACGAGGTCGCGCGCGATGTAGGTGGCGGCGTTGAACGTCCCGTCGAAACGATTGACGTATTGCGAGTCATGCCAGACGCCGCCGTTGCCCTCGGGCATAACCATAATGAGCGGGCGCAAACGGCCCCGCGCGATGAGTTCGTCGGCCAGGAGCTGGATGTGGAGGCCGTTGGTCCAGTCGCTGGGCTGGCCGGGCGCGCCGTGCAGCAGATAGAGGACGGGATAGCGCCGCCCGGCGTTGGCCCGATCGCCGTAGCCGGGCGGGAGGTAGACGAGGTATGGTTGCCGGCGGCCGCCCAGCGCGGCGCTGGCCAGCGTCCCGCTCGCCACGACGCCGTGCCGCACCGGCACGATCAGCGTCCGCCGGCCCCGCTGGATCGCGACCGTCGCCGGACCGGCGGCGGGGAACAGCGAATCGGGGCCGAGCAGCACGGCCTGCGTGAGCGTCGCCTGCAGCGGCGTCAGGGCCACCAGCGCCGCCAGGGCCACGAGGACGCCCAGCGCGACCGGCCAGCGCCGCCGACGGCGCCGGTCGCGAGCGCGTCGTCCCTGTGCGGGGGGAGCCGCCACCCACGCCCCGCCCTCCGCGATCCCGCGTCGACGCCACCACGGGCGCGGCATATGTCCCTGCATCATGATCAGGCCTCCTTACTGTACGGTCGCGATGGTCTCTCGGTCGGCCGCGCACTACACCCAGCGTACGGGGTCAGGATTAAGCGGCTGTGAAGTAGGAATGAGAAGTTTCTCACGCGCCCGGGGCGCCGGGTCACACGACCATGGTGAAGCCGTCGGCAAAGGCCAGCGCCGCGAGCCCCCCGGCGGCCAGGCTGACGTACCACAGCGGCGGCCGGCGCAGCAACGCCGCGATCGCGGCCAGGCCGATCGCCACCTGGAAGAGCGTGACGGCGACGGCGAAGCGGTGGTGGTGCTCCAGGTTGCGCTGCGCCTCCGCGTTCAGGGCCGCCGTCTCCGCGTCCCGTTTCTTGCCCTCGACCTGCAGCTCATTCTGCCGCTGCTGCCGCCGCGCGGCCTCGGCGTTGGCGGCCGCGATCTCCGCGCGCGAGCCGCCGACGTGCGCCAGCACGACGATCAGGTTGCGCTGCTCGTACTTCTTCAGGCTGTTGGCCTGGAACTCGCTCCAGGCGTCGACCGCCCGCGTCTGCTGCAGCACGGCCTTGTTGGCCGTATAGAGCGCCTCATTGGCGTAGGCTCCGGCCTGCAACGCCGCCACCGCGGCCAGCACGGCGAAGAGCGCCGTGCTGATCGCCAGGTAGTCGAGCCAGCGCGACCGGCGCTGCTCCACCCGCTCGGCCTCGGCCCCTTCGCGCCGGCGCTCTTCGATCGTATCCTGTAGCCGCTCGGTCCCCACCTCCATGGCTTCGCTCATGGCATTCTCCCCATCTCCGTCTCTAACCCGTCTCTAACCCGATCCGTTACGCGGTCCGTGTCCGTGGTCATGGCGCCGTGGCCGACGCGCGCCACGTCGCGAGATAGTCCCGCACGCGCGGGTGGCACAGGAACCAGAGCACCCAGGCCTCGGCCGGCGCGCACGCCACGAAGACGGCGATGGCGAGGGGGGCGCGCTCGAGGCCGGCCAGCCCCAGCGCGGCCTCGGGGTAGAAACCGAGCGCGGCCGCGACGATGAGCCGACGCCCGGTGGGGACGCGCCGCGCCAGCAGCAGGGCGCCGGCGAGATCCAGCAGACCGAGCGCCAGGACGTACGCGCCGTAGCCGCGCGCGACGTCCGTCGGGGCGTGCGCCACCGCTAGGATCCCCTGCACGATGCCGGGCAGGCTGAAGACCGCCGTCAGCACGGTCAGCAGCCGCACGTTGACGCGGATAGACTGCTCGTCGGTCACGGCATGCGTCCACATTCTCCGGGCCGCGACCAGCGGCCACAGGGCACGCCGCGCGCCGCGTCGATACGCCGGCGTTACCCCCGCCATGTCAGTCATCATCGCTCTCTCCTCTCGTCGCCGGGGCTGCCGCGCCATCGGCCTGGGCGCGGCGGCCGCCGGTCATCGACATCCGATCATCGCATCCCATGTGCGGGTCTCTATCGACTGTACGGGGGTGAGATTAAGTGGCCGTGAAGTGGAGGTGAAAACTTTCTCATGCGCGCTTCGCCCTGTGAGGGGTGCCGCCGTGTCGCGTCGGAACTAAGCGGTAGGTTGACCAGATTGGCCGTGGCCGCCTATACTTCCGCCCTGAGGCCGGCGCGCAATCTGTCCTTCGCGCCCCGAGGCGACGCCGCGGGATGTAGCGATGCGGGACGCGACGCGACGCGCGCCTCACAACGTTTGCCAGGGAGGGCTATGCGCCGATGACCCGGAAACTCCGCGCGCTCGGCGGCCTGTTGTGCCTCGCCGCCGTCCTGACAGCCGCCGTCGCGGTGGCTGTCGGTCATCCGCCCCTGGCCGCCCCGCCGCGTGGGGTTCCCCACGCGCTCCGGCTGGTCCCCGTGGCGCCCCAGACGATCGTGGTGTTGGGCGACAGCGTCGCCTACGGCGCGCACGATGTCGTGCGCGGGGGCTGGGTCACACGCCTGGGCCGGTTGCTCGCGGCCGCCTATCCGCGCGCCCACCCGCGCGTCCGCAACCTGGCGCACAACGGGGGCAACGCGGCCGACCTGCTCGTCGACGCGCGACGACTGCGGCGCGGCGCCTCCCCGGCCCTCGTTCTTATCGCATATGGCCTAAACGACTTCGACGAGCGCATCCCGGCCACGGTTCTGGCCGCGCGCCTGCGCGCGGCCCTGCGCCTGTTGGAGGCGGGGCCGCGCCCGCCGCTCGTGGTGTTCATGGGCATGCCGCCGATCACCGCGCTCTCGCCGGCGCGCCAGCGCGCGGAACGGGCCTACACCGACGTGATCCGTCATGTCGCGGCGGCGGGGCACGCCGGGTACCTCGACGCATTCGATCTGTGGCTGGCCCTGGGCGACGCGCACCTGCACAGCCTGCGCTACGACACGGAGCATCCCAACCGCTTTGGCTATGCCTTCACGGCCGCGACGGTAGCGGCGTTCCTGGATGGATCCTACCTGGACACACAGGGCCATGTCCGGTCGCCGCGCACGCCGCCCACCTGCGCGCCCGCCGTCTGCGGCCCCTGACCACGACGCGCCGCTGAGATGGGCCGCCGGTGCCCGTCGGCGCGCGGGCAGGCGTCGGCGTGGAGCGTCCCGACGCGCGGGACAGACGGCGGGCGCCGCCTACCCACCGTCGCGCGGAGCCGTGGAGCCGCGCATGAAAGATCTCTCATCCGCACTTAACGAGGCTTTCATGTCGCGAGCGTACGGTGTAGATAGCGCGATGGTCCGGGCGACGCCTGGCAGCCCCTGGACCCCGACCCCTACAACCAGAGTCCGCCCCAGGCCGGCTATCCCACCCCGATGGCGGCGCCCGTCATACCACGTCCCACGTCCCACGTCCCACGTCCCACGTCCGCGCCCCGCGCGGAGCATGCATACTTCGGAGGTGTCCCATGCACGGTTTCATGACGCTGTCGCCGCGACGGGACGGCGCCGCACGCACGCGCATCTCGCCGGAACCGGCGGAACCGGCGGAACCAACTATCCTGATCCTGACCGCGCCCACCGGAGCGGGCCACGACAGCGTGGCCACGGCGCTGGCTGATGCCCTGCGCGCCGCGCTCCCGCGGGCCCACGTTCGGGTGTGGAACCCGTTGCGCGGGAGGGGTATCGGCGCGTTGCAGGCCGGCTCCTGGTATCACGTCGTCGTGGCGCATGCCCCGCGGCTCTGGGGCTGGCTGTACCGCCGGTCGGACAACGAGCGTGGCGTGCGGCTGGGGGCCGCGGCCATGGCGGCGCTCTGGGGGCCGGGCGTACGCGCGACGATCCGCGCCGTGCGGCCGGACCTCATCGTCAGCGTCCACCCCTTGTGCGCGCGCCTGGCCGCGGACGCCCTGCGTCGGGAGGGATACCCGGCGCCGCACCACTGCGTGGTGACGGATCTCGCCTCGATCCACCGCTCCTGGGCGGCGCCGGATGTCGCCGCCTTCTACGTGGCCACGCCGCAAGCGGCCGCCGCGCTGCAGCTCCACGCTGTCCCGCCCGAACGGATACAGGTGACCGGGCTCCCGCTGCGCCGCGCGTTCGCCGCCCTTCCCCCCACCACCCCTCGCCCCATCCCCGCCGACGACCCCGCCCCCCGCGTGCTGGCGCTCGACGGCGGGCGCGCCACGCGCGCCCTGGAACGCGCGGCGCGCGCGCTCCTCGCCGCCGACCCGCCGCTACGCGTGACGATCGTGTGCGGGGGCAACGCGCGCCTCCGGCGGCGGCTGATGCGCCTCGCCGCCGGTCGGGCCACGGTGCTCGGCTGGCGCCACGATGTGGCCAGGCTGATGCGCGCGTCCGACGTCGTGGTCACGAAGGCCGGCTCGGTGACACTGGCCGAGGCCTGGAGCCAGGGGCGGCCGGCGCTGGTCTACCACGTCTTCCCCGGTCAGGAGGAGGGCAACGTCGCGCTGCTCGAGCAGCGCGACGGGCAGAGCCGTTATGTCCCCGTCGTGGACGCGCTCCCCACGGCCGTGCGGCGCGCCCATGCGCGCGAGCGC
>JAABUZ0100006893.1_pt1 | contig 13968 bp, 12 predicted proteins | sample 5562091 | NCBI WGS metagenome assembly JAABUZ01 (sample SAMN12813069, study PRJNA571459) | rock metagenome | isolation source: Antarctica rocks | place: Antarctica: Victoria Land, Linnaeus Terrace sud | collected 2015-12-21 | reverse complement strand
CCAACCGAAGCAGGAACGCGCGAAGACGATCATTGATGGCCGACCGACCGAGGCCCATCCTTGGAAGCAGTACCAACCCCAATCTGCTGCCTGATGCTCATTTCCAAAACTCTACGGCACACCCCTCTGGTTCAGGCCGCAGGGCATTCTTCCCGAGCGCAAACGCCGGTTCGCCAGCCTTCGGCCTCGGCCATTGGCGAAGGAGGAGCCCCATGCAGCAGGATGACATTCTCCTGGTTGATGACCTCTCCCGGGCTTTCGGTGGAGTCCAGGCCGTCGATCACTGCTCCTTCGCTATCCTCAGGGGCTCGATCAGTGCGCTGATCGGCCCGAACGGGGCGGGAAAAACGACGTTGGTGAATTTAGTCGCCGGAGCTCTCAAGTCCCAGGGCGGACGGGTGATCTTTAACGGCACGGATATCACTGGGCGCCGCGGCCACCACATCGCGCAGCTTGGCCTCATCCGCACCTTTCAGATCTCGCGCGAGTTCGGTGGCATGACGGTCCTCGAAAACATGTTGGTGACGCCTCCCAGGCAAGAGGGCGAGCGCCTCATCAATGTCCTCTTTCGGCCACACATCGGCCAGATGGAGGATAAGAAGCACGTGGAGCGGGCTCTGGAGTTGCTCGATACCTTCGGCCTCTATCCTCAGGTCGATGAATACGCTCGTAACCTGAGCGGTGGCCAGAAGCGTCTCCTCGAGTTGGCTCGGGCCGTTATGGCTGAGCCGGAACTCCTGCTGCTGGACGAACCCCTGGCCGGGGTCAATCCAGTGTTGATCGATCGTATCGCGTCGCATATCGTCGATCTCAACCGCGCGGGCCTTACATTCCTCCTGGTGGAGCATAACCTCGATGTGGTTGAACAGGTCTGCGACCACGTGGTGGTGATGGCAGTGGGACGGACCCTTGCAACCGGTCGAATGGACGAGTTACGGCAGAACGAGGAAGTAATTCGGGCTTATCTGGGAGGGACGCTTGATGAGCGTGCTGCGGGCTAGCGGGGTCACTGCCGGCTACGGCAAGGTGCCGGTCATTCAAGATGTGTCGATTGGCGCCGACCCCGGAGCGGTGGTGGCGATTGTGGGGCCGAATGGAGCAGGCAAGTCGACCTTTCTGAAGGCCATCTTCCGACTGCTACCCCACGCTGAGGGTAAGGTCGAGGTGGCAGGCAAAGATGTAAGCAGCTGGCCCGCGTTTCGCGTGGCGCGCGCTGGAATGGCGTACGTCCCCCAGGTCAATAACGTCTTCGCTGGAATGAGCATCACCGAAAATCTCGAAATGGGCGGCTTCGTACGCCAATCCGGTGTTCAGCAGCGGATCCAGGAGGTGCTCGACATTTTCCCCGACCTGGCGAAAGCTAGAGGGAAGAAGGCGAGAGAGCTGAGCGGTGGACAGCGTAACATGCTTGGCATGGCTCGAGCATTGATGCTGGAGCCGAAGGTGGTCCTTCTCGACGAGCCGACCGCGGGTTTATCACCGGCATACACCACGGTGGTGTGGGATCAGGTGAAGCGAGTGGCCGAAACCGGAACAGCGGTGGTTGTCGTGGAACAAAACGTGGATCGCGCGGTGAAGAACTCGGACTGGGTCTACGTCCTGGTAGCCGGCCGCAATCGCCTGGACGGGCCGGCGGGAGAGGTGGCGAAGGAGGATCTTCCCTCCATCTTCCTGGGCGGCGAAGGGAAGCGTCGGGACTTGTCCGGCGTCACGCAGGATCCAATCGCCGAGGCGGGACGATGAGACCTAGGAGGAGGTGCACGGCGCGATAGCCGGAACAGTGTGGATGAATTGGCAAGTACGAGGAGGTAGAAGATGATGCGCACCCTGAAGAAACTGTTTGTCGCGATCGGCGCGATGACACTCATTCTCGGGCCAACGGCAATGACTGGACGTGCCAGCGACGGCTTGAGCCAGACGCACAAATCGTCGCTCGTGGTCGGGGAACTCTTTCCCATGACCGGACGCGAGCCGTTCGTCGGCCAATGGTTCCTGCACGGAGCCAAGGCAGCGATCTACGACATCAATCATCATGGCGGTGTTATGGGCCACCTGCTGACGCCGGTACTTGGAGACACGGGCGGCGATCCTGTCGATGCTGTTCCGGCATGGCGGCAGCTCAACACCAAGAGCCCGACGTTTGAGATCGGGCCCTCGTCCCTTGAGATTCAAGGCGTCATCAAACTGTACGATTCAGCGCACTTGGTCGACTTCATGGAGGGTGGAACGGCCCAGGTCGATCACATGCGGTACCAGTATGTCTACCGCACCACGCCATCGGATACGACACTCACGGCGGCCATGGCATACTATGCGATCCACAAGCACCTGATGAAAGCCGTCATGATGTTCGAGACGTCCTCTGATGCTACCTCGGAGCTGCAGGCCACCACCAGGTTCTACACGGCACATGGTGGCAAGATCCTGGACACCGAGCAGATCGCACTGCACCAGAGTTCGTATCGGACGGAGGTCGCCAAGGCGTTCGCCACCCATCCGGATGTGGTATTCATCAAGAGTGACCCGCAAACCGGTGCAACGCTCTTCTCGGATGTCAAAGAACTCGGTCATATGAACGTGCCATTCGTCAGCGATGACGGCGGCGCTACCCTCGATTTCGCTAAAGCGATGGGGTTGGACATGGCGTCCAAGTATCTGGTCGGCGTGGCCGGGGCGCCGCCCAAAGGTCCCGCCTGGAGCCACTACGTCAACGATTATCGGGTGGTGTGGAACTCCAACAAACCCGTCGAGCTGTCGCAGAACACGTACGACGGCATGACGATGGCTGCCCTTGCGATGACGGCTGCCAAGACGACGAACGCCAGGGTTTGGGTCAATAAGATCAAAGCCATATCGAATCCGCCCGGCACCAAGTGTTACTTCTACTCACAATGCGTAGCCCTCCTCAAGAAGGGCAAGAAGATTAACTACGAGGGCGCGACCGGCCCTGAAGACTTTAACAAGTACCATAACGTTTTTGGAGACTGGGACATCGCACAGTTTGACTCGACTGGAAACAACCTGAACGTACGGCTGCACGTCCCCGCGCGGATCGTCGGTCAGTACATGAACGGACACTAGGAGAAACCGGAGTGAATGACGCTTCTTCCCACCTTTCCTGGCAGATCGAGGTCCTCTCGTGACCTTACTTGACGGACAGAATGCAGGCGCGGCCGGTCTACGGGCACTGCTACGCGAGCCGCATCCCGTACTGGCGCCCGGCGCCTACGATACACTGAGTGCGCGATTGGTGGAGGCTGCCGGATTTTCGGCTGTCTATATGACAGGATTTGGAACCGCGGCCTCGATGCTTGGCAGGCCGGACGTGGGGTTGCTCACCATGTCTGAAATGGTCGAGCATGCTCGCCTGATCGTCGGATCGGTCACGATTCCCGTCATCGCCGACGCCGACACCGGCTACGGTAATCCGATCTCTGTAATTCGGACGGTTCACGCCTTCGAGCGCGCGGGCGTCGCCGGCATTCACATCGAGGATCAGGTCGCGCCGAAGAAGTGCGGCCATATGGAGGGGAAGAAGGTCGGCCCGGCCGAAGAAATGGTGCAGAAGGTCCGCGCTGCCGCGGCAGCGCGGACCTCTGACGATTTCGTCATCATTGCGCGAACCGATGCTCGCGCTGAGCACGGGATCGATGAAGCCATCAGACGCGCCCGCCTCTATCGGGAGGCGGGCGCCGACGTGATCTTTGTGGAAGCACCCCAGTCGGACGACGAGGTTGCCGCTGTGGCGCGCGCCTTTCCTGATGTTCCGCTGCTCTTTAACTGGGCGGAGGGAGGCAAAACACCGCCGGTCGAGTTGAGCCGGCTCACGGAGCTGGGGTTCCGTCTGGTGATCTGCCCGATTAGCACCTTACTGGCGGCAACCAAGGCTGTGCGCGAGGTCTTGCGCCAGATCAAAGTAGACGGTTCTCCCATTCATGCGGTCGATGACCTGCCCCCATTTGGGGAGTTTCTCGACTTCATTGGCCTCCCGGAAGTCCGGCAGTTGGAGCAGGAGTACAGTGACGGCGCCCGATAGCGACGCCGAGAGCGGGAGCACACTCGTTCAGCAGCTCGCCACGTTCGTGCATCGGGCACGGTGGGACGACCTCTCGTCCCCGGCACGGGATGCGCTGAAGCTGCGGGTGTTCGACGCTCTCGGATGCGCCATTGCCGCACTGAACGCCGAGCCGGTTCGGGCCATTCGCGACGAGATCGAGGACCTGGGAGGCAACCCCCTCTCGACCTTGATTGGCGGCGGTAAGTCCAGTCCCGATCGCGTCGCCCTCCACAACGGCGCGGCGGTCCGGTATCTCGATTACAACGACTGTTTTCTGGGCCAGGGCGAGGCGTGTCATCCCAGTGACAACCTGGCGCCGGTGCTGGCGGCGGGCGAGTATGCGGGGGGTAGCGGCAAGGACCTGCTGGTTGCGCTGGCCGTGGCCTATCAGGTTCAGTGCCGTCTCAGCGCGCTGGCTCCGGTGCGAGCCCGCGGGTTCGACCATACCACGCAGGGAGCGTATGCAGCCGCGGCCGGAGCAGCAAAGGCACTCGGGCTCGACGTAAATCGCACGGCGAACGCCATCGCAATATCCGGCACGGCGTTCAACGCCCTGCGCGTGACGCGGACCGGTCGTATATCGCACTGGAAGGGGCTCGCCTACCCGAACACCGCCTTCGCCGCGGTCCATGCCACCTTCCTCGCCAAACATGGAATCACCGGGCCGCCTGAGGTATTCGAGGGGAGTAAGGGGTTCATGGACAGCATCTCGGGCCCCTTCCAGATCGACTGGCTGGGGGAGGGACTGGACGCGGTGGGCGAAACGGTGATCAAACGCTACAACGCGGAGGGACACGCGCAGTCGACGCTCGAAGCTGTCCTAGCCCTGCGGGAGGAACACCACGTCGACCCGGAGCACATCGACCGGGTCGAAGTAGACGTCTTCGACGTGGCCTACGAGATCATCGGCCCGGGGGCCGGAGACAAGTGGTCGGTGACGACCAAGGAGGAGGCGGATCACTCCCTGCCGTATATGGTTGCTGCCGCGCTCCTCGACGGCCAGATGATGCCCGCCCAGTACCAGCCGGAGCGTCTCGGACAGCTCGATGTGCAAACCCTGTTGCGGCGCATCGACGTGCGGGAGGATGACGATCTCTCCTCGCACTTTCCGGAGGAACACCGCGTGCGGGTACGGATTTGTCTCCAGGGAGGGGAGGTGCTGACGGGAGAGAGACGGGACTGGGAAGGCTCCCGGACCCGTCCCGCGGGTTGGGAAATGGTGAGCGAGAAGTTCCGGCGCCTCTCTGTGCCGCGCACCGGTGAGCTGCTGGCGCGGACCATAGAGCGCATGGTCGAACGGCTGGAGGAGGTCGAGATTGCGGAACTTACCGCTCTCCTCGCTTCCGTGCCTCACTGAACCAGCTAGATGGGAAGCTGAACCTTCCGCGCCACCATGTTGAGCCGTACGTAGTCCACTTCAGGGCGTGGTAAGCGCTCTGCGACCGCCCTGACGACATCCTGTCGCTCCTCGGCTGGAATCGTATCGAGGTGGGCTCCCAGCACAACCGTGCTGAGGTAGGTTTCAAGTTCCTCACCGGGGGCGAGGCTCGCGGGATCAGGTGTTAACCAGGTGCGGACATCGACAAATCCCGCCGCTTCGAGCAGCGTCTGCGTCTCTTGCGGACCCGGGAAGTTCCATATCCCCACGCGTTCCAGCCCCAGAGCGTGGAGCGCGTCGCGAACTGTGGCGGCGTTTCCCGTTCCACCGCACTCCGCTACGAATTGGCCTCCTGGCCGTAGCACCGCTGCAAGATTCTTGAATACGGTCGCGTGATCCGGGAGCCAGTAGAGGGTCGCGATCGAGAGGATGGTGTTGAAAGTCAATTAGATTTGCCGGTGGCGACAATTAGAATTGCCGGTTGACGGGGCGCACCAACGGGATCACCTCGTCAGGTGAGTGGTACGGCTACGTTTTCATGCTGCCTCCTCTGCTCGGGATCATTTCATGGCCATGTCGGCGGGGGTGGCCGCGTGGTAGACGCTGCGAGGGGTGGCGGGTCGTGGTGGAGACCGGTACTATGCTGGCACCGTCCGTGGCCGGTTTCTCGCTGGTTCCATCCACGGATCGATAGGGGGCCGCCACTCGGCGGCCCTTCTGTTTGAGGGATGCACCACCACGCCTGATGCGTTCGCAGGTTTTTAAGGAGCTCTACGAGTTGAAGTGGAACAACGACGAGATGATTTGGGTACGGTAGCGAGTGAACGGATCGGCTACGTCGCAATAACCGGCAACACCACACGCGACGGATACCTCCGGTCATGCCGTACTGTCTGGCGCGCAACTTCCATCCGTGTGCCGGTGCCCACGTCCTCGCCGGTGTTGAGGTTGCGGCTGAAGCGAGGGAAGTTACTGCTGGAGACGTCGAGGCGCAGGCGGTGGCCGCGCAGGAACATGTTGCTCGTAGGGTAGAGCCGCACGCGATACTCCTCGACCTTTCCCGGCTCCAGCAGGGCCGGCTCGCGGTCTGGATCTCGGGAGCGCGCGCGGATGATGCCCTCGGTGATACACATGGCGCGACCATCCGGGTAGACATCGACCAGCTTCGCGGTGAAGTCGGTGTCCAGGGCGGAGGAGGCGGCATAGAGGATCAGCTCCACTGGTCCGGTGACTTCGAGATCCTGCTCCAGGACCGGGCCCGTATAGACCAGCACATCATCGCGTCGCTCGATGGGGCGCTGATCGACCGGGCCATGCATGATGGGCGTTTCGGCATGCGCGGACATCATCTGGATGGAGTGGACGCCACCCAGGGTCGGGACGGGACGCTCCGGGTCGTACTCGAACCGGTCAGCCTCCGCCTGGTCGCCCGGCTCGGTGGTGAGGGCGCCGTCGCCGTGCAGTGAGTTTGCGTGGCCGCCGCTCTGGAGGTAGTAGGGCGTGTACTCCGTGCGTGCCAGGGGCCACTCGTGTTCGTACCGCCAGTGGCTGGCCCCCATCACGAAAATACGGATCGGCGGCTCCTCGGTGATCCCGCTGTCGATGCCCTTCAGCCACGTGTCGTACCAGCGAAGCTCTTCCTCCCGCAGGTCGACGTACGCGTCGGGACCGAGATCGAGATCGCCCATGCGCGTATCGTCCGGCTCGTCGTGGGACCAGGGGCCGATCATGACACGCTGCCCGGTGCGCGCCTCCTCGGTCTGGCCGGAATGCGCAATGGCGTTGAAGTTGTGGAAGATCGAGTCGACGTAGGGATCGTACCACCCGCCCTGTTGAAAGACCGGGGCGGCCACCTGCAGATCCTCAGCCAGGGTGCTGACGCTCTTCCAGTAGTCGTCAGGCCTGGGGTGGTGCAGCCATTCGCGCCAGTACGACACCTCACGTCCCAATGCCTCTAGATCAAGCTCGACCAGGGGAAGATGCGTGAAGAACCGGCGGTTGTTAAACAGGTCGGCGCTACCCGGCCGAATCATGGCCAGCCCCGACTCCCAGATGACCATGGCGGATACCGACAAGGCCAGCTGAAAGGCGCCTCCAACGTAGTGATAGTCACCATAGTAGTCGGCCGCCATGACGTGCGGGCAGTTGCAGCTGAGGTGCGGGGAGCCGTGGCGCAACAGCTGCCACTGCGTCAACGCCCCGTAGGAGCGGCCCCACATGCCGATCTTGCCGTTACACCACTCGCGCGTGGCAACCCAATCCAGCGTGTCGCAGCCATCCACCCCCTCGACCGCGTAGGCGCCGAAGATTCCTTCCGATTCGTACCGCCCGCGCACATCCTGGACCACGAAGGCGTAGCCACGCTTCGCCCAGTAGATACCTCGATCCACGAAACTGTCCCGCAGGCTCTCATAGGGCGTGCGAGTCAGGATGGTCGGGAACGGCCCGGGCGCCACCGGCAGATAGACATCCGCCGAGAGCCGGATGCCATCCCGCATGGGCACTTTCTGGTCGTGCAGCAGACGGACATCATGGATTGATCGTGACTGAGCCGGGGCGTTCACGGCCGGACCGTGTGCTGAGGACGGGTCTGCATCTCGACGCACCCTCACCCCCCGGCCCCCTCTCCCGCCCGCGGGCGAGGGGGGGCTACTTTAGCCAGGATCTTCGCTAAAGAACGCCCTTCTCCCGCAGGCAGGGTTGGGGATGACGGTGCGATCCCACGAACCTGGGCCTCGCCTCGACGTCCCCGCATTTCCCGTTCCGCCGCTTCCTTGAATTGCTCCAATGCGTCTCGGTTCAGTTCGATTCCCAGGCCGGGACGCGTGGGCAGCGGAATGACGCCATCGACTAACTGATGTTCGACGCTGAGCAGCTCCTGGCGCAGATGCGACTCCGATAGCTCGGGCGGCAAAAACTCGATTAAGGGGCAGTGCGGGGTGGCCGCGGCAAGGTGTATGGCGGCGGCGATGGAGATCCCGGTGTTCCAGAGATGCGGTACGACCGGCAGCCCTCGCTCTCCAGCCAGGTCGCAGACTCGCCGGGCCTCGGTCAAGCCACCCACCCGCCCTATATCCGGCTGAACGACCCCAATCTTGCCCCGATCCATCAGGTCCAGGAACTCGAAGCGGGTCGTCAACCACTCACCCGCCGCGATGGGTATGGGCTGCGATCGTGTAACCTGTGCGTAGCCGGCCAGGTCGTCGGGCCAGAGTGGTGTCTCCACGAAGAAGAGATCGAACTCTTGCCAGTCGCGGATCGTCTCCAGACAGGTGGCGGCATCGGGGAACGCGTACTGCACGTCGACCATGAGCACGACCTCGGGACCAACCGCCTCGCGTACCGCGCTGATAACCTCGGTGGCGCGGCCGTAGGGCGCGCGCAGGCCCATGTGCGCATACGGACCAGAGAAGGTGCACTCCAGCTTCATAGCGCGGAAGCCTCGATGGTGCGCATCCCGCGCCCACTGCACGATCGAGTCGCGATAGGCGTCAAAGCCGGAGACCTCCGGCTGCAATGAGGCGTACGGCGTGATGTGATCCCGCACCGCTCCGCCCAGCAACTCATAGCAGGGCTGGTTCAGGAGCTTGCCACGGAGATCATGGAGTGCCATGTCGATCGCGCCCATGGCGTTGATCACCGCGCCGCGACGGCCGTTCATGGCCGACCCGACATACATTCGTTCCCAGAGGCGCTCGACTTCCAGAGGGTTCTGGCCAAGCAGCAGGTCGGTCAGTCCCATACCCATGGTGTGCGTGCTGGGGGCCTCGATACAGGTCCGCGCGATCCATGGATTGACGTCTGTCTCTCCGATACCAGTCACACCCTCATCGGTATGGATCTCGACCACGATATCGTCCTGCGCGGAACTTGTGGCATCAACGTCATAGTTTGGGTCGAGGAGCACATGGCACTCGATGTCGGTGATTTTCAACGCTAATCCTCCCTCGCTTGACACGGTCCCCGCCGCCCTGTACTATAACGTCATCTAGTGATTGGATGACTTGATCATACAGGGACGTTTTCGATATGGCAACTCAGAGGGTACTCCGTCGCTCGCGGCTCAGCGAGCAGGTGGCGGGTCATCTGACCGATCTGATTGTTGACGGGACGCTCGGGGCGGAGAAGTCTCTTCCTTCGGAACGGGAACTGGCCAGGCAGTACGGCGTCAGCGTCGGCGTCGTGCGGGAAGCGATCCGTAGCCTCGCCGCCATTGGTCTGGTGGACGTGCGCCACGGAGTGGGCTCGTTGGTGAACCCGCGATCACTCTGGAATGCAGCCGCTCCCATGCTTCTCTTAATCCAGAGCGAGCCAAGCTCCGTCCTGGCCGTGCACGATGTCCGCGCTGCCCTGGAATGCATGTCGGCGGAGACCGCGGCCACCATGGCCGGGCCGGACAACCTGACCGAGATTGACGAGTCGCTGGGGCGCATGGAGAAGGACCTCGGCGACCCGCACGCCAACGTCGCGGCTGACCTGGAGTTTCACCTGGCACTGGCCCGTGCCACGCACAACGGCATTTTACTCTCCGTATTGCAGCCGCTGATCGAGCCGATCCACGAGTGTATGCTGCGCGGCACTCACGTGCCCACGGCGGCGCTACGCGCGGTCGCCTATCATCGAGCGGTTGCCGAGGCTGTACGGAAGCGCGCGCCCAGGGAGGCTCGCGCGTCGATGCAGCAGCACATGCAGACCACGCGTGAGGAACTCATGAGCCTCATTGACGAAGGGTTGCCGCCCAGCACCTGGTCGGATCGCAGAGAGAGCGCTGTCGCGCCACTGAAGGTGGTTTCGGCAGAGTGAGGATCACCGACGTGGAGACCATCATCCTGCGCCTGCCGGTGGTCGAGATGATCGCTGACGGGACGCAAGACGCGCTGATCGTGCGCGTCCATACCGACGAAGGCGTGACCGGACTGGGCGAGGTGGATGCGTCGCCGGAAGTGATCCGGGCTATCATCGAAGCCCCGGCTTCGCACGCGCTCTCCTCTGGTCTGCGAGCCTTGCTCGTCGGTGAAGATCCCATGAACGTGCGGCGACTCTGGGACACGATGTATCGTGGGTCGATCTTCTTTGGACGGCGTGGCCCGGTCATTATGGCGATGAGCGGCATCGACATCGCCCTGTGGGACATCGTCGGCCAGGTCACCGGCCGGCCGGTCCACGAGGCGCTGGGCGGCGGGTACCGCTCGCGCCTACGCGCCTACGCCAGCACGCTCATGCCGCACACGCCCAGAGACGCGGCCGCGGAAGCGACGCGTTGGGTCGAGTCCGGATTCCGCGCTATCAAGCTGGGCTGGGGTGGGTTTGGTACCGCCCCGGATGGCGGCGTAGCGCTGGTTCGGGCCGTCCGCGCTGCGGTGGGCGATCAGGTCGATATCCTCCTCGACATCGGCTTCAACTGGGAGCCGTCCCGCGCCATCGACTATGCTCGACGTCTCGAAGAATACCGGCCGTTCTGGATTGAAGAGCCCTTCTGGCCGGATAACAAGGAAGCTTACGCCCGGTTGGCGGATACCATCGATATCCCCGTGGCGGGTGGCGAGGAAGAAACCACCCGCTGGGCATTCCAGGAACTGCTCGATGACGGTCATGTGGATGTTGTGCAGCCAGATGTATCGCGCGCCGGCGGCTTCACCGAGGTCCAGCGCATCGCTGAGATGGCGGACCTGCATGGCCGCCCCTGTGTGCCGCACGCCTGGAGCACGGGGATCCTCAAGGCGGCCTCGCTGCACATGAACGCGGCCATTCCGAACGCACTCATGATGGAGTTCTGTGTCTGGGCCGGTCCGCTGGGGGACGAGTTGACCGAGCAGCGATTCTGGATCGACGAGAACGGCGAGGTCGAGATTCCCCGGACACCGGGTCTGGGGGTGACGTTGCGTGAGGACGTTGTTGCTCGTTATCGGATTTGAAAGGAAGAGAATGAAGCGCGAACGATACCTGTACAGCGACCTGACCTGGCCCGAACTTCGCGACGCGGTCGCGCGTCAGCCGGTCGTGCTGCTGCCGGTCGGGAGTGTCGAGGACCACGGTCCTCATCTCCCGCTCGATACCGACAACTTCATGCCAACCAGGATCTGCCGTGATGCCGCCCAGCGGATTCCGGATGACGCGCTGGTGATGCCGACCGTCTCCTATGGCTTCAACTGGCATCATATCGACTTCCCCCGGCACGATCGGCATCCAGTGGGACCACTTCATCAACTACATGTGCGATATCACCAAGAGCGTGGCCTACCACGGCTTCAAGAAGATCCTCATCGTGGACGGCCATGGTTCAAATCTGCCGCTGGTCGACATCGTGGCTCGACGCACCATCATGGAGACCGACACCCTGTGCGCGAGCGTGATCTACACCAACCTCATCGTTGATATTGCGAAGGAGATCCGCGAGTCTCCTATCCCTGGCGGCATGGCGCACGCCTGCGAGCTTGAAACGTCCATGTACTGGCATGTCGATCCGGAACGCGTCCAGACCGACAAGTTTCAGAAAGAGATGGCCGTGCCCCCCTCGCAATTCATCTGGCACGACCTGACCAACCCGTCCCCGGTTCAGATGATGGAGTGGTGGAGCACGTTTTCGCACACCGGCGTACTTGGCGACCCCACGCTCGCCAGTCAGGAGAAAGGAGCGCGCTTATACGAGGTGCTCATCGACCGTATGGTGGCTCTGGTTCAGGAGCTACGGTCACGTCCGATCCGCCCGCGGGCGGATCTCCATCAGGATCAGCCCGTTACTCCCATTGGAGGCTGACGCTCGTATGCTCATCGGTATGCCCGATGTGGCCAGTACGGATGCCAAGTGCCGTTGTGAACCAGGAGGAGATGCTCGATGTCTCGTTTCTTTAAAGTAGTCAGGTTCCTCATTCCTCTAACCGTTATTCTCGCTTCGCTCGGGACTGCGTTCGGCTCGGCGACCAGCCGCCCTTCGTCCGCGACGCTGAAAACCATCCAGATTGCGGCCCAGGGACCGGCCGCGGTTATCGACCCCATGTTCAGCAACTCGTACAACGTCCGCGAGATCGTGGCGCATGCCTTCGATACACTGGTGGCGTTTAACGAGAAGTTTGCCATCACCCCGAACCTGGCCGCGAGTTGGAAGGTCACTCGGGGCAATACCGTCTGGACCTTCACCATGGTGAAGGGCATCAAGTTCCAGGATGGCGAGAAACTGACGGCGGCGGACGCGGCCGCCTCACTGAACCGCTACATCAAGTATGGCGTGGGCGGCGCCGGTTTCGGCGCCAACATCGACTCGGTCACCGCACCTGGCAAGTACACGCTTCGGATCATGCTGAAGACCGCAAATCCGAACCTGCTGGCGTCGCTGGCCAATCCGCTGACCTTCATCGTCATCATGCCGGCGCGGTACGCTGCCACCACCACTGCCCTCACGCCGCCCAATCTGATCGGGACCGGTCCGTATCGGATAACGGCCTACGTGCCGAATCAGTACACCGATCTCACCCTCTTCAAGGGCTACACGCCACCCAACCGCAAACCGGCGAGTGGCTATGCCGGCGACCGCAAGGGAACGGTCAATAAAATACGGTACAACGTGACCTTGACGCAGCAGACGCGGCTGGCTGGGCTGGAAACCGGGCAGTTTCAGTACGCGGAGTTCCTTCCCTACGATTCGTACTCATCGCTGCACAAGTCGAAGCGGGTGCGGGACTTCGTCATCGATCCGTTTACAAAAGCGGTGATGTATGTCAATCAGTGGAGCGGGCCGCTGACCAATGTCTATCTGCGCCGCGCCATGGTCGAGTCGCTCAACACGGACTCCGTGATGAAGTTCATCACCGGCAACCACAAGGCGTTCTACCGGCTCGATCCCAGCATCTTCTTCCCACAGCAGAAGCTGTGGTACGACCCGACGGTGGGCAAAGGTCTGTACAACAAGCCCAACATGGCAAAAGTCAAGGCAGACCTGGCCAGGGCCAACTACCATGGGGAGGAGATCACCATCCTGACCAACCAGGACTTCCCGTACATGTTCGCCATGGCCAGCACGGCGGCAACCCAGTGGCAGGCTGCCGGCATCAACGCCAAGCTCAACACCATGACCTGGGCCTCGCAGCTGACCTACCTGACCAAGCACGATGGGTGGTCGCTCTTTACCTCCGGGAATAGCCTGCGTTTCGATCCATCCGTCTTCAGCTCGCAGTTTGTTCCCGGCGGCAGCCTGAACTTTGGCTACAACAGTTCGGACATGGTTGCAGCGATGAATCGGGGGCTGTTGACACGCAACACCAAGGTCCGGCAGAAGTCCTACAAAAAGGTGCAACAGCTGGTGTACAGCGAAGTCCCGATGATTCAATTTGGCGACTTCGACGAATTGGACGGTGGAGCGCGGACCATCAACGGTCTCCGACCGTGGTACACTGCTCGGTTCTGGCTCGTTCACTAGTACAGTTTGGCTGAAATGGTCCGCCGGTATAATAGCGGAGTGAATCGTCACGCCGACGAGCCAGCAGAACAATGAGGAGATCAAGATGCGTGGTCCACAGCCTCCCGCGGTGACGCTGAG
>JAABUZ0100006892.1_pt1 | contig 13968 bp, 10 predicted proteins | sample 5562091 | NCBI WGS metagenome assembly JAABUZ01 (sample SAMN12813069, study PRJNA571459) | rock metagenome | isolation source: Antarctica rocks | place: Antarctica: Victoria Land, Linnaeus Terrace sud | collected 2015-12-21 | reverse complement strand
CCAAGAGGACGGGAGGGCTCTCGCGCGTTCAGAAACGCACGAAGCCTGCCACCGCTAGAACATCATCCCGTCCTTGAACGGCGCGAACACCATCTCCCGTGCCGGATTCAAACGGCGCTCAACAAGCCCGACGGGACCTGGCTACGGGTCATCGACCAGCCCAACGTCCTCGGATGACCGCCGGTGAACGCGATCCTTCACCGGATGGCGGTCACCCAGCTGCGCTGCGAGCCGCGCGCCCAGCGCATCTACGCCAATGCGCGCGCGGGCGGGCACACCAAGAAGGAGGCCCGGCGCATCCTCAAGCGCCACCTCTCCGAGGTCATCTACCGGCGCATGATCCGCGACCTACCTCACTCCCCGCCCAGCCCCTCCTCGCTGCATAACCGCGCGCGACGCGGGTGCAGTCAAGGACTGCCCGACAAGCGCCGAGCGTCAGGCCCGCGCAGCGGCATCCTTGACGGCGCCGCGGCGAGCGCCAGACTGCGGCGAGGAGGAGATCGGGCGAACGTTGCCTTTCCCCCGTCGACCGAAAGGTCGCGCGGTGTCCTCGCATGCCCGCAGATCGCCTTTCAACGCGCCACCAGCAAACCCACTGGTTGCCTATCGGCGCGTTTGTCGCCGCCGCGGGCCCCACCCCGCAGCGCGTCGCACTTGACATAGGAGCCTTCGCCCTGGCGCGTCGTGGATGCTTCGAGGCGGCGGCCCCGAGGGCGGGTCTCGTCGGTGATCGCATTCACGCGATAACGCGCGTCAGCATGATTCTGCCATGTCGTTTGCTCGAGCAGTGGGACACCCGCCGGCAAGTAGCGCTGAGCGTTCGCTTCAGGCGCTAGGCGGGTTCGGCAGGAGACGGCGCTCGGGCGCTGCGGTCTTGCTCGCGCGGGGTCGGTGCTCAGAGCCTCAGGTCGGCGCGCGCGGTGGGCTGCCGGTTGGTTACGCGCTCCTGCGGCGCCGTCATCGCGGCCGGGCGTCGTCGCGGCCGCGGTGCTCATACCGCGCCGACCGACGCGCGGAGATAAGCGGGCCACGACCCGTATGCGGTGATGTCGGCCGCGCCGCGCAGCGCCTCGGCCTCGCAGGTGAAGCCGACCACGCTGCGGCCGTCCGCGAGGGCGATCTGGCCGAGCGCCATCGGTGCTGGCAGCGCGGCGAGAAACGTGCCCAGCGCAGTGGGAGGCACGGCCCATAGCTCCCCCTCGATCGCCGCCCCGCCCGTGCTGACCCGGACGAGGCCCGGCTTTGGGGGGTCGGTGGCGAGTGCGTATAGCCGGTAGTCGTGCGCCGTGCGGACGGTCGTGGCGCGGCGCGCGCCGCGATCGGTGAGCTCGTGGTTGAGCGGCTGCCCCGTGCGATGCGCGCCGACGACGAGCAGCTCGATACCCTGGGGGGCGCCCGGGGGCTGCGGTTCGCCCGCCGAGCGCGCCGCCAGCTCGACCAGGACGCGATCGGCGAACGCCGGACCGATGAGCGTCACGCCGAACCGGCCACCGTCGACGTCGTCTGCGGGCACCGCCACCGCGCTGAGATCGAGCATGTTGACGAACGTGGTGAACACGCCCAGTGCCGCGTTGACGCCGATGGGATCGGCGGCGACCTGGGCGATCGTCGGCTGGAACGGGGCGGTCGGTAGCAGGAGCGCGTCGGCGTCGGCGAACAGCGCTGCGGTCGCCAGGCGGGCGCGGTCCAGGTGCTCGCCGTCGGCGACCAGCTCGCTGGCCCTCGGGGCCGCGGCGGCCGAGACGACCGCCAACACGCTCGGGTCGATCGCCTCCGGGTGGGCGGCCGCGAATGCTCCGAACGCGGCGTGGCGCTCGGCCACGAAGGCACCGTCGTAGAGCAGCCGGCCCGCTGCCAGCAGCGGCTCAACGTCGACCTCCACCAGTTCGGCGTTGAGGCGCTGGGCGGCGGCCGCAAACGCCGCCAGCGCCGGCTCGCCGATACGTGTGGCCAGCTGCTCGGCGGCGGGAAGCGCGACCCGGGCAAGGGGGGGAGCGGCGAGTCGGGCCGAGGGTGGCCAGACACGCCCACGTGCCGCCGCCGGATCCCGGCTTGCGTCGGGTCCGACCATCGCCGACGCCGCTGCGTCAGCGAGCGCGATCGTCGTAGCTAGGACAGTCACGCAATCAAGCGTCCGGCAGGCGGGCACGACCCCGCGCGTCGGGATCAGCCCGATGGTGGGCTTGATCCCGACGAGGCCCTGGAAGGCGGCCGGGACTCGGCCCGAACCGGCGGTATCGGTGCCGAGCGCGAGGTCGGCACATCCGAGGGCGACGGCGACGGCTGACCCGCTGCTGGAGCCGCCGCTGACGTAGGCCGGACGCCGCGCGTCGCGGACCGCACCGAACGGCGAGCGGGTCCCGACCAGGCCGGTAGCGAACTGGTCCAGGTTCGTCTTACCGAGCACGACCGCCCCCACGGCCCGCAGTCGCGCCACCGCCGGCGCATCCTCGGATGGCGAGTAGGCATAGGCCGGACAGGCCGCGGTGGTGGGCAGGCCGGCGACGTCGATGTTGTCCTTGACGGCGAGGAGGCACCCCGCCAGAGGCAGCGAGGAATCGGTAGCGGCGACCTCCTCGCGGACCTCAGCCTGCGGCCGGAGTGTGATCCACACCTCGGGGCGATCGGCGCGGGCGATGGCCGCGTAGGCTGCTGATACGTGGTCGGTCGCCGTCATACGCTGGGGGCGACGATGAGCAGAGCGCTGCCCGAGGCGACCTCGTCGCCGGGACCGGCGAGGACCTCCACCACCGAGCCGGGGACCGGCGCCTCGACCGGGGTCTCCATCTTCATCGCCTCCAGGGTGAGCAGCCGCTGCCCCGCCGCCACGACATCGCCGGGCTCAACGTCGACGGTCCACACGCTCGCCGTGCACGGAGCCTCGATGAGCATGCCCCCCGGCGGGAGCTCGATCCTGGTGGTGTCGGGCGAGGCCGCCGGCGGCTCGGGCCGCCGGTCGAACTCGCCGGCGGCGGCCCAGGCGGCGCGCTCGGTGGCGAACGCCTCGCCCTGCGCCCTCCGGAAGGCGTCGATCGACTCGCGCTCGCGCTCCAGAAACGCCAGATGGTCCTGTAGGACGAACGTCCCGTCCTCGATTTGGAGCTCAAGACGACCCGCGTCCAGGTCGGCGCGCTGCTCCAGCAGCTCCTCGGCGCTCACCGGATGCCAGTGGATGCGGTCGAAGAAGCGCAGCAGCCACGGCGCCTCGGCGAACGGTCCGGTGCGGCGAAACCGCGACCATACCTGGGTCGTACGCCCGACGAGCTGATAACCGCCCGGTCCCTCCATGCCGTAGATGCAGAGGTAGGCTCCACCGATCCCGACGGCGTTCTCCGGCGTCCATGTCCGCGCCGGGTTGTACTTGGTGGTGACGAGTCGGTGCCGGGGATCCAGCGGCGTGGCGACGGGAGCGCCGAGGTAGACATCGCCGAGCCCGAGCACGAGGTACTCGGCGTCGTATACGACGCGCCGCACGTCGTCCACCGACGCCAGGCCATTGACACGGCGGATGAACTCGATGTTCCATGGGCACCAGGGGGCGTCCGCACGCACGCCGTGCATGTAGCGTTCCGTCGCCAGGCGGGTGGACGGGTCATCCCACGACAGCGGCAGACGCACCGTGCGTGACGAGACCTCGAGGTCGTGGGTGGCCGACAGCGTGTGCTCCAGGCGACGGACAAGATCGAGCGCCGCGCGCACCGACAGCCGGTCGGGGTCGAGCTTGACCTGCAACGAGCGAATGCCGGGCGTCAGCTCGACGATCCCGGTGATCCGCTCGCGGGTGATCGCCGCGCCGAGCGCGGCGACGCGCATGCGCAGCGCCAGATCGAGGACCATGTCCCCGTATTCGATGAGCAGGTTGTCGTCGCCGCTGCGCCGGTAGGTGACGGGCGGATCGTCGGCGTCGGTGCCGTGGTCGCGGCCGAGGACGCCATCGTCGCCGTCAGGAGCCGGGCGCAGTCCGCCCACCCCACCCCGGCGCAGAGCCGCGGCGCCGGCCTCGCCGATGTCGACGAAGCGGACGGTGTCTCCCGGGCGCAGTTGACCCAACTTCCAGCGCTCGCCGCTGACGACCGTCGCGGGGCACACGAAGCCGCCGAGCGACGGGCCGTCCGGACCGAGGATGATCGGCACGTCACCGGTGAAGTCGACCGCCCCGACGCTGTAGGGCGTGTCATGAATGTTCGAGGGGTGCAGCCCAGCCTCGCCTCCATCTTCCCGCGCCCACCGCGGCCGCGGGCCGATGAGCCTGACGCCGGTACGGGCGGAGTTGAAGTGGACCTCCCACTCGGTGGCGTAGAACGCCTCAATGTCCTCACGCGTGAAGAAGTCCGGCGCCGCGTGAGGACCCTCCACGACACCGATCCGCCACTCGTGGGTAAGCTCGGGGAGCGGCACGGGAAAGCATGCGTTCGCGTTCGGAGCCGAGCCGTCGCCTGCCGGGCGCAGCACGTCGCCCGGCGTCAGTGCCCGTCCGCCGTGGCCGCCGAAGCGACCGAGCGTGAACGTCGCCGCGCTGCCGAGATGCTCGGGAACGTCGAAGCCGCCGCGTACGCACACGTAGGCGCGCAGACCCGGGCCGTCAGCCCGGCCGACATCGAGCGTCGCCCCGGCGGGCACCTGAATCGGCTCCCACATCGGGACAGCCCGGCCGTCGACCGTGAGCGCGCAGGCCGCTCCGCCGACGCAGACCGTGGTGGGCGTGGAGAACCGCAGCGCGGGGCCGTCGAGGGTGCACTCCAGCCCGGGCGCCCCTTCCGGGTTGCCTAGGCGCGAGTTGGCGGCGCGCAGGGAGCGGTCGTCCATCGCCCCCGACGGCGGGACGCCGACGCGCCACATACCGGTGCGCCCGGGGCAGTCCTGCACCGTCGTCATCGTCCCAGCACGCAGGACATCGATGCGCGGACGCCGGTCGACGGTCTCGCCGAGAGTCGCCGTGGTGTGCTGCGCGGCGCGCACCGTGGGGCTGGCGAGCGCCGCGGAGAGCAGACACAGGTTGGTTTCGATGCCGGCGATGCTCGTGTCCCTGAGGCCGGCGGCCAGGCGATCGAGCGCCGCCTCACGCGTGGGGCCGGTGGCGATCAACTTGGCCAGCAGCGGGTCATAGGCGGTGGTGACCTCGGTGCCCGCCGAGACCCACCCATCGACGCGCAGGTCCTCCGGGAGCGAGACCTCGGTGATGAGGCCGGGGGAGGGCGCGTGGTTGGCGTCCGGGTCCTCCGCGTACAGGCGCGCCTCGATCGCCCACCCCGACGGCCGGGCCGCGGCCAGCTCGTCGAGCACGCCGCCGTCGCCGCGGGCCAGCCGGAGCATCGCGCCGACGAGGTCCACCCCGTAGCGCTCCTCGGTGACCGGATGCTCGACCTGCAACCGAGCGTTGACCTCAAGGAACGAGGCCTCCTGGCGCTCGGCGTCATAGACGAACTCGGCGGTCCCGGCCGAGCGATACTCAAGCCCCGCCAGCAGCGCGACGGCGGAATGGTGCAGCCGCTCGCGGACCGCATCGGGCAGATCGGGCGCCGGGGACTCCTCCAGAACCTTCTGATTGCGGCGCTGGAGGGTGCAGTCGCGATCGCCGAGCGCAACCACGCGGCCGCGGCCGTCGCCGAACAGCTGCACCTCCACGTGGCGCGCGGCGGTCACAAGCCGTTCCAGGAATACCCCGCCCGAACCGAAGCTCGCGTCGGCGGTGCGCCGCACCCGCTCGAACGCGTTCGCGAGCTCTCCGTCGTCGTGGCAGCGCTCCATGCCGATGCCGCCCCCGCCGGCGGTGGCCTTGAGCATGACCGGATAGCCGATCTCCTGCGCCGCGGATCGGGCCGTGTCAAGATCGGTGAGCAGCTCGGAGCCGGCGATCAGCGGCACGCCGGCGGAGCGAGCGAGCGCGCGCGCAGTGTCCTTCGCGCCGAATGCCCGTAGCTGATCAGGGGTGGGGCCGACGAACACGAGGCCGGCGTCCGCGACCGCCTGGGCAAACGCGGCGTCTTCGGACAGGAGGCCGTAGCCGGGGTGGATCGCTCCGGCGCCGAGGGCGAGCGCGGCCTCGATGATCGCCTCGGCGCGCAGGTAGCTCTCGCGCGCTGGGGCGGGACCGAGACCGACGGCGGCGTCGGCCATGCCCACGTGCGGGGCGCCGCGATCCGGGTGGGAGTAGACCGCCACGGTGCGCAGACCGAGGGCGACGGCGCTGCGCAGGATGCGGCAGGCGATCTCGCCGCGGTTGGCGACGAGCAGCGTGTCGAAGCTCATCGGCTAGTCGGAGATGACCATCTTGACCGGCGTGGGGTTGAAGCCGTTGCACGGATTGTTGACCTGAGGACAGTTCGATACAAGCACCAGCGTGTCCATCTCCGCGCGCAGCGTCACCGCCAGTCCGGGGGCCGAGACGCCATCGACGATCCCCAGCGTGCCGTCCTCCTCCACCGGCACGTTCATGTACCAGTTCACATTCGACGTGAGGTCGCGCTTGCCCAGGCCCCACCTGGCGCCCTCGGCGAGGAAATTCTCCACGCAAGCGTGCTGGTACTTGGTGTGGTGGCCATAGCGCAACGTGTTCGATTCCTTCGAGCACGCGCCGCCGATCGTGTCGTGGCGGCCGACGTCATCGGCCACGATCGTCATCATCGGGGCGCCGAGGTTGGAGAGCAGGACGGACCCGGTGCTCAGGAATACGTTGCCCTGCGCGGCGATCGTGTCCGGCGCGCTGTAGCGCTCGGTGCTGTCGGCCGCGTTGTACACAAGGAAGTCGACGGCCTGGTTGCCTTCGAGATCGACGATCTGCAGCATCTGCCCGGCGCGGATGACGGCCGACCAGGGCGCGCAGGCGGGAACGATCTCCTCGCGACTCATGCCTGGGCCTCCCGGAAGTCCGCGGTGTTCTCCAACGCGCGCTGGAGCTCGGGCGATGAGGTCCAAAGCGGGTCCTCGGGACCCGTGGGGCGCCCCCGCCAGGCGAGCACCTCCAGCGGCGTCGTCTCGAGGTCATCTCGTGGGTCCAGTGGATGAGGGACGTTGGCGATGAGCACGATCACCGGCAGCTCGCAGCGCAACGCGATTGCGCGGCCTTCGCCCGCTGTGCCCAGGAACGTGAGCGCTCCGTCGCCCTGCACCCGGACGCCCTGAAAGAACGACACGCTCGGGGCGAGGTCTCGGGCCTCGAGACCATGCTTGGCCGCGAGGTTGATCATCGCCGCCCGTCCGCCGGCGCCGCCCCCGCATAGCGCGTCGTGGCGGCCGGAGTCGTCCTGGACGATCATGGCCAGAACACGCCCCTGGTCTGAGAGGAGCGGGTGGCCGGAGCCGAGGTACGCCTGCCATGGGATCTTGACCGTGTCGGCGACGTTGAGGCGCTCCCACGGCATCGCCGCGTGGTAGAGGAGCAGGTGCGCGCAGGCCTCCCCGGCGACGTCGCGCATGCGCAACGTCGTCCCGGCCGACAGGCGCTTTGACGCCGTTCCGCCTGCGGCCACGACCTCGGCCCAGGTCATGTCGGCGGGCGCGACTCCCTCCGGCGGCTCCGGCCAGGCGCTGGCCGGCAAGGTCGGCATCGTGTCGACAACGGTGCCCGCCTGGCCCCGCGCGTGCTCGCGGGCGCTGCGAGCTGTGCTCATGGAACTCGATCGTTCTCCGCTGCCCGCGCCCACGTCCCTGCTCATGCTCACAGCCTCGTAGGATACGCGACGTTTCCAGCACCCATCCTTGGCCTGGTGTTCAAAATCGACGGATGGAGTTTGGTCACTTGACCATGGTCGCAAACAGCGCCGGGAAGCGGCTATCCAGCCACCTCCGGGGCCAGAGCGCCCTCCCTGCGGGGGGCATCGACCACCACCCCGCTGCTGGGCGCTTGCTGGCGCTTCATCAACGGGTAGGCGATAGCCCCCACCAGCAGAGCGGCACCGACCATGAGCAGTGACAGATACTGGAGGTACCAGTGCGGGTGGCCAGGCGGCGGGTTGTACACTTCCATACGCGGCCAGCCGATGTTGATCATCAGGAACAGGCCCCCCACCACAGCCACGATGTTCACCGGCAGCCCCCAGCGGCCCAGTGTCCACCGACCCTCAGCGTCGATTGGGTCATAGACACCTCGCACACGCTTGGCAAGCAACGGGACCGTGACCATCAGGTAGGCCAGGTACACGATCACCACCGCCACACCTGACACCGCCGCGAACACCTGTGTATTTCCCAGGTTCACCAACAGCACGCCGATGGAAAGAACGCTCACCACGATCCCTGGAACGAGCGGACAGGCGTGGCGCTCGGACACGTAAGCCAACTGCCTGGCAAAGGGCAGCCGGCCGTCGCGCGCCATGCTGAACATCACACGCGCCGCCGAGGCTGAGATTGCGAGCGTGGCGGAAAAGATCGAGATCGCCACGATCACCAGCAGGATCTTGCCGAGGGTGTTTCCGAGCTGAGAGGTGATCACATACGCAATCCCGTTCGTGGCAAGGTCGCCTGAGGTGAGGCTGGGAGCCGCCATCAGTGTCGCCAAAATCAGCAGCCCACCGCCCACGGCCGATACGAGCATGCACCGTGTGATCGCTCTGGGAGCCGTCCGGCGCGGATCGCAGGTCTCCTCCGAGAGCTCGGCGGCACTGTCGAAGCCGTACATCACGTAGGCAGCCATAAGCATCGAGGCGAGGAACGGGCCGAGGTAGCTGCCGTGTCCCTGCACCCCGTTGGTGTGCAGGACCACCCCGGGCCCGCGCGCGCTGTGGGCGAACAGGAGGATTATGAGTGCCACGACACCCACGATCTCGAACGTCACACCGATCCGCGTGAGGTAGGCCATCTTGGTGATCCCAAATGAGGTGATTGTCATGCAGACGAGGATGCAGATCGAGCCCAGCAGGATGGCGTTCAGCGCTCCGGTGTGCGAGGTGGGCGCGGAGTTCCCGCCGACGAGCTGGAAGCCGCTCCACACGGGAGGAAGCACCAATTGCAACGCGATCGCCAGCGCCGCCACGCTGATGATGTAGCCGATCAGCATCAGCCATCCTGCCATCCAGCCGAGTGGATCGCTCGACACCCGCCGCGACCACTGGTAGACGGCGCCTGAGATCGGGAATCGCGCCGAGAGCTCGGCGAATGTGAGGGCGACGCAGAACTGACTGGCGAAGACGACTGGCCACGTCCAGAAATAAGCTGGGCCACCAAGACCGAACCCGAACGCGAACAGCTCGAAAACGGTTGTCAAAATGGAGACAAAAGAGAAGCCAGAGGCAAACGAGGCGAACGGGCCCAGGCCTCGGTGGAGTTCCTGTTTGTATCCCAGTTTTTTCAGGTCACCGAGATCTGCAGGTTCACTCAGACCCTTAATTCCAACTGACATAGGCAGTGGTTCCTTCGCTGGAGGAGAGGTCCTTGCATGGTGGACGCCGCCTATTGAGCCGGGTAGGGACCCGAGGCCAACATCGATTGGAGACTCTTGGACACATGGACCACTGAAGTGCGAAGGTAGGCACAGCCGTCGGCACCGTATGTCAAGTGCCCGCGGGCAACTCGTCTCTACCGCGATCAACACGATGCTCACCGGCGCGACCGACGGCAAGCCCGGCGAGCTCGGCGATTTCAGCGCCGTCAAGGGCGTGCGCAACATTCAGCATTCATCGCCGAGGGAGCTGGGACGCTCGTCCAGGACTCAAACGCCAAGCCATGGAACGGCGACTACGTGTTCGCCTTGGGGATCCGATCGAGGATCTCACCCACAACTTCTCTTGGAGACCGGAGTGCGCAACAACAAGCTCAAGGTGTACGAGATGGCGGAGCATCCCGCCGCGTGAGCGCTGATCGGCTATCTGCTGGTCCGCGGCGGCGTGCGCCAGGTCGCCTACGCGCGCGCTGGAGAAGCTGACCGGCGCTGATCTGATGAAGCTTTTCCCGTCGCCGCGGATCCCGACCGACCTGATCCGGAGTGCCGCCGCACATCAAGCGCGGTGAGCATCCCAAGCCATACCGCTTCTCCCCCAACGACTATCATGAGATCGCCGCGGTATTCAACGGTCCGCATCCCGAAACTGGCGAGGATCTGACTCCCAGCGCTAGCGTTGTCGTTGACCAGCGAAGGTTTGAACCCCCGTTGAGCGAGGGAACCACGTGCTCTACTAGGTATCTCGGGCTTCTCAAGCCGCCCGATGTCAAGGTTCTTTCCCTCGGCCGGATCAACATGGAGCTGCGGATGATGCGTCCGTCCGGGCCGTGGATGCTCACGATGCGCGGCCGGGGATTCGGTTTGTCCTGCTGTCGTCTCTCCCAGCCCTCGCCAGCCTTCTTGACAGCCGCATTGACGGCGTTGTTGAACGCACAGCCAAAGCTCGCCGAACCGAAGAGCTGGAGGATCTCCCCCCGGACAACGCCGTAACGCCCTTCCTTCATCTTGGTCGGGTCCTGGACGGGACATGACCTCCAACTCTGGCGCAGCCTTGCGGATTGCGTCGGCAATCTCGTAAAGCTCGTTGTCTCGAAAATCGCCTAAGCCCTTTGCTGGATGATGAGCTTCTCTTACATAGAGCAAGCTTCTCACGCGCCGTAGACAGCACCGAGGCTCATCCGGCACCGGAAGGTCGAAGGTGATCGTTGCGCCGGGCGCGCCGAAGCACGAAAGCAGCGTCGCCGTGCTGCTGCGACGGAGGCAAGGGTTCTTGGCGGCGGCTATTGCCGCGACTGCTCATCGACCGCGCGGCGGCAGCCGATCGCCTCGATCGCCTCCCTCAGTCGCGCCAAGCGCCCCGCTGCGCAGCTGCGCGAGCATCTCATGAACTTGTGCAGCAGGAAGCAGTCCGCGCGACTCGGCAACGGCCGTGAGCAGCATCCGCGCCAGGTGGTGGATGCTGACTGCGGCTAGCCCTGGCGATCGGTCGAGTTCGATCCCCCGGAGTAGCAAGGTCATCAATGACCAGTCTTCCTCTGCAATCGCTATACCCAACTTGGCGGCGACCTGGATGTGCCTGAGGTTCAACACCTCTTGTGATGCGGAATCCAGGACTCCCACAACGACATCGCGAAGTTCGCCAGGGAGTTCCTTGGCGAGCATCTGCATCAGGTGGCTCACTACAAGCGCTCCGACAGGAATAAGCGGGCTGTCGGGCTCCGGCGCGGCGATCAGCTGCACGACGGCAGTCACGGAATTCTCTGTGAGAAGCGCACTCAGCCAGAGTTCGATAGTTCGCGACGCGATAACCAGGACGAGGGGCTCTCAGCGCATGCTGAGCGGAGGCGCGTGCGCTATGCCGAGTTCACTCTCCAACGACCGCGCCGCGGAGGCGCAGCTATCCCACGTCGGCACGCTCGCAAGATCAAGCGTCCTGAGGCGTTTCGCTTGAAGGCGGCGCATCGCGGCCGGTGCTTGGTCTCGCCAGCGAGAGTCGAATAACTGATCATCAACTTGGAAGGTGCCAGAGTTGCCAATGCAGCGCAGAAACATGGCGGCTGGCCCAAGACGATTCTCGTCGGTCGCGAGTAGTGGCGCGCGACCGTCGAAGATCCGGGAGACCTGCGGAGTCCGGGCCACGGACATGAGTTCCATGTAGCCCAGATCCCATCCAGCGGACATACAGACTTTACGGATGTCGGGTTTTGTGAGCTTGAACAGTTCCTGCTCAAGGCCGCGCCGAACGTCGGGGTTGCCTACGAACATCAGTGCGCTAATCAGCCAGCCGAACGCCGGCACGTGACCAAGCCGGGACACAAGTAGTCCATGGAGGGCCTCAACGGCTTCGATCCCCTCCATGCCTTCTCTCCGAAGAAGCGAAGCCGCGAGGGCAGCCACGTAGCCCGGAAGAACTGTCCAGGGCAGAAGCAGGTCTCCCATCTCAATGGCGTTGTCTGGGTGGCTTGCGCCATCGGGCATCGTCAGCTCCAGCGGTGCGGGCTTGCCAGAGGCAATCCACTCCTCGGCGTTCGCGGTGCCCCACTTCGTGAAAACCATGGTTGCAAATGTGCGTTGCGCGGCCACGAGCGGATCGATGGCGCCGGCATGGAATCCCGAGCCTTCGATGACGCCGAACAGTGCCGAGACCGCCACATCTGGGCGACTCGCCAGCCATCGGAGTAGATGGGCAGCACGAACATGCTGAGGATTTGCTCGAGCGAATCCCCCTTTCACGACGCTGTAGATAGCGGACACAACGTTCGTATCAAGGATCAAGACGCCATCAGAGTCAACAACCATCCCCTGATACGCCTGCGCGATGATGTGGAAGTGGTCGCGCTTGGTGCTCATAAGTCAACCTGGACATAAGAGCCTACCTTTCACGGAATCCGAGCTTTGGATCGGACCTGCATCGGCGCGGGAACGGGCGCCCCGTACTGATGGCGGTGATCGCCTCGGCGAGGTGGTCCCCGGTCCCCGGCGCGTTGTTCGCGAGTTACGGCACCCAAACAGGGAACCAGCGGAGTCGGCGCGGGCGAGCTGACTGCCGCGTCGCCCTCTCGCCTCACCGGCGAGGGACTGCCAGGAGCCACGCGGGGCCGTGAACGGGCATCGGGATCCAGCCGAGGAGCGCGAGCGCCGCCGGCGTCCACCAGCGGCGTTCGCGCTCGTCGCCTTCACCGGCGCGCGACGGGAAGCCGCCCCCTGCCACGAGTCGGCAGCATCTTCGCGCGTGGCGCCGCGCCGTCAAGGTCGTGCCTTTGGCCTGCGCTTCGCGCACCCCTGACGGGGCCTCACCTTGACTGCGCGTCGGTCACGCGAAGTGCTCCGCCGATGTCGTTGCAGGGACGTCCGCATCAAACCCAGGCGGAGGAGCGCACGATGACCACGTCCTGAGCACCATCGGAAGTCGCGGCTGCACCGTCGATGTCGGTCCTTCAGCCTTGCCGGAGGCGACCGGCGGGGTGGCGATCGAGTATGGACTTCATGATGGCCCGCTGATCTTCACCCTCACCGAGCAGGAGGCCAGTGAGCTTCACGAGCTGCTCGCCGAGCAGCTCGCCCGGATGCGAGCCGGAGGCGGTGTCCTCGCCCGGGTTCCAGAAAGACCGGCGACTGAGCGACACTCCAGTCCAGAGCGACTGGGCGATCCTGCAGGTGAGCAATTGTCAAATGTTGTGGATCTGGCAATGAAGAATGATCAGGCGGCCACCCTCTCGTCTTCGTCGTGGTTGTCGTCGTCGGTGACCTTGATGCCGTCCTTGAACTTCACGCCGGCGAGCACGTCGGCGACGAGCTCGTGGCCGTTGAACCGTCGCCAGCGCTCCTGGGCTGACTCGAGCAGCTTGTAGGCCATCGCCAGCGCAGCGGTCTTGGAGCCGGCGCCCTTCGTCACGCGGGTCCGTAGCCGGACGGTGGCGAATGAGCTCTCGATCGGGTTTGTCGTCCGTAGGTGGCGCCAGTGCTCGGCGGGGTAGTCATAGAACGCGGTTAGCGGCTTCCAATCGCGGTCGAGCTTCGCGAGCGCCTTGGGGTACTTGGCTCCGTACTCCTCCCGAAACACCTCGAGCGCCTTGCTGGCGTCATTGCGGGTCGGTGCCTCGATGATCTCGCCCAGAAGGCCCTTCGCGCGTGGCTGTAGCCGCTTGGGCAGCGCATCGATGATGTTCCCCGAGGCGTGAAACCAGCATCGCTGCTCCCCCGCGTGCGGGTAGACGTCGCGCAGCGCCGCCCACGCGCCCAGGGCGCCGTCGCCGACCACGAGCTTGGGCTCGTTCATCCCGCGGCGCTTGAGCTCGCGGAGCACGCCCGCCCAGGATTCGGTCGACTCGCGGTAGCCGTCCTCGACGGCGAGTAGCTCCTTGACGCCGTCCTTGCGGACGCCGATCACGATCAGCAGGCACACCTTCGGGTCCTCACCGAGGCGGACCTGGACGTGGATCCCGTCCATGAACAGGTAGGCGTAGCGGCTAACCTCGATTCACGGGACGCGTGAGTCGAGCGTCTGGGATTGATTTTTCGGCTGGAGCGCCGGATTCGTTGGTTGTCTTGGAGTGTTTCCGCCGTATCTCAGTGGAACTATTGGAGTGGTC
>JAABUZ0100006891.1_pt1 | contig 13970 bp, 13 predicted proteins | sample 5562091 | NCBI WGS metagenome assembly JAABUZ01 (sample SAMN12813069, study PRJNA571459) | rock metagenome | isolation source: Antarctica rocks | place: Antarctica: Victoria Land, Linnaeus Terrace sud | collected 2015-12-21 | reverse complement strand
TCGTGCCTTCGTGGTTCAATCGTTTTTTCTACTGCGAACGGCCACGGCCTGCGACAGGCCAGATGGCCTCGACAGCGCCCTTGCGGGTGGCATAGTAGCAATCGTAGAGATTGACGGTCGTGCAGACGTGGCCAGGAATCACCTCGACGGTATCGCCGGGGCGAAGGTCGCGGGCGGGACCTTCGACGATCATCGTCGTGTGCTCCTCGGAGAAGCCCTTGAATTCGATACCCTCCGGGTAGCCCTTGAGCGCCGGGACGCCGTGATCGGTGCCGAGCGTCTTGCGGCCGATATCGAGAATGACGCGCTCCGGTAACGGGCGGCTGATGACCGTCGCGAGGACGGTGAGCGCGGGCCGGAACCGCTCGCCGATACCGCCGACGCCTACATACGTGCTGTCCATAAAGACGTACGATCCTGCCTGTACCTCATCAAACCCAGCAGTTGTGCCAGTATGCGCGAAGGTGCCGGTGCCACCACCGGAAACGATGCCAACGGGGATACCAGCTGCCTCGATGGCCTGGCGTGTCTCGATGATCGGGCCCATCGCCGCAGCAACGCGCCCCGCGCGCTCGTCGTTATCCTTGATATTGACAAGATGCCCCTCGTACGCCTGGATGCCCCGGAAGCGGATGCCGGGCAGGTCGGACGCGATCCGTGCCAATTGCACCGCCGCTTTGCCCGGTTCAACGCCGCAGCGGTTCATGCCGGTATTCACCTCGACCAGCACATCGAGTTCGACACCCTGCGCCTCCGCCGCGCGCGCGAGGTCACGCAGGTTCTCCGGGTCGTCCACCGCGACGGTGACGCGCGTGTGGTGCAGAAGGCCGATTAGGCGGGCGATCTTTGTCGGGCCGATGATCTGATTGGCGACAAGGATGTCCTTGATGCCGGCTTCGGTCATCACTTCCGCCTCGCCAAGTTTGGCACAGGTAATGCCGACTGCGCCGAGGGCGATTTGCTTGTGTGCGATCACCGGGCTTTTGTGCGTCTTCGCGTGCGGACGGAGGCTCGCAGGCTTGTCGCGGAAGAAATCCGCCATTGTTTGGAGATTATGCTCCATCGCATCGCAATCAATGACAAGGGCAGGCGTGTCAATTGCCGCCGTCGCCATGCCTATCAGATTCCCCGGTCGTATTTCCGTTCGTGGCATCATTTGTTCCCCTTCTTGCGACCCTTCGCCAGCCATACCCGCGCGATATGGCTAGTCTATCATAGGGAGTATCGTGCGAAGTCCAGGGGAGATTGGCAATCGGGCGGGACTCCGGCAGGTGAGATGCGAACCCGGCGACCACGCGCACTCCCACATGGTCGCCGGGTTCGCCCTCAATGATCGTTATCTATAAAGGCAGTTAGGTATTTGGGAGGATAACGACGATAAAGAACCAGAATGGGAGATGGATATACCCCATGACAAGTCCTGCAATTGCCATTCCCTTACCCGTGATCCAGCCGTTGGAGCGGTTGATCACGCTAAGCGCCACATGACCAAATATCATAGCAAGCAGGGCACAGACGGCTGGAAAAATGAGCCAGAGCCAGAAGAAGGCAAGGCTGATGATTCCCAGTACAAGACTGGCGACGGCCATTCTGCTCGCCTTCGGTACGGGATGGGTGACAGCTCCAGTAGTATTGACTTGTGTAGAACCGAAGGCAGGTGGCATCGCGCCTTGCACCGGGGGCGCATACGGACTCACGGATTGCGGCGTGTAGCCCGGTGGTCGCTGCGGGGGATTGGTGCTCACGATGACTTCTCCTCACGCGTTACTCGCTACTCCCCTGCCTCCTCAACGTACTGAACGAGGGAGCGGACCATCACGCCTGTTGCGCCCTTCGGGGTATACGGGCCGTTCTCGGCAGTTGCGGCGCTGCCAGCGATGTCGAGGTGAATCCACGGCTTGCCCTCGACGAACTCGCCAATAAAGAGCGCCGCCGTAATCGCACCGCCGCCGCGCCCGCCGGTGCTCTTAAGGTCCGCGATGTCGCTCTTGAGAGCCTCTTTGTATTCGTCCCACGTTGGCAGTTGCCAGACGCGTTCGCCCGCGTTGCCCGCCGCCGTGAGGAAACGATCAACCAACCCCTGATCGTTGCCCATCACAGCGACAGCGACGCTGCCGAGGGCGACCACCTTCGCGCCGGTGAGCGTGGCAAGGTCAATGATCTCGTCCGCGCCTGCGCGCGCTGCGTGGGTAACGGCGTCCGCGAGCACCATCCGACCCTCGGCGTCGGTGTTGCCAATCTCGAAGGTCTTGCCATTAAGGGCGGTGACGACATCGCTCGGTCGCATCGCCGTACCACTCGGCATGTTTTCCGCCGCCGCCATGATGCCGATGACGCGGACGTTCGGCTTCACCTGTGCGATCGCATGCATCGCGCCAAGCACTGCCGCGCCGCCGCCCATATCCGTCTTCATCGCATACATGCCGTCCTGCGTCTTCAGGTCGAGGCCGCCAGAGTCGAAGGTAATCGTTTTGCCGACGAGGGCAACCGTCTTTTTAGCGCCGCCCTTCGGCTCATAGACCATCTCGATCAACCGGGGAGGCGCTGCGCTCCCCTTGCCGACGGAGAGGATGCTGTTGTAGCCGCCACTCGCCAGCGCCTTCTCATCGAGCACTTCGCACGGCAGGCCGGATTCCCGCGCTACCCGTTGCGCCCATGCGGCAATCTCCGGCGGTGTCTTGTCGTTCGAGATCGTATTGACAAGGTCACGCGCCAGTGCAACGCCCGCCGCGATCGCTTGCCCATGCGTGACAGCGCCTTCCGGCACCGATCCTGACGACCAGAGTTCGATGGACGCGATGGCTTTGGACGCTTCGTTATCACTCTTGTAGCGGGTGAAGCGATACTGCGCAAGCGTCATTCCCTCGACGACCGCGCTGACCGTGTCGGCATCCGCACCATCGGGCAGCAGGGCGGCAATGGTGCGCGCCCCCTGCTCCTGCGCCCGCTTGATCGCCGCGCCGTATGCCCGGCGGAGCGATTCGCCGCGTAGCGCCGGGTCGCCGCCATCGCCGGTTCCTGTGAGGACGAGCATCCGTGCGGGCAGTTTGCCGAAGGTTGGGACGGCGGCCACCTGCCCCGTTTTGCCCGTGAACCCGGTTGCAGTGAGCACAGGCCCCAGTTGGCCGCCGAACCGGTTGCTGCCGTCAAGTCCCGCCGGTATGCCTACCCCAGCGGCGACGGGCAGAATCAGTGCATCCACGCTTGCCGTCAGCGCATCCCCGGATTTCGTCGTGATCGTTAGCGTCATGATTTACCCCCCTCATTCCGTTGCTTCACCGCCCCTATCGTGCCGCGTAGTATGACACAACGGCCCGCGAATTGGGCTGCCGCCAATAGCATTGATTGCTAACCAGCAAGTGCGATGGTGAAAATCCCGATGAAGATAAGCAGCGCGCCGATCGTGCGGAGCGGGCCGAAGGTCTCGCCAAGGAATCGCCAACCGATCAGTGCGGCAAAAACGATGCTCACCTCGCGCATCGCCCCGACATATGTGACGCGAGCACGCGAGAATGCGACAAGCACCAGAGCGTACGTCGTCAGGCTGAACAGGCCGACGATGAAGATGCGCGGCCAGTTTGCCCGCCACTCGGCGGCAATTACCCGGCGGCCATAACGCGCGACGACGATTGGCGTTGTGCAGATCGCGGTCGTGCCGAGCACCAGCACCGCGTATGGGAGCGGCGAGGCGAATTTCACTGCCGCACCGTCAATGACGGAGTAGACGGAGATGCAGCAGGCGGTCACGAGCGCGGTGGCAATCCCGCCCGCACCGACCGCTTGTCGCTTCCGCCGCAGCCACTGTGCGCCACCCCCGACGATGATGAGGCCGCACAGCAGGAGCGCCAGCCCTGCGAAGCCACCGGCACGGGGTATTTCACCGAGAAAGAGGGCCGACCAGACGACGAGCAACCCCGGCGCTGTTCCCCGCGCGATTGGGTAGACGAGCGAGAAATCGCCGTGGTCATAGGCGTGGGTGAGGGTGAAGAAGTATGCGACCTCGAAGAGCGTGCTGAAGAGGATATATGGCCACACCCGGAGCGGCAGGCGCGGCGCGAATAGCAGCACCGGGCCGAAGCCGATACATCCGACGATGAGCGCCCACCAGGTGAAGACAAGTTTCTCCCCCGCGCACTTGACAAGCAGATTCCACCCCGCGTGCAAGAGGGCCGAGCAGAGCAGCAATCCGACGATCGCGATTGGCATTGCGGCTCCTTGCGGCGCGGGCGCTACTCGCCGTGTGCGGTGATCCGGTAGCCCGCGCCCCGGACCGTATGGATGAGGGGGAGCGCCGCTCCCTCGTCAATATGCTGTCGGAGGCGGCGAATGTAGACATCCACGATGTTGGAGAGCCCATCGTACTGCTCGTCCCAGACGTGCTCCAATAGTTCCGTCCGGCTGACGACGGCCTCCGCTCGGTGCATCAGGTAACGGAGAATGGAGAACTCGCGGTCGGTGAGCGGGATCGTGCGCGGGCCGCGCGTGACGACATGTGAGGCGGTGTCAAGCGTCAGGTCCGCGATCTGGAGGATGATCGTGCGGCGCTGCCCGCTCTGCTCGCGCCGGAGGAGAGCGCGGATGCGGGCGAGCAGTTCGGCGACATGAAACGGCTTGACGAGATAGTCGTCCGCGCCGCTGTCGAGACCCGCAACGCGATCGGTTACACCATCGCGTGCTGTGAGGATGAGGATTGCCGCCGGATTGCCCGCCGCTCGCCATTCCCGGCAGAGGCTCAGACCGTCCCGCTTCGGCAGGCCGAGATCAAGGACGATCAGATCATAGGGGTTGATCGAGACGAGGTATGAGGCTTCGTCGCCGTCCGCCGCGCTGTCAGTCGCATACCCCTCTTCAGTCAGGGCGGTGCGGATCAGGGCGTTCAACCGCGTTTCATCCTCGACAACAAGCACGCGCAATGGTCAGCCTTCTCCCCAATGCGTCATCGCTCCCCTGCGGCAGCAGGAGCATGGTATCGCATCATTCACCATGTATGAAACGAGCAGGATGGGAGAATGTTCCGTCGCGTTGCGGCATATGGCTTGCAAGGGGAGGAGAGAGCGAAGACGAGGCGCAATAAAGGAGCAGACCAGATGGGTAACAAGGCCGATCATGCGCAAGACAAACCGCGCGAGGAGACACATGCGAAGTTCGCGGGGGATGCGACCGGTGCGGTCGGCGGCGACATCACGCCAATGATCGCGCCGGACAAGCTCCCGCACGAGCCGCTATCGCCGAACGCACACATCCACGATCCGGGGAAACCATCGCACGAGGTCGAGGACGCGGGGTGGGTGAAAGAGGAGCAAGGCTCGGCGCTGGCCCAGGAGCGCGAAGGTGTGCCGGAGGGCGAAATTCCGCATAATCTGCCGGAATCCGCCGCCCAACCGCGCCGGAAAGCCTGACCGCCCAAACAAATACGCATCAGTGACCAGGGGGTTAGTTCCTTTTGGTGTGTCCGTCGGTGAGATATGCGATGATGCGCACGGGTGAAGGTGTAGCGGGAGTAACAAAAACAAATGGAGGATCGGACGGGGCAATGGCTAGCGGGGCGCTATCGCCTGGATAGCCGCCTCGCCACGGATACCACCGGCGACCGCTACGAGGCATGGGATGGCGCGGTGCTCCTGCAGGTCGTTGTGCATCTCCTCGCGCCCGCAGTGCTCGAGTCGCCCGATGCGGCGACGCGTTACGAAGAGCAGGTGGGCAGGTTGCGCGCGTTCGACCATCGGGGCATCGTCGCGGTGCGCGGGAGTGGATGGGAGGGCGCGACGCTCTTTCTCGTGCTGGACACGCCGCCCGGTGATACACTCGTCGCTACGATGCTGGAACGGGAGATGCAGTTCAGCCCTGTGGAGGCGGCGCATCTCCTCCAACCGGTGGCAGGCGCGCTCGATGCGCTGCATATGGCTGGTCTCATCCATCGGCGGATCACGCCGGAGACGATCGTGATTGGTTCGGACGGCGGGGGTGTTCTCGCGCCGCCGGCATTCGTGCCGCCGGGGATGGACGGGGTGATTTTCGGCCCGTCGGTATTTCTGAGCATGGAACAAGCGACCGAGCAGGTCGTGACCGGCGCGTCGGACATCTATGCGCTCGGCGCGGTACTGTATGAAATGGTCACGGGTGCGCCCCCCTTTACCGGCGACAACGCGCCGCCGGAAGTGACCGGTGCGGCGCGCATACCGTGGGAGCAGATGCATTACACACCTATCGCGCCCCGCGTGCATAGACCACCCCTATCCGAACAGGCAAACCGAGCGCTCCTGAGCGCGCTCAGCCCGCATCCCGCCGCGCGCCCATCGCACGCTTCGCTGCTGATTGCCGCCATCGCAGGACAGGAAGGGAATAGGGCGGGGGAGACGGCAGCCATCAATCTCCCGGCCACGGACGCAACGCGTTCCATTTCCTGGGCGTCATCTTCGTTCCGGTCGCCGGATGATGGCGATCACACGGGGCTATTCAGCGCTCCGGCGATGCTGGCGGCACATCCCGGTGGCGGGCGGCGAAGACCGATGGCGGTGCCCGTGCTCACGCTGTTTACCGTTCTTGTCGTTGCCAGCGCGCTCGTCCTTGGCATCCTGGTCGTCAAGCGCAACACGACGCTCACCGCGCATCAGGGACACTACGCGGTGGCCGAAGCGGCGCTCGGGCGCGGTGACTACGATACGGCAATTGCCGCGTTTACGGCGGCGGGCGCATATCGGGACGCCCCGTCGCTGGCGCGGGCGGCGCAAAATGAGAAAGAGCAGCGAGCCAATTACGATACCGGTATGGAGGCCTTCGGTCAGGGAGAGTACACTGCTGCCGCCGATGCTTTCGGGAAGGCTGACGGTTTCCGCGATGCGCCGCAACGCCGGGTAGATGCCATACGGCTCGCGGATCAGCAGCAGGCATACACCGATGGGCAGCGCGCTCTGGCGCAGGAGGATTACCCGGCTGCCGCAGCTGCCTTCGCGCGGGCCGGTGACTATCGGGATGCGACGCGGCAGGCGACGCAGGCGCAGTCGTTGATTGGCCAGCAGCGGCAGTATCAGACGGGCATGGATGCCCTCGCTCGCGAGGATTACGCGACAGCGACAGCGGCCTTCCGTGCGGCGGGCAACTATACGGATGCTTCGCAACAAGCGACACAAGCGGAGAAATTGCGCGGGCAGAAGGTGGCATACGACGCGGGTATGGCTGCCTTCACACGCGAAGATTTCAAGACCGCCGGGCAGCAGTTCGCGGTGGCGGGCGACTACAAAGATGCTGCGGCGCGCGCTGCCCAGGCCGATCAGGAGGATATACTCGCGGCGAAATACGCGCTCGCGCAGACACACCTACGGGCATCGCAGTGGAAGGACGCGTACGCCGATTTGCAGGATGTCAGGAAAATTCGCCCCGACTACCGGGACGTTTCGGCGGTGATCAGCCACCTCGAGAACGATGTCGTCAACCCCACAACGGTGGATGCGCTCACTATCCTGAACGCGATTAATGGCTATACAGAGGCATGGGCTCCGGTCAATAATCTGATCGGGCAGCCCGTGACCTGGCTTCACATCGTCGCGCGGCAGGCCGTGTCGGATGCGCGGCCCGATCAGATCAGCGCGGTCTCCCTCTCGCTCGTCGCCGCGCAGGGGACGAAAGAGGCGCTGAACGGCGAGATTCCCGTTCTCGCCGCGAATCCCGACGTGCCCGATAAGAACATGCCCCGCGCCGGGGAAAAGGTCTTCGTCGCGACCGACAAAGGCCAGACCTTCGAGATTAGGGAGTTCGGCAAATACCGTGCCCGGCTGACCGTGACGAACCTGGCATTCCCGCCGAAGAGCACGGGGAACGACACCACCGGGCCGAATACCGCCTTCTTCAGCCGCTTGACGGTCGATGTGATCCTTACGCCGAAGACGCCATGATGCCCCGCGGCGGTGAGGGCATTGATCGTGAGCATCCCGAGCACCGGTGGCGTGTCAATGATGATGAAGTCGTACTGCGTGAGGATCGGCTGGAGCTTCCGCTGCAGGATGAACTCGCACGCCATCATCTCCTTCATCTAGAGTTCAGCGGCCGCGAGGTCGATGTTGGAGGGGGCGAACTAGAAGCCGTAGCCGGTCTTCACGATGATCGAGGCGATCTCCGTCGCCGGTTCCGTGAGGACATCGTGGATGCTCTTACGCAGGTCGGCGGTGTCCATGCCGATACAGAGCGCGCACCCGGCCTGTGGGTCGAGGGCGACGAGGAGCACGCTTGTTGAGATCGGTGCCTAGAAACGCCGCGAGATTAACGGCCGTCGTCTTCTTCGCAACGCCGCCCTTCTGGTTGGCGACGACGATCACCCGGGCCTTGCCGTCCTCCTGTGTCTCGCCGATGAACCGGGCGAGGTCGCTCGCGCGCACGCGATAGCCTTTGCCGACTTTCACCCCTTTGATCTTGCCCACCTGGATATAGCGGGCGGCCGTGTTAGGGTGGAGCTTCAGGCGCTCCGTTACCTCTTTCGTGGTGAGCCAGTTATCATGCAGTACTTCCGCCATTCGTCATTTCCCCTCCCAATGCATTGCAATCGGCACGCATTGCTTACAATGACACCAGCGTAGCAGGTGTACGTACATAATGTTAAGGAGAAAACTGAGGTGAGTAGAACGTTGTTGGCATATCTCTAAATGTTGATATCCAAGTCGCAGTCCCTCCATGTCCGGTGAACATAGGACAGTGAGCGACGAAATGATAACATGAACGTGCGAATGTTCGTTCGTTCGATTCGTCTGCTGGACGGAACGCCCAGGGTATGAGGATAAGCATGAGAGCGGGGAGGGATGACCGTGGTTGTGCTCAAGGATGACCTCGAGACGTTCTGTAAATATGTCGTCGTGCGGCCACCGAACGTCGATCGGATCGTCGACCAACATATCGCGGATCGTCACCTCGAGGCGGCGATCCGCGGTGTGTACTACGTCGCCCGCTATCGCCACCAGACCGACCAGGGGGAGGCGATCACCGTGACCCTCGATCAGTATTGTGGCCGTGCCGATCCCGATGCTCAAACCAACGTGGAGGCGGAGGCGACGGCGAGCAGGATCGACGAGGTGGATCGATCGGTGGCGGCGGCGGTCATGCAGGCGGGGGGCACACTCCGCAAAGGTGCCATCAAATATAGCGGCGAGATCCTGCCGAGCGCGGAGCGATAGCGCCAGTGCCGCGAGAGCAGCGGCGGGTCGGGGTCGAGCGCCGCAGCGTGCAGCGGGGGCGTCCCGTCCGGGACGAGATCGATCGCCCGCCGCACCCGCGTGTCATCATAGATCGGCGATGCGCGACGGAATGCGCCCTTTACGGCGCGGTAGGACATCGTCACCCGGTCCTCACCGCCGCGTTGCGTGTCCGGTACCCGCTCGCCGGGGGGTATCCGCTGCCAGCCTACGACGAGTGAGCGTGCCATTTCGGGAGCGAGAATCGGCCTTCTCATAATCTATCGGCGGTGCAGGGAGATGCACGATGGCCCGAGGTACCGATAAGCCGATAGGTATGAGGGTACATGCCAGCATGGCCGTCCACGCGAACCGCGTCGAACCGAACAACCACGGATGAATCATGGTGCCCTCGTTGTCGCGATCCTCCGGCCGCCAAATCCATGTTCGGCGGCGTGCGGCACAGAGGCGAGCGTCCGCTCCATCTTGACATCGCGCTACCTGGCAGTCTTCGCCCCGGCCGGGATGGACGACTTCTTTGCGGAGGTAGGCAAGCCGGTGGCCTACTCGGCGACAGTGCCCGCGCCCCAAGGGCCGCCTGACATGGAGCGGTTCATGGGGATCTGCCAGAAGCACGGCGTGGTTTTCGCCGGCCCGCCGCCCGCCTGAGAGAAGCTGGTATGTCTTGCAAGTAGCCTTCCCAAAACGTGCGGAGAGACGGAGCACTGCCCCTGGGACCGTGCTCCGTCTTCATGCCCGGTGATTGGTGAAAGGGAAACCATCTGCACCGAGCACGTTTCAGCGATTCGGCAATGAAAAGAGGATCCAACCATCGCCTCCCAAAAGCCAATGAGCCGGTCCGGAAACGGGCCGCTGATACGAGACGGGTAACTGAACGCGATCCATTGGCAAAACCGACGATGCCGAACGCCGTTCGGGGTTCAAACCTAGACATGACCTTTCGGCTCTTCCTCAGCGACGGTGAACCGCTGATGATGTGAAACGTTCGATTCCTTCGTAGACGTAGCATAGTACCGAAAACCCGTGAAACATGAGCGGTATCATCGTGCCCGGTTCGATGTACCGCGCCAGTCCATAGTGAATCGGGTGTAACGTTCACCCTCCCTGAGGAAGAGCCGACCTTTCCGATACATGTTTGCACTCGCAGTGGCGAGAAAACGGAACCGATGAATCATCGGCTCTGGCACGATTTTTCTTACCGTCGGGCAAAATCGGTCGTGCTACTAACGGACCACACGTCGGAATGTCCGCCAGTGTTACTGCAAACATAGGCTGGGTAGACTGCGGCTAGGTTTGTCGGGGTTGTCTTGAATAGGTTCGAGCTTGGTGAAAACCCTCCGTCGCGGAAAAGTCGCCTCGTTTTTCGGCTGTTTCGTTCGTAGAAGGGATCATTTCAAGTGTTTCCGAGCACGGTTAGTATCCATTTGACGCTCGGATCGAGCCGTGCTCGCCTTTTTCACCAGGCTCGTTCGTTTGTGAGACAGTAAGCTGCTCAATGCGCTTCTCAGGCAATCGTCTTCGGGGCGAACAACGCCTGCGCCTCATCGACCCGCACGGGTCGCGCGAAGAAGTAGCCCTGCCCCTGATCGCATCCGAGCATCTCCAGGCGCGCCTTTTGTTCGAACGTCTCGATCCCCTCCGCCGTCACATGCAGCCCCAGGGTATGTGCCAGCGTCACGATTGCCTGCACCACCGCGCGATCCCGCTGGCTTGCAAGCAGATCGCGAATGAACGACTGATCGATCTTGATCGCATCGATCGGGAAGCGCCGCAGGTAGTCAAGCGACGAGTACTCCATCCCGAAGTCATCGAGATGGACACCGACCCCCAGCCCGTGCAGCCGCGTGAGCATCGCGAGCGCCGCTTCTGTATCTGCGACCAGGGCGCTCTCCGTGATCTCCAGGTGCAGCGATGCGGGCGGGAGGTCCATCTCGGCCAGCACGCGTTTGACGTGCTCGATCAGCTCGGACTGCGCAAGTTGCTGGGCGGCGAGATTGACGGCGATGGTGAGCGTCTCCCCGACTGGCGTCCCCCGCCGCCATGTACGCAACTGTCGGCACGCTTCCGACAGGATCCATGCGCCGAGTGGGACGATCAGCCCCGTCTCTTCCGCGATCGGGATGAACTCGCCGGGCATGAGGAGACCCAGGCGCGGGTGCTCCCAGCGCACGAGCGCCTCGAAGCCGGTAATCACACCCGTCGCCAGCGCGACGATCGGTTGGTACACCAGCCGGAACTCCCCACTCTCCAGCGCACGCTGCATCCCCGCCTCGAGCGTCAGCCGCCGCGTCACCGTCGCGCGCATCCCCGCGTCGAAAACCGCAGTGCGCCCTGGCCCACCCGCCTTCGCCCGGTACATCGCTGTGTCCGCGTCGCGCAACAGGTCGCCGACTTTCGACGCGGGTCCGCCGATCGCGATGCCGACGCTCGCGGTGGTGCGTAGTTCGAGGCCACCCAGGCGGAACGGTGCACGCAGGGCGGCATGGAACCGTTCGGCAACGGCAGTCGCATCATCTGTGTCGCCGATCCCCTCGAGCAGCAGGGCAAACTCGTCCCCGCCGAAGCGGGCGACGGTCACCCCCGGACCGGCGTACTTCCGGAACCGCCCGGCGACCCGCGCGAGCAGGCGGTCTCCCCGGTGGTGGCCGAGGCTGTCATTGACCGATTTGAAGCGGTCGAGGTCAAGAAAGGCGACCGCGAAAACCTGGCCCGAATGCGCGTCCGCGCGCCGCGCCGCTGCGGCGAGGATCTCGGTGAAGGCGTGCCGGTTTGGCAACCCGGTGAGCGGATCGTCGTAGGCATGGCGATGGAGTTCCTCCTCCGCCTGCTTGCGCTCGGTAATGTCCTCGGCATGCAGCACGACGAGGTCGGGCGGCACCGGGACGAAGCTCGCGATCAGTTCCCGGCGTTTCCCCGTCCCGGCGAAGGTCCACGGCAGTGCGAGGCTGATGACGCGCTGCTCGGCGTCGCACTGCGCGAGCGCTTGCCGTATCTCCGGCAGGTCGCCATAGAGTTCGCTAGCGCGGCGACCGAGGCGCGCCGATCTGTCCGCCGGCTATCGCATCAGCCGCCCTGTTGTAGTCGATGAAGACCCAGTCATCGCCGACGCGTTGCCAGGTATAAGTGGCAACGGGATTGCCCTGATACTGCGCGCGGAACCGCTCCTCACTTTCGCGCACCGCCTCCTCGGCGTGTTTGCGCTCGGTGATGTCGACGACCACACCCTGCCAGTAGAGCGGCCTGCCGTCGTCATCCCTGATGAGCCACGCCTCATCACGCACCCAGATGATGTGGCCGTCCTTCGCGATGTACCGGTACTCGACAAGCCCCCGCCTGCCCGTCGCGATCGCGTCCGCGTCCGCAGCGCGCACCCGTTCAAGGTCGTCCAGATGGATCACCTTCTCCCAGAAACGCGGCTCGGCGATCCACTCCTCCGGCGTGTACCCGAGCATGGTCTCGCGCTGGGGGCTTGTGTAGAGAAGCGCGCTGCGGGTGGCATCGGCCAGGTAGATGATCGCCGGGATCTGTTCCACAAGGCTGCGATAGCGCGTCTCTGCAGATCGCAATGCCGCTTCCGCCCGCTTCCGCTCGGTGATGTCCCGATTGATGCTCAGCACGACGCGCCGCCCGCCGAACTCGATGATCGCCGCGTTGATGAGCAGGTGCAGGGGCGTCCCGTCGGCGCGCAGCTGCACCGTCTCGAAGCTGTCGTACTGGCCGTCCTTCACGAGGATTTGCAGGTGGCGCTCGCCACGGGCGACATCGCGAGAGAAGTCGCGCAGGCTCGCGCCGATCAGCTGATCCCGCGATCGCCCATACATCACGCAGGCACGGGTGTTCGCGTCGAGGATGACCTCGCCGTCGGGGTCGAGGATGACAATCGCGTCGTTGGCGCGCTCAAACAGCGTCCGATAATCCCGCTCGGACTTCCGGCGCTCCTCGGTCTCCTCCTGCGCCGCCCGGTAGAGCCGCGCATTCGCCAGCGCCGCGCCGATCTGCTGCGCGAACAACTCGAGCACTTCGAGATCGTCTCGGTCGAGTCGGTCGCCGCTCTCGACATTGATCGTCCCAATGACGATGCCATCTCCTAAGACCGGCACACAGACTTCGCTGCGTACCGCGGGGTTGGTAACGAGATAATCGGGATCGGCGTGCACGTCCTCTACCAGGACGCCGCGTCCGGTGCGGTAGACGCGACCGATCACCCCCTCGTCGAAGCCGATCCGCTCCAGTGGCACCGCGAAGCCGACTTGTGCGCGGAGGTACTGCGCGTCTCCCTCGCGCAGATAGACGCCGACGAAGCCGTAGCCCAACGAGACCGTGAGCTCATGCACCACCGTCTCCATCACCCGCTGCGCGTCCAGTTCGGCGCCTACCGCGATGCCAGCCCGATGGAGCGCAGCGAGCCGCGCCAGTTCCTGCGTGTCCCGCGCCCGCTGCGTGACGAGTGCGCCGACCTCCTGGCCCCGCTGTCGCACCTCGTGCATCAGCAGGTCGGCAACAAAGCCGATGCACAGGAACGCCGGACCGAAGAGCACGAGATAGGCGACCAGCGAACGGATGTCCGGCTGATAGAGCGCCGGGCCGAGGCTCGACAGCACCACCAGGCAATCGAGCAGGGAGGCGAGCCGACGCGGGTAGTAGGCGGCGTTGAAGACAATGACGAGCGGGTAGACGACGACGAGCGGGCTGCGCCACCCGCCGCTGGCGGCGATGGCGAGGGCGATCAGGGTGAGGGCGGAGCCGGTGATGGTGAGGAAGAGGTTGCGGTGGAAACGCTGCCAGGGGAAG
>JAABUZ0100006890.1_pt1 | contig 13974 bp, 13 predicted proteins | sample 5562091 | NCBI WGS metagenome assembly JAABUZ01 (sample SAMN12813069, study PRJNA571459) | rock metagenome | isolation source: Antarctica rocks | place: Antarctica: Victoria Land, Linnaeus Terrace sud | collected 2015-12-21 | reverse complement strand
ATCCTGACACTGCTCAGTAGCACCTGCATTGTGCGTATGGTACTCATCTGATGACCTCTGCAAACAACTGCTTTTGCGGAGCTGGACATGACCGATCAAGTTGTACATTGAAATTGAGCTTTCATTTAGGATGTCACAAGTCAAGGGTGACACCAGAGCATCACAATGCAACTGCTGCACAGCTTTGCTGTGTGTCATTGGAAAGGCGAATTTCAGTCTTTTGCAGGTCTCAGCTGAAGTGGGCTGAAGGGTTGGCTTACCTGCATTGCAGGGGCTACCCAGCACCTGGCTGTTTGCAGCAGCACTTCACCTCTTCTGCCAGAACTCCCCATTATGTCAGTACTGCGTCTGACTATTGCATGTGCGTTGGTCCCTTGAGCTCCAAATGAGCTCACTCCAGTCACCAGCAGCCCATCAGCTGACACCTGTCCCATAGGGGCAGGGCCACCCCGGGCAATGCCCACTGCCCTGCCTTGTAGAGTTGCGGCCACATGGGGGTTCAGGGTGCGCAGGTGTAAAGCAGGAGGAACGCTGGCATGGGATACTACATTCAGGGCTTCCATGAGGCCTGCCACACCTGCCCCAGCCTCTTGATGTCCGGTGTAGCCCTTGACAGTGGCCAGAGTCAATGGCACCTGCCGTGCTTCCATATTCTGCATTCAAAGGAGAGCGAAGGACATCAGACCAATGACCTAAACTACACAAGCTACCACATTCCAGGGGCACATCATATGAAGTAAAGTGTAGTACGCAGCATTGTATGCAGCATAGCTTTACTGGTGGCAAAACAAGTGCATGAGGGTATGAAGGGCCCTCATGGAGGACCACTCTTGCGAGTGAGCATGACAGCATGAGCATGATCCAAAGTCGTAGGCCAACATATTTCTGATTTGCCAGTTGGCAGGTACTGATTTGGTTGCGTATGTTACAGTTCCTACAAATTGAATGAAATTCTGACCTGTAAAAGCACAGCACTGGCAGCCCCAACTTCAATGGGATCTCCCAGGGGGGTTCCGTTGGAGTGCATCTGCAGCGCATTCATGGCCTGCGGATCCAGGCCAGCAGCCTGCAAGCATGATCTGAGCAGCAGCTGCTGTGATGGGCCATGAGGGGCTGTCAAGGCACTGGACCTGCCATTGGCATTGACTGCTGAGGACAGCATGACGCCCAGCGTGATCACCCCACTGCTCATACCTGCACCAGGAATAGGCATGTCTCAAACTGCAGAGGATGTCATCAGCGGCAATGCACTTTGAGGGCAATCAGCAAACCACATGCTACACTAAGCTTCGCCTGTTCCAAGCTTCTATCCACATCACAACTTTTCCCCACAATGCACTGACAGGGCATGCACACACTGTGCATACTTATGGGTAGACAGGGAACGAGGTGGGGGAGTTGTGAAGAGTCAGCAAGAGCCAGGGTTGTTGCAGTGTCTTACCTTTTGAGTGAGGTGGCATGAGGTACATGGTTCGGCATGTCTCTGCTCTGACGTACCCATCAGCTGCCGAATCCAGGGTCTTGCAGCGCCCATCTGGAGCGATCATGCCTGCCCTTTGCAACATGCCTGTGGATTGAGGCACCAGGCACAGCAGCACTCCAGCCACTAAGGCACCCTCCACACTGTGATCCCTGTACATGCATTCTTGGCCTGAGCCTCACCTGTCTCGTCTGCTGATTGTTGTGGTGTGCAGAAGAGCCAAGGTGACCCTGCAGGACGCTCACAGGATGCAAGGCAAGAACAACGCAGGTATGCAATAGCTTGACAAGGGAATGCACAACAGATGTGTATGACAAGGGCCACATGGTAGCAGATACATACCTCCTGCAGTTGACTCAACATTGTGATTGAAGCAAGTAGAGCCATGCTGTCAGGTAGTCACAGCATTGCAGCTGCAGCAAAACTCGTATTTGCAGAGTAAACCCACCTGAAGCTTTGGCAGGCCATGTGTGCAGCCACCAGGGAAGCTGAACAGGCTGTGTCAATGCTAGCAGTGGGCCCTTGGAGGCCAAAAGCAAAGGCCAACCTGCCACTTGCCACACTAGCGGACCCAGCAGTGAATGAGAATGCATTGAAGGGCACTTGTGACTGCTGCATCAGCGTGTTATAGTCTGATGTCCCAATGCCGACATAAGCTCCAACAGCCCTGCCCCTGACACCGCTGGGGATCACCCCAAGGGCAGTTTGCAGCAAGAGACGCTGCTGTGGGTCCATAGTCAGTGCTTCTGAGGCTATGATGCCAAACAATGTGCTGTCAAACTGATCCACATTGCTCAGGAAGCTGCCAAACTGGGGGGCAAGCATGTCAGCTGATCCACTGGCTTTAGCTTGCTGGAGTGTGTCCCACCGACTGTGAGGTACTCTAGTAATGGCATCACCGCTTGTCCACTGCTGGAGAAGCTTCTCATCTCCAGCCACACCAGTGATCAAAGCTACATCAGACCCAGTGGCAGCTTCAGGAACGAGGGCCATTCCTGGCAGCGCAACAGCCCCAGCCTGTGCATAGGGCCCCTGTTGCGTGCTGTGCACCAGCTGCTGGCTGATGAAAGCTGCCATAGCTGCAATTGTGGGATAGTCAAAGACCATGGTTGCAGGCAAGCTGATGTCAAACACTGACTGCAGACTCTGCACCAGCTCAGTTGCTCCTAGAGAGTCCAAACCTGCTGCCATGAGAGGCTCATCCTGCCCAATAATGTCTGTGTCCAACAGCCTTGTGACACTGCTCAAGATCTGAGCCTGTACACTGACCAACATCTCGTCTGCACTGCTGCCAGCCAAAGGTGGTGACTCTGTATGCTGTGCTTGATCCACTGTTGAATTGGTGTCTATGTCTACAGGCATCTGGATTTCTGGCAGCTCTCCACTTGTGTTGCCAGACAGCATCTGTCTGAGCTCAACACCTTGTATGGACAAGGCTGCGGCCGGCCCAAACAGCAGTGTGCTGCTGACCACACGCTGCTGATCAGCTTGCTGCATTGTAGCAACAGCATGCAGCTGTGCGTCTGATGCTGCTGCTGAGGTTTGCACAGCGTCCCACTTGGCAGCATTTGCAGCCATCATCTGATGTTTTGAGCTGACAAACTCTAGGTTAGCAAGCTGCAGACTGGCGTCTGTGCGTGTGATGGTGAGCTCAGCCTCAGACGCAGTGTGCAGTGGCTGATGCACCTCAGCCGTGACAGCTGCAGAAGACATGTGCTGGTCTGCTGAGGGAGACACCAACTGGTCCAGGATCAGACGCCTCCATGCAGCTGGTAGCTGCTGTGCTGCTGGGATGCTGCCTGTTGCAGATGCCGTTTTGGCTAGTCGGCTGACGGATGCAGTTGCATGAAGTGACTGCCTGCTATCAGATGGCACTGAACTGATCTTGACAGACCCTCTGAGTGTATCAACCATGATGTGCACCTGCAGATATCTCACGTAAGTAAGAGCCAAGCTTCGGTTTTAGGAAAAAACAGGGCAGAATTGCGGCAGTATCAAGATGAAGAACCAGATGCGCTTCTGCATTGCCAGCATACATGCGCTGATGGTAATGCTGATGATGACGATATACGGTGCCCATGCAGTCCATCCAGTTCAATTGTGAGGGGCAGCTGCAATGCTTGAGTGCATTCAACGCATCATGCATGCCAGTAATAGACCTTTGTAGTTACCTTGTTTGCACCATGCATTCTGTGGGTCAGAGGCAGCAAAGCTGGCAGCACTGCATCCTTGATCACCAGTCCTGCCAGTCACAGATATTTTGGTTAGCACATTTGATCAAGACAACATTGATGCCCACATTTTGAAAAATGAGTGATCCCACTGAGTGTCATCACAGAGACAAGCACATTGCAGGGTGACATTGGGATGTACTTCTGACTGTATTACATGACTGTACTACTGGGATGTATTACTCCTATACTACTGGGATGAATTATTGGAACGCACTTACAACCGCAACACATATTAAGCACTCAATGCCATGCCAACCCATGTTCATGCTTAAGCAAATGAAGAAGATTCTTACCTGACACATCTTTGTCAGCACTCAGCATCGCAGCAGCGCTGCTGCACAGCTCTACAAATCCAGCAGCAGGGAACACTGTATGCTGCATGAGACTGTAATCCCTCAAGAAAGCAGCCCTTGAGCTTGTTAGGTCCACTTCCATCACCACCACTCCACTTCTGCTGTGACCTCCTCTGGTCCCTAAGGCTAGGGCAGTATCAGAAATTGCCCCAATGATTAGAGCAGACACAGGTGGCGCCATCCAGTGACGCTGCCTTTGCCATGCCAGTGGAAGGGCAAGAGTCTGCCTGTCTAGTTTGCCTATCGAGGGGCCTTGCTCCTGTATGATGTGAGCGTTGGTCCCTTGGAAAGCAAAGGCACTGGTTCCACAGATGGGGGCTTGACTGGCAGCTTGTGGCAAGGCGCTGCCCACTCTTGGCAGATGCCACTGGCTCAGCAGCTGCTTGGGGACAGGGTCAGAGGCTCCTGGGACTTGGGGGTTGACTTGTGTCAGGTGCATCACACCTGAAGCAGTGACCCTTGTTTAGTGCCAAGATCCACCTATGCACCTAATCAGCGAGCAAGAACATGCGCAGCAATGTTCAAGCTTCGTTCAATTTTGGCATTGCATTTGCCAAATGTACATTCATACTATGCTGTTAGCTGGCAGAATGGTATGGGCACGCTTGCACAATTGTTATGATGACATTCCACAGAAGATTTACCTGGGGCAATCAGTTGTTGCAGACCCAAGGCTGCTTGCAGAAGTCCCATGACACCTGAGGCCGCTTCTGTGTGTCCTACCCAAGACTTGGCAGCAGCCACTTGTAAAGGCACTGCCCTTTGGCTGCTGCCCATCAGTACGGCCTGGATTGCCCCAAGCTCAATGGGATCTCCCAGAGGAGTCCCTGTGCCATGCAACTGCACGCCTGTCACATTTTGGGGCTCCAGAACAGAAGCCTGCAGGGCTTGTCTAATGGCAGCCTGCTGGGAGGGGCCATTTGGAGCAGTCAGGCTGCTGCTGCGGCCGTCCTGGTTCACTGCGCTGCCTCTGAAGACAGCCAAGACATCTGCAAGGTCTGCGTGATCAACATTCGCTTCTTGCTCTTGCAGGAAGATCACGCCGCAGCCTTCTCCCCTGACGTAGCCGTCGGCGGCCGCGTCGATGGCTTTGCAGCGCCCATCAGCCGACAGCATACCAGCTGTCTGGAACATTGCAGTGGTGGTGGGTGACAGCAGAACGCTGACGCCACCGACCAGGCCGGCAGACACCACATTAGAGCTCAGATGAGTCATGACCAGGTGTGCTGCCACCAGGGAGGAAGAGCAGGCTGTGTCGACACTGCAGCCAGACACTAAGGTCGAGTCAGCATGTAGCTCATTGAAAAATCACCAGCTGTACCTTGGTCCAAGCACATGTGTGTCTAGACCAGCACTCAACATCATGCATCACGCTCTAGTCCACCTGTGGTGCATGGCATGACACCATAGCTGATGAGTGCTGCGGTATTGCTGATGTCCAAAGCACACTGAAAGCAAAAGTCCCATCACCAGTCACATGCACAGGCCATCTACAGCATCACTCACCTCATGGCTGGCCCCTTGAATCCAAAAGTGTAAGACAGCCTGCCACTGGCAACGCTCAAAGCACCCCCTGTGGCACTATATACCCCGACTCCAGGTGAATGACGGGAGACAACATAGTTGTTGTACTCTGCACTGGCAATGCCAATGGCAACTGCTGTGCGTGTGCCTGACAACTGCTGCAAGCTTGACCTCATAACCTGCAGAACCACAAGCATCCAAAGTCAGTATTATATAGATTTTATACTTGTACACATATGTCATTATTGTATGATATATACATGCAAAAGTCAGTATCAAGTAACCTACATATATACATATACATGGACTATAAGATGGTCTCAGTGACTGATGCTGACTGTGCCAGCTGTCGTAACAATGCTGCATGCTGATGTCATCATTTGTTATATTTGTTCCTGAGGAGGTGCTGGTAAATACAGTACAACCACCAGTTTGCAAGCAGGGTATCAAAAGTATGCACAAGCTGGATGCAAGCGAGCTAAGGGGCCATGACTGTACCTGATATGATGTTTCAAGCAGCATGCGCTGCTGAGGGTCCATCAGCTCTGCTTCGTTTACTGACAAGCCAAACAGGCTGCCATCAAACAGCTCCAAACCCTCCAGGAAACCACCAAACCTGGCAGCCAAACCTGCCCTGCCATTGCCCGACTGCCCTTCCACATCCCAGTGGGTCAGAGGCACTGGAGTGATGACATCAACAGCTTGAACGGATGCAATGGCATCTCTCACACTTCGTGACGCAACCCCTGTGACAACTGTCAGGCTGTGACTGCTTCTGTGACTGAGCTCTGTGCTGTGTGGGATGCTCACAGGCACGCTGAGCTGCTGCTGCTCTGTAGCAGCCAAGTCTTGATGAGCAGCCGCTGGCATGATGCTGTTAACGTAGTCAGCAATGGCGTTGACTGATGGGTAGTCAAAGATGAGGGTGCTGGGCAGTTCCAAGCCCAGGTGGGTTTCCAGGGCGTTCTTGAGCTCAACTGCACCGAGTGAGTCCAAACCTGCTGCCATTAAAGGCTCAGTTGGCGGCACTACACTGCCCAGAACACTGGCAACTGCTGAAGCAATTTCAGATGTCAAGTGGGCAAGCCGCTGCTCTGTTGTCAACGATGTCATGCTGTGTGCTGAAGCTGACAAAGCTGCTGGGCTGGAAGCAGCTGCTGAAACAGCTGACAAGGGCTGTGACTTGCTCTGGGGCTTGACTAAGGATGTGAACTCATCAAAGATGTTGGCAGGCTGTGCTTGGCCAGAAGATGTCAAGAACTTATCCCAAACGAAAGGGACAACTGTCAGCTGTGCAGGCGGTGCAGCGACCACCGCAGATGCATTTTGCAGTACACCTGCTAGGGCTGCAAGTCCTTGCTTGGGATCAATCAATGCCATGCCCATGCGAGCTAGCCTGGCAGCAGTGCTGGCATCAGCACCAGCCATGCCGCCCCCTGCCCAGCCCCCCCACTGAATGCTGCTCACCCCGGCTCGCCCCTCATTCTGCCATGTAGCAGCCAGGTTGTCCAAAGCTGCATTGGCAGCTGCATAGTTGGCCTGTCCCATACCTCCAAGCAACGCTGTCACAGATGAGAACATGATCTGGAACGCCAATGGGGTCTGTTGAGTGCTGCTGTGCAGCTTTGCAGCGCTGTCAGTCTTGGGTGCAAAGGCTTGGCGTAAGGAAGCCAAAGACTGATTAGCAAAGGTGGCATCAGCCAGAACCCCACCAGCGTGCATGACGCCCTGCAGCTGGGGCTGGTGCCCTGGGGCACTTCCAGCCAGAGCTTTAGCTTCCTCGAGGCTGCTGGTGTCAGCTCTGTGTATGGCAACTTCTGTCTGTGAGAGTGGATGCTGTCCATCCACAAGAGCATGAGCCATGTCTGCGCTCATCTTGCCTGTACGTCCAGTCAGCTGCAGGTGCTGCACATGCTGCTGACTCAGCCACGATGCAACTGTCGTTCCCAAGCTGCCAAGCCCACCCGTTATCATGACTGCACCCATGTGGCTGCTGAGTGCATTGTCCTGCTGAGTGCTCCTGACCACAATCTTGCCCACATGACGTGCTTGAGACATCTGTCTCAGAGCTGACTGCTCACTGCCAGTGTCATGCACTGCTTGAGGCAGAGGGCGTAAGGTTCCAGCAGCCAGGGAGGTGGACAGTCTCAACAGCCCTGACTGCAGGGCAGAGGGCGGAAGGAAGTCCACAGCTAGGAGGGAGTAATGCAGGTCGGGGCGGTCTTGGGCGAGGCGGGCGGGGCTCCAGATGTCCCTCTTGGAAATCTCCACAAAGCGGCCCCCAGGCCTCACCCCTGCCAGTGACCCTGCCACCATCCCTGGGCTGGTCAGTGAGTTCAGCACCACATTGACTCCACCAACATGTGCCAGCTCACTTGCAGAGCTGGTGTCTCGTGAGTTGGTCACGTGCTGAATGCCAAGTGACCGCACCAGCATACGCTTTGCTGGGCTGCCTGCTGTTGCAAAGACGGAGCAGTGCAACAACGCTGCCTGCTGTAATGCTGCAAGGCCAACCCCTCCGGCAGCAGCATGAATGAGCACCTTGTCTCCTGGTCTACATGCTGCTGCTGCATTGAACGCTGTGTCAACAGTCAGGAAGACTGTGGGTGTTGTGGCTGCTTGCTCAAAGCTCAAGCTTGCTGGTATGGGGACCAAAGTCTGAGCAGAAGCCTGGACATGTGATCCCAAGCTGCCCCCAGCTAGCCCAAATACTGCTATGCCAGGCTGGAGGTTAGCGACCCCAGCACCAACGGCTGTAACTCTCCCAGCACAGTCAGCCCCGGGGGGTCCAGGGTCCCCAGGGTACATCCCCAGCACATTCAGCACATCCCGGAAGTTTAGTCCAATTGCTTGCACTGCTAGCTCCACCATGCCAGCTGCCAGTTTGCGTGGTGCATAGGGCAGAGGCACTAAGTTGCTGATGGCACCCCTTGGCTTTGGTCTCAGCTGATATGGTTGTGAAGCAGCGCTGACGGTGCTTGGGTACAGCATTGGGCGCTGCAAGGTATTGGCCCTGATGTTGATGCCAAAGGCGTCTGTCTGAGCTTGTGTGCTGGTCACTGATGCACTGAGATGTGGAGCTTGCAGTGAGTAATCTATGGAGCTGGCGCTGACAGCAACAGCAGGTAGCTCTTGAGTGAAGGCGCGTAGTAAGCCCCACATGGCTGCTGACTCAGCAGTGTTGCTGCTCACCATGCCTGAAAGCATGGCTGCTGTTGTGAGACCCAGCTGCTTGATGCCCTGTGCCTGAGCACGCTGCATGAGCTGAAGGGCGTCTGCAACACCTGTCATGCCCTCACTGATATCACCAGCATCCACTCTGCCACTGGTCTGTGAGTCTGTCCTTGCACTTGGAGTGTCTGTCAGCCACGCAACCTCATACATCCTGTTGGCCTGAGCTACGTGGTCTGCCTCAGCTTGTGCAGACTTGCTGCTTGTGGTGGCCTTTGCCTGCAGGCCTCCCAGCCAGCCATGCATGCCCTGAGTACTGCTGTGCACTGCGTGATCCCTGTAGCTTGAACCAGCCGAGTTGCCCAGGTCTGAACCAACGCTAGCGCTGCTCACGAGCTGTTCTCCCAGCACTAGCTTCTGGGGCACATGGAACAGCTTTGCACCCACTGGTACGAAGCTGATGCCCTCATTGAAGTCTTCAGAATCCTGACGTTGCTCTGGAACCACAGCACCCAGCTGCAGGCAGCTGTCCAATGCTGCTGGGTGTACCCAGTAGCTGCTTGCGTCCTCTGCCCGCTCAACTGCCACAGACGCTACTGCGACGCCTACAGGCTCAGTCACCGCCTGTTCTTGCCATAGTCCTAAGGCTCTGACCACCGCATGCTGTGCTGACCCTATGTCCACTGTCCTGGTAGACACGGGCCGAGGCAGTGCAGTGAGTGATGCAGAGAAGTGTGTGGTGTGTGTGGACACTCTGCAGCTGCCATCAGGAGCAATTGCGCATGTGATGAGGCCAGCTGAGTCTGTCAGGCTCAAAGCTGACATGATGCTAGCATTGACAACTGCCAGCTGGTGCTTAGGTGTCAGGGTTTGGGCAGATGCTGTGCACAGCTCCAGTAGTGCTGCTGCTGGCAGGATGGCTGTGCCTTGGACCATGTGGTCTGTGAGGTATGCGAGAGCTGGATGATTGGTCACCATCTGCATCACCACTGCCTTGCTTGCCTGCAGGAACCAAGAACATAGGTCAGACAGGGTGCATGCTGAAGAAGCAGATGTTGCTAATCTACTCTATGCATGTAGCTTGCAGAGATACACAAAACAAACAGATGAGCTGACGAGAGACAACCAGTTACGCACAATGCAACATGCAGACAAATGTAGTGATACAAGCTATTGATCTGTACATACTTTCAGGCCTTGTGCTGCAGATGCTATACCTGTGCGACTGTCCGAGTCAGGAAGGGGTGTCCCTCCACAATGACTGCAGCCGAGAACAGCTTATCCCTGCTCCAAGCATCAGTCACCACTCTTCCTGTCTCTAATGGTGCAGGGGCACTAATTATGGCATGAGCATTCACCCCGCTCATGCTGAAGGAGCTAGTACCAGCACATGGCATGGCCTCTTTAGGCACCACAGCTGGGCATGCCTGAATAGGCAATCTGTGCGCCACACCCCAGCCAGACAATGACTCACCCACATACGGGTTCAAGTTCTGGTACCTGCAAGCCAGTCAGCAAACCTGACAGCTGCAGGACACCACAGCTACCAAGGTGGCTTCTGTTCTGCACACACGACCCGACAACTTCAAGACAATAGTCCCTGGGCATGAGTCAAGGTAAAAGGTAGCAAGCGAAGTTCTGATACCTGAGGGGTGGGTCAGTGCGCTGCTGCAGCTGCAGCATGCACAGCATGAGCCCTGCTAGGCCTGCTGTGCCTTCAAGATGGCCTGTCAGGGACTTGACAGCCCCCAGGGTGAACACCTGGCTGCCTGTGTCAGCTATTGGGGATGCAATGGCTTTGCGAAGGGCACCAGTCTCTATTGGGTCTCCCAATGGGGTGCCTGTCCCGTGGGAGGAGACATAAGGCAGAAAGGATACACCTGCTCTTTGCATGGCTGATGTGATGAGGGCCTGCTGACTGGGACCATGGGGTGCCTGTACACAGATGCAAGCCATTCAGCATACCTCACACTTTCTGCACACCTTTTGTGCATTACAAGCATAATCTTATGTGCATATCTGCATTATATTATCTGCGTGTTTGCATATCTGCATATGCATTGTGTCATCTGCTTATCTGTATATCTGCATTATCTGCATAACTTATGACATGTGAGCCAGTAAGCAATAAGATCAGGCACAATATACAGTGCTGCCAGAGGATTGACAAGACATGCAAAAAACTTGGGGCTATTGCAAGCGGGTCAAATGCAGGGAGGATGCTCTAGCAGGGATCCTTACTGTCAGGCCACCAGATCGGCCGTCTTGGTTGACAGCTGAGCCCATGAGCACAGCCTTCACTTGACCAGCTCGCTCATTGTCTGTCCCCATTGACTCAAGCAAAATTGCAGTGTAGCCCTGCATCATAGACGAGACCCATATTGCACCACAATGTGACCATGCAGCCTGAGTGTGAAAGTGTTGGATGTGTGACAAATGGTGCTTACAGCGCAAAGGGATCCAACTTGCTCAATGCCACAAGCAATACAAAAGATGCCTGCTAACTAAGGTCAAACCTGAACAGGCATCAGCTTGTCATTTATCTTACCTCTCCCCTTCCATACCCATCTCCCTCAGCCCCAAACGATTTACAGCGCCCATCCACAGCCAAAGCTCTGACCTGGGTCACCGCAGCAAAGCCAGCTTCTGGCACGAGGATGGCGTTCACTCCAGATGCTGTTGCCATGTGACAGTCGCCGTGACTGATGCTGGTGGAAGCCAAGTGGGTCGCCACCAGGGATGATGAACAGGCAGTGTTGGTGGGGACACAGGGGCCGGTCAAGCCAAAGGTGTAGGACACTCGGCCGGCCAGAAAAGCCAACCCATTGCCCGTGACTGTGTAGGCGCCGCTGGTCAGGCCATGCTTCATCAGCAGGTCTGGGTACTCCACCCACATGCACCTGCACCGCCACACACACACACGCTCTGTCATTCGGTGCAAACTGTTGTGGAACAGATCAACCAATCAATTGAATGATCAATCCATCGCGTAAATGGTCAGGCTTCTGCTCCTGCCACCAGAGGTACAAAGTGTGCAAACACTGTGCATGATGTCAAAGAATGGCAATTTTTTCTTGACGACGGTTGCAAGCCGACACAACAAGCAGACTACTGCACAAGGTTGCACAGTTCTAGTCAACCAAACGGTGATGTGATCAGACTGAAACAGCGTCTCAGACATCACATGGCAGCTCTAGGTGATTTGTCAGTAGCTCACCCAAGGAACACTCCTGTGCTACTGCCACTCATGTCCACTGCTGAGTAATTAGCATCATGGAAGGCAGACAGTGTCTCCTCCAGCAACAGTCTCTGCTGAGGGTCCATCAGCAGAGCTTCATTGGGCTGTAGACCAAAGACAGCGCTGTCGAAGGCATATGTGGATTCTACGTAGGTCCCAAAACGGCTGCAGACCTGCCCCGGGGACGGCAGGGGGTTGAACGTAGATTCAGTATCCCAGCGGGTTGATGGTGCAACTGTCTGAAGCTCCTGCTGAGAGACTAAGCAGTGATGAAGGTCGCCCATACTGTCAATGGACGCAAACCTGCATGACAAGGAAAAATTGCTTGGAGCTGGACAATGTCAGTGCATGCTAACAGCCAGCTCTGGTTTCAGTCTGTCAAGGTAATTCATTTGCACATGCAGAGTCCCTACTTGTGCTGATGCACTGCATCAACAGCATCATATGATGCCAGTGCATCCCAAGCTTGCAAAATCAACAGCGGTACACTGCAATGTGATCAGCGCAATGTGCAAACTCATAGTATGAAAGCTACCTGACAGAAAGACCAGTGATGGCTTGCATGTCACGCCTGTTGTCAGGCCTTGAAGCAACCACCAGGCGCTCATCAATCTGCAGCTGACCAGCCACAAGCTGCTCCACCGCTCCCCCATCACTACTGTCAGATTCTCCAATGAGGCTCAAGATGAAGCCAGACATGGCTCGTACAGAGGGATAGTCAAAGGTGAAGGTTGCAGGCAGGTCCAGCTCAAACTGCTGACTCAGTGCGTTGCGCAGCTCAACTGCACCTAGCGAGTCCAGCCCAATCTCCATTAGTGAGGCGTCTGAAGCCACACTACTGCCCAGCACTGATGCAACAGCGTCTGCAACTTGTCCCAAGACAAGTGACGCAGCCTGTGGTGTGGACAGAGAAGCTGAAGTCACCAATTCAAGACTGCTCGTTGTTGACGACGCCACTGAGGCTGTATCAGACTGACTAGAGTCTTCCTGTTCTTCTTGTTGCTCATCAGGCGCAGAAATTGCCGCTGCTGCTGCTGCTGGGCTGACCAAGCTAGAGATATGCTTTGCCATTGCAGCAATGCTAGGGTGGTCAAAGGTCAGCGTTGCTGGCAGCTCCACTTCAAACTGCTGACTTAGGGTGTTGCGCAGTTCGACTGAGCCCAGTGAATCCAGGCCAGATTCCATGAGTGAAGCGTCAGCAGCCACAGATACACCTAGCACTGATGCCACTGCTGCTGCTACCTGTTGCAATATCAGAGCCGATACTGCTGGCTCTTTAGCCTCTGAAGCCTGCTGTGCACGCTTTGCCATGGCTCTGCTTGCTGAGGCCTTCTTGGGCTTGATTAGCTTCTTCTTCTCAGCTTCCTGGCGCTGCGCTGAGCCTACTGAGCCTGCTGAGCCTGCTGGAGTTTCGAACTCTGCAAAGATGCCTGGCTGATCTGGAGGCAGATTGCTCATGAAGGCGTCCCATTTGAAGGAGATGGCAGCTATCACGGCATCTCTCTGAGGCTGCTGCACAGAACAGCCCAGCATCACACTAGCCAAGGTGGCAAGGCCTTGGGAGGGGTTGATAAGAGGCATGCCCATGCGAGCCAGCCTGGCAGCAGTGCTGGCATCACCACCAGCCATGCCGCCCCCTGCCCAGCCCCCCCACTGGATGCTGCTTACCCCTGCCTGACCCTGGGCACCCCACACCGCAGCCAGGCTGTCCATTGCAGCATTGGCTGCAGCGTAGTTGAGCTGGCCTGGTGCGCCTAGCAGAGCTGCCACTGATGAGAACAGGATCTGAGTCTGTGTTGGCTGCTGCTGCACTGCATGTTGCCATTTCTGAGCAGCTGTCACCTTGGGAGCAAAGACAGCACGCATGCCTACAAATGTCTGATTACCCACTGTTGCATCTGACAGAACACCGCCGGCGTGAATGATTGCTGTGATGGGCAAATTCTGGTGGTGACCACTGTCAAAGCAGTGGCG
>JAABUZ0100006887.1_pt1 | contig 13978 bp, 12 predicted proteins | sample 5562091 | NCBI WGS metagenome assembly JAABUZ01 (sample SAMN12813069, study PRJNA571459) | rock metagenome | isolation source: Antarctica rocks | place: Antarctica: Victoria Land, Linnaeus Terrace sud | collected 2015-12-21 | reverse complement strand
TCGACATCAAGGACAAGGGCGGCTCCAAGGAGATCAGCCTGGCCTTCATGGAGCGCGTCAAGGCGGCGGAGCTCACGATCATGAGCCGCCAGCTCTCGACGATGGTCTCCTCGGGCATGACGCTGCTGCGCTCCCTCTACGTGCTCGAGTCCCAGACCGAGGGCAAGAAGCTCAAGGAGACGCTCGTCGCCGTGCGCAAGGACGTCGAGGCGGGGCTGCTCTTCTCCGACGCGCTCGCACGCCACCCCAAGGTATTCAGCCCGCTCTACGTCGCGATGGTGAACGCGGGAGAGACGGGCGGCCTGCTCGAGGACTCGCTGCTACGGGTCGCCGACCAGCTCGAGAAGGACGACTCCCTGCGCCGCCAGGTCAAGTCGGCGATGATCTACCCGTCGGTCATCATCACCTTCGCGCTGATCGTGATGTTCGCGCTGATCGCGTTCCTCGTTCCCGTCTTCGCGAAGATCTTCAAGGACTTCGGAGGCAAGCTGCCGGCGATCACCCAGGTGACGGTCGCCGCCTCGCACATCCTCACGGGGCAGTGGTACCTGATTATCGGCGCGATGGTGGGCGGCGCGTTCGGCTTCCTGAAGTGGAAGAAGTCCTCGTGGGGACGGCCGCAGTGGGACGCCTTCCGCCTGCGCACCCCGTTCAAGATCGGCGACATAGTGCAGAAGGTCGCCCTCGCCCGTTGGTCGCGCACCCTCTCGGCGCTCACCGCCTCGGGCGTGCCCGTGCTCCAGGCCATCGAGATCACCGGCAAAACGGCCGGCAACGTCGTGGTGGAGCGGACGATGGCCTCCGTGCTCGACTCGGTCAAGGCCGGCGGCACGATCTCCGGCCCACTCAAGGATGCCCCGGTCTTCCCCGGCATGGTCGCCCACATGGTGGCGGTGGGGGAGGAGACCGGCGCGCTCGACGGGATGCTTGCCAAGATCGCAGACTTCTACGAGGACGAGGTGGCCGCGTCGGTCAAGGCGCTGACCTCCATCCTCGAGCCGGTCATGATCGTCTTCGTCGGCGCGATCGTCGGCTTCGTCGTGATCTCGATGTACATGCCGATGTTCAAGGTGTACGACAACATCAGGTAGCGGGTCTCGCCGCTCAGCACCGGAGCCGACCCCGAGGGGCGAGAGCGTTTCTCACGGGTTGCCACGCGCCTGCTGGTCGGCCACGAGCTTCTCCCAACGCGCGATGACGCCTTCCCGGATGGCGGGCCCGAGGTCGATGTCGAGGAAGATGGTCAGGCGGCGCCCGAGGACGTCCATCGCGGTCTCGTCGAGGTAGCCGACCGGGCGGGTGAGAATGGCGGAGCGGTGCACTCGCACGAGCGAGTTGAGGTCAACGGCGTTCTCCTCGGTGAGTCCGTACCTGGCCTTGTCGGGGGGCAGGTAGAAGAGTGCGGGCTCCCGGCCGTCGCGGACGCGCTGCTGGTCAGCGGGGGCGAGCTTGGTGAAGCGCGTCAGCTTGAGCGCGGCGTACTCGGGCAGTGCTCCGCGCGGGCGGTCTTGCAGGAAGACCAGCGGGCGCAGCTTCGCCGCGACATTGAACGTCGGCGTCTGCGCGAGCTCGCCGGCCTTCACCGCTCGCGCCACATCAACAGCCGTCGGATAGGAGCGCGCGGTGCCGTCGACGCCGACGAGCTCGAAGGGTGCCTCCGGCTGGAAGGCGGTGAACGCCCAGGCGATGGCGCCACGCTGCCCGCGCGTCGGCGCGGGCGCGTTCACCCCGCGGCGTGGGTGTCGAGCAGGCTGAAGTCGAACACCTCGACGTCGACGCCGGCCTCGGAGTCGCGATGGACAGCGAGAGCCGCGTCGGAGAGTGAGAGCTCAACGGGCTGATGCTCGCCGAACATCGCGAGCGTGCGCTGAAAGAGCTCAAGCGAGCTCGCGTCGATGACGGCCGCGTAGGGCTTGCCGTAGCGCTCGATGACGAGCACTTCTCCGGGCATCGGCTCGGGGATACGGACTTCGTTCGCGGCGATGACACGGGTGCGCACGGGACGCTTCCCTTCCTCGAATCGCACGAGACTAGCGCATGTCGTACGGCACGTCCTAATCTCGTTGATGAACCCGAGCATGGAGACGCTCGGACCTCTCGGTCAGTAGCCCGCGGCGCTACGCTCGCGCGCTCCGATGGCCACGCGCGAGAAGCCCGAAGAGAGTCAACCGGACGATGCCTGCCGGCCGTGCCGCGGTACGGGCACGGTGATCTCCAACCTGGGCGGCACCGTCCAGCCCGTCGTCTGTCCTTGGTGCGGAGGCTCCGGCCGCCGGCCTGTGGCCGGCGCGGCGACCGCTCCTCCCGACGCGGCATAGCTGCCGGCGTACCGGTGTCCACCTCCGGTCAAGTTCGGGAGGGGCGTGCCGATGAGGAGGGAATATGCGCCCCCTCACCCTCATCCGGCCCGTCGTCCGCCTCACCTGCCTGGCCGGAGTGCTCGCCGCCTGCGCGCCGAGTGGCGCCCTTGCGCTCGAGGTGCAGCCCACGGGCGCGACGATCACGGTCGCAAACTCGAACCACGGCGACACGCTCTGGCCCGGTGATAGCTTCAACGTCTCCACGGGCGTGCAGAACGGCGCTTACTTCATCACCTCCAGGCCCACGCGTGGGCAGTACACCGCCCAGGCCGCCCAGCAACTCACCCACGTGCAGGGCACACTGAGCGGCGATCCCACCGCGCTCACCTTTAGCTCCGCCTTCTCGGCGTTCCCCGACATCGCAGTCGGCGGTCGGGCCAGCAACACCACGCCGTTCAGCGCGACGCTCTCGGCTGGGTACGAATGCGGAGCGCCCGTCCCCGCCTCGTTGGCGCTGCACGCCGACCAGGGTGATGCGACGCTGCCCTACACGCTTCCGACCGGCACCGCCGGCCCGCCGCAGAGCTATGACAGCTCGGGGCCGGCTCGCCAGATCCCCGATCCGGGCAGCACGTTGTCGACCATCCACGTCGGCGACGCGGGTCGCGTCAAGCACCTGACCTTGCGGATCGGGCAGATCGCCCACTCCCGCGACAGCGATCTGAAGATCCAGGTCATCGCGCCCGACGGGACGACGGCCACCCTCGTCGACGGCCAGGGCGGGGGAGGCCATGACTACGTCAACACGGTCTTCGACGACAGCGCCGCTCAGGGCATCGACGGCGCGGGCGCCCCGTTCACGGGTACCTATCGGCCGGAGCAGCCACTCAGCGTCTTCGACGGCAAGCCCATGGCCGGCGACTGGACGCTCAAGGTCGTCGACCAGGTGGCGGGCAATTTCGGAGTGCTCGTGTCCTGGGGAGCCGACCTTTCGCCGGCGACGTGCTCGCCCCTGCCCGTGGCGAGCTTCACCGCCACGCCCAATCCGGCGCTCGCCGGAGCCAGCGTGACCCTCGACGCCCGGAGCTCCGTCGACCCGACCGGGAACATCGTCGACTACGCCTGGGACCTCGACGGCAACGGCACCTACGAGACCGACCAACAGGGCCGCTACGGTGCCAACGGGGCGGGGAGACTGACCCACACCTTCCCGCGCGGCGCGCACGTCGTCGGGCTCAAGATCACCGACGACCAGGGTCGCACGGCGACGAAGAGCCTCACGGTCAACGTGACCGACTCCCCGCCTCCAGGATCTGGTGGTACGACCGGCGGCGGTACGACTGGTGGCGGCACGACCGGTGGCACGAGTGGCGGCACGACCGGTGGCGGCCACGTGTCCGGGGCGACCTTCGTCGGCGTGCTCGGCGGCTCGCCGATCCAGCGGGCGCGAGGCGTCGCCTCCCGCGGACTCCTCCTCACCTGCCGCGCCAACCGCACCGCCCGCTGCTCCATGACGCTTCAGCTCACCGCAGCTCAGGCCCGCCGGATGCACCTGCGTGCTCGCCGCGGGTCGCGGATGGTGAGAGTCGGCTCGGCCTCGGTTTCGCTCCGGGCCAATCGGACGGAGGTCGTCCGCTTGCGCCTGTCGCGCTCCGCCCAGCGCGCGCTCCGCCGCAGCAGGATGCGCTCACTGGCTCTCCTCGTCGTTGGCACCATTCGTGACGCCGCGGGCCACACGGTCCGCGTCAACCGGGTCGTCCTCGTCCGGCTCTGACGATGTCGGTCGGGCCCTGGCCGCGCGGCGCGAGCGGCCTGTCCGCCGCCCTTCGCGCTCCCCGCTCAGTCGAGCGGTCGAGCCGAGCCCTCGCGCTCAGGCCCCGCGGCCTCGAGAGGGTGGTGTGGGGAGCGTTCCTCGCCTTCGGCGCGATCCCGCTCCTGCTCCTCTTGGCGATCGCCGAGTCCGAGCACGGCGCGCTGACGAGCGCCACCGGGATCGTCCCCGGGGACCGGCCCCAGTACCTCGCCTGGGTGCCCGACGCCGCAGTTCGTTCCGGCGCCTGACGCCGCCCGGTCTAGCGCCGGCACTGGCGTGGCTGCTCGCCCGTGCCTCGAACACACGTCTCGCCGCCGAGCTAGCGTCCGTCATACGTGAACTGCACCGCTTCGGCTAGCGAGCTTGTGTGGATCGACGGCGCGTGCCCCGGACTGCGAACGCGTCGGTAACTGGACGTTCAGTCGGTCTTGCCTAAAGGTCCGCTCAGTCCTGTCCGATGTTGTGGGAGTCAGTACCGATAGGTGTCGAGGCGAGGCAAACCACTCGTGAGGGTGGGGCGCAAGCCACGGGTCTCTCCTCGCGCTGGGGAGAGACAGCCGAGTTGCTGCCGAGGGGTCGTTTTCCTCTGGGGGCGAATCAACTTCGGACTGGCGCTCATGGTCCAATCGATTCCCCCTTGAAGGAGGGTTTTCATGCTTCATAAGCTGCGTCGTCGTTTTGAGGAGGAGCAGGGTTTTACCCTGATCGAGCTCCTCGTCGTCGTGCTCATCATCGGTATCCTGGCGGCGATCGCGTTGCCGTCGTTCCTCGGGCAGAAGGCCAAGGGCCAGGACGCCTCCGCCAAGTCCGACGCGCGCAACATGGTCTCGCAGGTCGAATCTTGCTACTCGGCCAGCCAGGACTACAGTGCGTGCAAGGACTCGCAGCTGGGCAATACGGGCCTGACTCTGGGTTCCGCCAAGGGCCAGGTGACTGACCTAACTCCCGCCCCGACTGCGAACGGCTACACCATCACGGCCACCTCGAATTCCGGGAACACCTTCACGATCACGAAGGATCCGGCCACGGGCACCACCAGCCGCGCCTGCGATACCACGAACGGCAGCACGAGCGGCGCCTGTCTCAACAACACCTGGTAGCACCGGCCTCTATCAACAAGGCATGACTACCGCGAGCGGCGGGCCCACTGGGCCCGCCGCTCGACGTTGCACATCGACAGTCTGACCAGGCGCGTCAGTAATTCAAGCAATGACCCGCTCGCACCGGTCTCGTCCTGGGCTTCCGGAGGGGATGGACGTCCGGTTCGAACCGGGGCGATGGTCGACCAGACGGTGCGCCGCCTTCAATGCGGGATGCACTCCGTGATCGCCGCTCTTGTCCATCCGTCGAGGCGGTGGACGACCCCCTCTCAAGCCTCGGCGGGTACCGCCGACCATAAGGTGATGCGAGTAGGCAGCGAGCGAGAGTTCACGCTGGTCGAGGTGATGATGGCCGGGTTCATCCTGGTCACCGGCATCATTTGCGTGCGCTGCTGTTGGGCCGCGCAACCCACGCTAGTCGCCCTCAAGCGCCGCGGTGCATCGACCGATGCGTCCTCCAGGAGTTGTCGCCCGGTGACCCCCGGGAAGGCCCGCGACGTCCAGGTCCGGAGGAGCAGTTGAGTCTCTCCCAGCAGCCAGCAACCGCCAGCGCCACCCAAGGTCGGACTTTGCGCGCGGTCCGCGACGGCGAGGAGGGCCTCGGCCTCGTCGAGGTGATGGTGAGCGCGATGCTGCTCGTGCTCGTCGCGGTGGGCGTGCTTTCGGGGATCGACGGCCCCGGCAGCACGTCGGGGCAGAACAAGTCCCGAAGCATCGCGGCCGCCCTCGCCCAGCAGGACCAGAACCGGCTCCGTGCCTTCAAGGTGAGCGACATCTCCAACTACAACGCGACGCGCACGGTGGCGGTTGGGGGCATCGCCTACACCGTGAAGTCGAGGGCGGCCTGGATCTCCGACTCGACGGGGACCGAAAGCTGCTCGAACAACTCGAGCCAGACGAACTACCTGAAGATCAGCTCGACCGCCTCGTGGCCCAACATCGGCAGCGGCGCGCCCGTGACCGTGGCGAGCCTGATGTCTCCGCCGCCGGGAGGAGTGGGAGCAAACACCGGCAACCTGTCCGTTCAGCTGCTCGACCAGGCCGGCTCGCCGGTCACCGGAGTGCCGGTGACCCTGACGTCCGGCGGTGGATCCGTTCCCACGAACTCCGTCGGCTGCGCGTTCTTCGGCTACCTGGCGGTCGGGACCTACGCGGCGAGCTTCGCCCAGCCAGGATGGGTCGATCCGTCGGGGACGAGCAACGTCACGCTTCCCAACGGCTCGGTGACCGCGGGCGCGACGAACACGCTCAGCGGCAGCTACGCCCAGGCGGCGCAGACCGCGGTCAGCTTCGACTCGAAGCTCGGAGCGAACGCGCCGGCGCCGGTGCAGGCCGATTCGGTCAGCCTGGCGAACCCCGGCGTGCCCCCGCCGGGCTGGCGCACCTTCTCGCCTCAGGGCGGCGGCGTGGCCTCGACGATCACCGCCACGAACCTGTTCCCCTTCACGAGCGGCTACGGCGTCTACGCGGGCACCTGCCAGGCGAACAACCCGGTCACCTACATCCCCAACTACTTCACCCAGAATCCGAGGAGCTACGCCACGCTGGTCCCCGGGGCGAGCGCGTCGATGACGGTGCGCGAGCCGGCGCTGAGCGTGCTCGTACAACGTAGCGGCCTCGCCCTCCAGAACGCGCACGTCGTGGTGACGGAGTCCGACGCCGGTTGCACCACTCGCAAGCTCACCTTCACGACGAACGCCACGGGGGCGATGGTGAACGCCGCGAGCGGAGCGCCGTCGACCGTGCCCGCCGCCCCGTTCGGCAGCTACACGGTCTGCGCCGACGACGGTCAGCGCTGGTTCCGGACCGGCACGGGCGCGGTGACGAACACGAATCCGAACGGCAGCGCGCCGATCACCCTGAACGTGCCGTCAAGCGGAAATAGCGGGGTCTGTGCGTGATGAGAGCTCGAGCCTTGCACCGGCTCCGGGCCTCGGAGGGCTTCACGCTCGTCGAGATGCTCGTCGCGACCACGATCGGGATGGTCGTGATCCTCGCTGCCTACGGCCTACTCGATATCTCCGGGGCCCTCGCGCTCAAGGCGTCCGATCGCGTGGATGCCACCCAGCGAGGGCGCCGGGCGATGGACCAGATCACCAGCGAGCTGCGCTCGCAGGTCTGCCTCGGAGCCGGACAGCCCGCGATCACCGACGGCCAGAGCAACCAGGTGAGCTTCTACACCTTCACCGGAGCCGGAGCGTTCGCGCCCGAGCTCCACACGATCAAGTGGGACACGAGCACGCGCACGATCGTCGAATACGACTACGTGGGGACCGGGAGCCCCCCGAACATGACCTACTCCTCGACTCCGACGCGCACGAACACGCTGCTCACGGACGTCACGCCGCTGTCCAACGTCCCGGTCTTCTCGTACTACACGTGGTCGGCGGGCTCGCCGGTCACGCCGAGCACCCCCCTCACGGCGCCGCTCTCCCAATCCGACGAGCAGAACGTCGTTCGCATCGTCGTCCAGTTCGTGACGACGCCCGCCAACCATCCGACCTCGCAACAGACCACCCCGCTGCAGGACGAGGTCTTCGCGCGGACGGCGGACCCCAACTCGTCAAACGGCTCGAACCTCCCCCAGTGCGGCTGATGGCGAGCAGGATCACGAACCGTGCGCGCCGCGAGGAGGGCTTCACCCTCGTCGTCGTCATGCTCTTCCTCCTCGGCGCGTCCATGCTGTCCGCGGCGGCATGGGCCGCCGCCAACGGCGACATCCCTCTCACGGGCCGCGACCGCGACAGCAAGCAGGCCTACAGCTCGGCGGAGGCCGGAATCGCCTGGTATCAGTACCACCTCAACCAGGACAACTCGTACTGGAGCTACTGCGCGGCGACGACTCCGATCTCCAACGGCACGAGCCCGCGCCCCTGGAAGGCGATTCCGGGAACCACCTCGCAGTACTCGATCGACCTGATGCCGGCGGCCGGCCACAGCCAGTGCGACCCGAACGACCAGACCTCGATGGTCGATCCGAGCAGCGGCACCTTCCGCATCCGCTCGACCGGGCTCTCCAACGGCCGACGGCGGAGCGTCATCGCGCAGTTCCGGCGCAAGGCGTTCCTCGACTTCCTGTACTTCACGAAGTTCGAGACGCTCGACCCGATCGTCTACCAGAACCAGGACAACTACCAGTGGTTGAGCGCGCAGTGCTCCCAGTACCGGCCCCAGCGCCCGGTGGCTTGCGTGCCGATCGTGTTTGCCAACGCCGACCAGATAAACGGGCCGCTGCACACGAACGACAGCATCCTCACCTGTGGCTCTCCGACCTTCGGGCGCACTCCGAGCGACCAAATCGAGTTCTCTCAACCGGCGCCGGGATGGTCGAACGGCTATGGCTGCGGCAGTACGCCGAACTTTGTGGGGACGCCGAAAGCGGGCGTGCCAACGCTCGACATGCCACCGTCGAACCAGGCCCTGAAGAACGTCGTGCTGCCCGGCTATCTATTCACCGGGACGACGACGATCGTCCTCAACGGGAGCACCATGACGGTCACCAACCCGACGATGAGGCTCAACGGCGTCTCGATGCCGCTCCCGTCCAACGGCGTGATCTACGTTCAGAACGGCGCGTGCGGCACGAGCTACAGCCTCTACCAGGACTACAACGATCCCGCGGGGTGCGGAAACCTCTACGTCAAGGGCAGCTACTCACAGAGCCTGACGCTCTCGAGTGAGAATGACATCATCGTGAACGGGAACGTGCTGCGAAATGCCAACGCCGTCCTCGGGATGATCGCGAACAACTTCGTGCGCATCTACCACCCCGTCACCAACCGCCAGAACGGCGACAACGGCAGCACCACGTGCACGAACTCCCCCGCCAGCCCGACCAACATCGAGGTCGACGCGGCGATCCTGAGCCTGAAGCACTCGTTCATTGTCGACAACTACATGTGCGGCGCGCCACTCGGGACCCTGACGGTCAAGGGCGCTATAGCACAGATCTTCAGGGGCCCTGTCGGCACGGGCGGCGCGCAGGTCGCGACGGGCTACACGAAGAACTACAACTACGACGACCGCCTGAAGTACACCAATCCGCCCTTCTTCCTGAGCCCGCTGCAGGCTCCATGGCAGATCGTGCGCTACACGGAGCAGATTCCCGCGCAAAGCCCCTAATCCGGACAGGCGGCGCGTCGCGGCACGGGCCTCAAGCTCGCCGTCCGCGCGACCGATGGTGGACGCAGGCCGGCGGGGGGTGGAAAACGCCACCGTCGCCCTATACCGCTCCCATGCCCCTCGCCATCACCGCCCTCTTCGGCCTCGTCATCGGCTCGTTCCTGAACGTCGTCGCCTACCGGCTCCCCAAGTACGAGTCGCTCGCCACGCCCGGCTCGCGCTGCCCGGGATGCGCGACGCCGATCAAGTTCTACGACAACGTCCCCGTGCTCTCGTGGCTCGCGCTGCGCGGGCGCTGCCGCTCCTGCCACACATCGATCTCCGCACGCTATCCCCTCGTAGAGCTCGCCACCGCGGCGCTCGCGGTCGCCGTCGTGCTCGTCAAGGGCGCCGACCGCGATGCGTGGTTGGGGCTCGTGCTCGTGCTCGTGCTCGTGCCCATCGCGCTCATCGACCTCGACCACCGCATCATCCCCAACCGCATCACGGGGCCGGCGGCGGTGGCCGCCATCGCCATCGGCGCGCTCACCCGTCCCGAGCACCTGACCGAGCAGCTCATCGCCGGCCTCGCAGCCGGTGGGTTCCTCCTGCTCACCGCGCTCGCCTACCCGCGCGGGATGGGGATGGGAGACGTCAAGCTCGCCGCGGTGCTGGGGCTCTTCCTCGGGCGCTCGGTCGGAGTGGCCATGCTCGTGGCGCTCGTCGCGGGCACGCTCGTCGGCGTGGGGATCATGGCCCGGAAGGGCACCGCCGAGGGACGCAAGACCGCCGTGCCCTTCGGTCCGTTCCTCGCCCTCGGAGGCCTGGTCGCGCTCCTCGCCGGAGGGTCCGTCGTCACCTGGTACCTGCACACCTTCGTCTCCTGAGGTGGCCGGCGCTCCGACCCTCGCGCGGTCCTGCGGCGCCGCTCAACTTTCGTCCACGGGCCGCCGATAGACCTGGCACCGAGCGGATCCTCGCCCCACTCGACTCTCTCTCATGCCCAAGATCTCCACCGCCTCCTCACGCACGCTGGTCGGCCTCGACATCGAGCCGGGCTACGTCGCCGCGGTCGAGGCGCGGGGCGGGCTCACGATCACCGTCGAGCGTGCCGCAACCGCACCTCTCGAGCCCGGGATCGTGCGCGACGGCGAGGTGACCGACCCCGAGGCGCTGGCGGGCGTACTCCGTGAGCTCTTCCGCGAGCACAAGTTGCCCAAGCGGGTGCGCCTCGGCGTCGCCAACCAGCGCATCGTGGTGCGCACGGTCGACCTCATGCCGATCGAGGACGAGAAGGCGTTCGCCGCCGCCGTGCGCTTCCAGGCCCAGGAGCACATCCCCATGCCACTCGAGCAGGCCGTGCTCGAGCACCAGTCGCTCGGCATGGTCGATACGCCGGAGGGCCCGCGCCAGCGCGTCGTCCTCGTCGCCGCCCGCCGCGACATGATCGAGCGGCTGCTCGGCGCGGCGCGCAGCGCCGGCCTGCGCCCCGAGGGCATCGACCTCTCCGCCTTCGCGATGATCCGCGCCCTGCAGGACGGCGAGAGCACCGCGGGCCACGCGATCCTCTACGTGAACGTCGGCGGGATGACGAACCTCGCCCTCGCCGAGGGCACCCGCTGCCTCTTCACCCGCGTCGTGGCGATGGGCAGCGAGTCGCTCGCCACCGCTCTGGCCGAGCGCCGTGGCCTCACGGTCGCGCACGCCCACCAGTGGCTGCGCCACGTCGGACTGCTCGAGCCCGTCGAGGATATCGACGGCGATCCCGCGATCCTCGGCGAGGCGCGCTCCGTGCTCGAGGACGGCGTCCGCCGCATCGGCGACGACATCCGCAACTCGCTGGACTTCTTCCGGGCGCAGTCGGGTACGGGCGCCGTCGACTCGGCGCTGCTCACCGGCCCCGGCTCGGCCGTGCCGGGCTTCGCCGAGCGCCTCGCGGGCGAGATCGGCGTGCCGGTGAAGAACGGCGTGGTGGCCGAGGCCAAGCCCGGCGCGCTCGGCGACGTCGAGCCCGGGCGCGCGGTCGTGGCGGCGGGCCTCGCCGTCGAGGAGCGAGCGGCGTGAGAGCGGTCAACCTCATCCCGGTCGAGGAGCGCCGCGGCGGCTCCGGCTCCGGCTCCGGGCCGCCGACCGTGTGGCTGCTCGTGGTGCTCGGCGTGCTCGTGGTGGCGCTGGCGGGCTACGTGCTCGCCTCCAACCAGGTCTCCGAGCGCCAGGCCAAGCTCGCCCAGATCAGCGCGCAGGCCGACGGCGCCCAGGCCTCGGTCGCCCGGCTCAAGCCCTACGTCGACTTCGCCTCCTTGGAGCAGAACCGCACTCAGACCGTCCGCCAGCTCGCCGCGAGCCGCTTCGACTGGCACCAGTCGCTGCACGACCTCGCGCGGGTCATGAGCAAGGACGTCTGGCTGACCTCCGTCACCGGCTCGGTGTCGCCGAACGTCGCGTTGGACGGCGGCGGCGGTAGCGGCGGCGGCGGTGGAGGAGGAGGCAGCGGTGCCGGGCTCCGCTCGGCGCTGCCCAACCCCGCTCTCTCCATCTCGGGGTGCGCGACCTCCAACGACCAGGTCGTGAGCTTCGTCTCGCGCCTGCGAGTGATGAACGGCGTCATCCGCGTGGCGCTGAGCGACGCGCAGAAGTCCGACACCACGCCGGCTTCCGGCGGTGCATCCTCCGGAGCGCCCGCCTCGGGTGCGAGCGCCGCCAGCGGCGCCGGCGCCGGCGGTGGTAACGCCGCCGGTGGGGGGGACTGCACCAACGGCTCGGACAAGTTCCCCAAGTTCGACGTCGTGGTCTTCTACCAGCCGCTGGCCGGGGCCGTCGTGGCGAGCGGGACGGCCGGGTCCGCGACGCCGGCGAGCGCGCCCGGCGCCTCCGCCACGCCGAAGGGCGCGACGACCACGCCCGTCCCGGGCACTTCGGGCGCCCACACGTCCCCCCCGGGGGCCTCCTCGCCCGCCGGCGCAGGAGTGGCGAAGTGACCCGCCGCGACCGCATCGTCGTCATGGTCATCGTGGCCGTCGCCCTCGTGGCCGGCTACTGGTTCCTGCTGCTCGCGCCCAAGCGCCAGGAGGCGGCCGCGCTGGGCGACAAGCTGAGCACGCAGACACAGCGGCTGCAGCAGGCGCAGGGCGCGATCGCCTCGGGCCTCGCCGCGCGCCGGTCCTATGGCCAGAACTACGCCTCGGTGGCGCGCCTCGGTGAGGCCGTCCCGACCGACGACAACGTTCCCTCGCTCGTGTATCAGGTGGATGCGGCGGCGCGCGCGGCGCACGTGGACTTCCGTGCGGTGAAGCTGAGCCAGAGCGCCTCGGCGTCGACCTCGACGGCGTCCACAGCGTCGAGCGCATCGAGCGCATCGAGCGCGTCGGCGAATACCTCGGCGCCGGCCACGCAGGGCGCCACGGCGACGCTCCCTCCGGGCGCGAGCGTCGGCCCCGCCGGCTTCCCGACCATGCCGTTCTCCTTCACCTTCGACGGATCGTTCTTCCACATGGACGACTTCCTGCGCCGCCTCGACTCCTTCGTCCGCGCGACGAACCAGCACGTCTCCGTCGGCGGCCGGCTGCTCACCGTCAACGGGTTCTCGTTCGGTGCGGGGCGTAGCGGCTTTCCCTTCGTGAAGGCGAGCGTCTCCGCGACCGCCTACCTGCTCCCGGCCAACGAGGGTCTCGCCGCCGGCGCGACGCCGAGCGCCCCCGGGTCCACAGCCGCGGCGGCTCGCGTGGCCGGCGGCTCGGGCGGCACTGCGGCCCCGCCCGCCACCGCTACTCCACCGGCGCCATGAGGGTCGATGCCATGAGATCCGGTGCCGTCAGAGCGCTTCGCAACGTCTACGAGGATCTCGTCGACCGCCGGCTGTGGCCCGTCGCGGTCGTCCTCCTGCTCGCCCTCATCGCCATCCCCGTCGTGCTCGCCAAGCCCACCTCGAGCCCCGCGCCGGTGGCGTCGATGCCGGCGGTGCCGGCCTCCGGCCCGGGGGAGATGACGCCCTTCGTCGGCCAGCCTGTCGTGCAGCTCTCGAGCGCTCCCCAGAACACGCGGCGTCTGAACCACCTGCCCGCGCTGAACCCGTTCCAGCAGCGCCACGTGCCCATGCTCCACTCGCTGACGGGGCTGACCGGCGCCAACGCGGCGAGCACGCTCGGTCCCGCCAAGGCGGCTTCTAGCATCATCTCCGGTGGTCCGGCCCTCGCGTCGGCCGGCCCGGGGTCGAGCTCCTCCGGGGTCGGATCCTCCGCCTCGAGCGTCCCGGCGAGCATCGGCGGAGGGCGATCGGCCGCCAGCCCCATCTCCTCCGGTCCCTCGGCCGGCTCATCGGGGCCCTCGCCCTCGCCGAGCCCGCCCGGTTCGGGCACGCCGCCCCCCGCGCCTCACCATGCGCGCACCTTCGTCGTCTCCTCCGTCGACGTGTCCTTCGGTGCCGCCGGTGAGACGGCGCGGCGCCAGACCCTCCATCGCCTCGACCTGCTGCCCTCCCGTGCGCATCCGGTCGTCGTCTTCCTCGGACTGCTGGGGGACGCGAAGACGGCTCAGTTCCTCATCTCGTCCCGGGCTCGGGTGCAGGGCGACGGGCGCTGCGCGCCGAGCTCGCGCGACTGCCGGACCGTGCTGCTCAAGGCGGGCGACACCGAGTTCTTCGACGTGATCGCCGACGACGGATCCGA
>JAABUZ0100006886.1_pt1 | contig 13979 bp, 13 predicted proteins | sample 5562091 | NCBI WGS metagenome assembly JAABUZ01 (sample SAMN12813069, study PRJNA571459) | rock metagenome | isolation source: Antarctica rocks | place: Antarctica: Victoria Land, Linnaeus Terrace sud | collected 2015-12-21 | reverse complement strand
CACCCACCACGGCCAGCCACCCGGCTGGGTCACGTCCCGTTGAGGAGCCCAGTGCCGCGGGCAAAGCTGGCGGGGCACACGCGGCCGCCCAGGACAAAGTGGCTGAACAGCACGCGGCCCAGCAGCACGCGGCCGCCGCCCAGGCCACCGCCGAACAGCACGCGGCGCAGCAGCACGCGGCCACCGCCCAGGCCACCGCCGAACAGCACGCAGCCCAACAACGCGCGGCCGCCGAACAACACGCGGCCCAGCAGCGCGCGGCGGCCGACCGTCCGTCCGGGCAGCCTGCATCCGATGGCCCTACCGGTGTCCAGGAGGCCAAGGCGGCGTCATCGTCGGTGACCGGGCCGGGGGAGCTTGTCAGCCCATCGGTTTCCTCGGAGGTCTCGATGTTGGCTGCCGGTGGCGGGGCGGTGTTGCTGACGGCGTTGGGTTTGGCGGCGTTGCTGCGAGCCCGGCGCCGGCAGTTCCGGATGCGGCGGCCGGGCCGGTCGATGGCCTCGACCCCGGCGGGGGTGGCCGGAATGGAACGCCTGTTGATGACCGCCGGGACCCGGGGGCTGGCCGATGTGACCTGGCTGGACCAGGCGTTGCGGAGCCTGGTGCAGGGCTCGTCGAAGATGCCCGATGCGCGCCTGCCCGATGTGGTCGCGGTCCGGCTCGGCTCGCAGGAGTTGGAGCTGGTGCTGGCTTCGCCGCTGGCGGCGGCACCGGCGCCGTGGTCGGCGGACCCGTCGGGGTTGCGGTGGTTGTTGGCCCGAGGCGACGAGCTGCCCTACGACGAGTCGGAGCGGGAGTTGCACATCCCGCCGTATCCGCTGCTGGTGTCGGTGGGTTACACCCCGGCCGGGGATCACTACCTGATCGATCTGGAACGTATCGGCTCGATGTCGCTGTCCGGGGACCGGGAGCGGTGTTTGAACCTGGCCCGGTTCATCGCGGCCGAAATCGCGCACAACCAGTGGTCGGAACTGTTGGAGGTCACCCTGGTCGGGTTCGGCCAGGAGATGGCGCAGATGAACCCGGAGCAGCTGAAGTACGCACCCGACCTGGGCCGGGTGCTGGAGGCGGTCAATGCTCGCCTGGCCGGCGTCGACGAGGTGATGGCGGCCACCGGCGTCGACGTGGCGACCGGTCGGTTGCGATGCGTGGCGGGGGACACCTGGGCACCGCATGTGTTACTGATCGCCCCGGACGCCGCGCAGGGGCAGGATCTGGCGGAGCTGCTCGCAGTGCTGAACGGTTCGAAAGACCGGTTGACGGTGGCGGTGGTGCTGGCCGCCGCTCCCCAGGTTCCGGAGGTGACTCGTTGGCATCTGCAGGTTGATGCCGCCGGTGTGTTGAGCGTGCCGGCTCTGGAACTGGAGTTGGTCGCCGAGCAGCTGCCCAGCTCCGAAGCCGCGCAGATGGCGCAGCTGCTGGCCGCCGCGGCGGTCGAGCAGGACCAGCCGACGCCGCCGGCCGAAGGCGACCAGGCGTGGCAGTCGTTCACCGACATCGCGGGGAACCTGCGGCCGGAGGTGAGCACCACCGGGAACGAGCCGGCGCTGCGGGTGGCCGGGACCTGGCCTGCCCGGCCGAACTCGATCCTGCCGCTCCCGGCTGGGCAGTATGCGGCGAAGGCGGCGACCACCGAGCAGGACGTGGCGATGCTGGCCCCGGGGGTCAGCCAGCAGGTGCAGGCGCAGCTGGCCGACGCCGATCCCACACTGGATGCCGACCTGGCCGCCTGGTGGGACCCCGGCAGTACCCAGGTCAAGTTGCGTCTGCTCGGCCCGCTGCAGGTGTGGGCGTCCGGGCTCGACCCGGCGCCGCCGGGTCTGCCGCAGAAGGTGGAGGCGATCGCCTATCTGGCTACCCGCAACGCTGGGGCATCCGCGGCGCAGTGCCGGATGGATCTGTGGCCCGCCGATCAGAGTGACAAACCGACCTCCAAGGTCCGGAACCTGTTGCACGGCACCCGCGGCTGGTTGGGAGTCAATCCGCAGACCGGCCGGGAGTACGTCCCGGCGAACCAGGGTGAGGGCCGCGGCGGGCAGTACCTGGTCGAGGGGGTGGTGATCGATGCGGAGCTGTTCCGCCGGTTGCGGTTGCGGGCCCTGGCCCGCGGCGCCGCCGGTTTGGATGATCTGCGGGCCGCGCTGGATCTGGTCACCGGTCAGCCGTTCGAACGGGGCCGGCCCGGCGGTTACGGCTGGGTCGCCAACACCGGATTGGACTACACCTACACCGGGATGATCGCCGACGTGGCGCACCTATTGGCCACCCACCACCTGGCCGCCGACGAGCCGGAAGCTGCGGCCGCCGCCGCCCAGGTGGCGTTGATGGCCGGATCGGCCGCCGATGAGGTGCTGTTGGATCTGGTCGCCGCGTGCCATGCCCGAGGCGATGAGGACGGTGGCGACGGGTACGTCAGCAAGATCATGCGGAACCACGCTGCCGACACCGAGGAAGACATCCCCACCCGCACCTACGAGATCCTGCTGCGCCACCACTGGCTGCCCAAACCTCGCAGCGCATGACCGGTCCGCAGTTGATGATCGGGGCCGGGCCCGGCCCGGTCGGGGCCGCGGCGTTGGCCGCCGGCCTGGTACTGGTGCTGGCGGTCAGTCCGCTGCTGGCCGGTTGGTCGGTGGCTTTGGCCGGGCAGGTCCGGGCCGGCTGGTGGCGGCCACGACAGGTCGGGTGGCGACGGTGGGCGATCGTGGCGGTCACCGCGGTCCTGCTGACCGGGGCGGGCGCGGCCGGTCGGCCGTGGCCTGCATGGTGGCTGTTCGCCGCCGGCGGCGCGGTGCTGTTGGTGGTCGACGCGCAGCAACATCTACTCCCGGCGCGGCTGGTGTATCCGCTGGGCGCCGTGGTGGCGGCGGCGTTGGTCGTGGCGGCGATCGTCGGCGGGGAATGGGGTCGACTTTTGCGGGCTGTGCTGGCGGCGGCCGTGGTCGCTATTGGGTGGCTGGCGGTGAAGTTCGCGGCTCCGGCCGCGGTCGGACTGGGTGATGTGCGGCTGTTCTCGCTCACCGGCGGGCTGTTGGGCTGGCTGTCCTGGTGGGCGGTGCTGTACGGGGAGATGGCTGCGTTCGTGTTGGCCGGAATCATGGCGGTGCTGACCGTGATCCTGGCGCCGGGCCGCCCGATCCGGGGGAGGCAGCTCCCGCTCGGCCCAGCCATCATCGTCGGCGCCCTACTGGTGTCCTGGCTGTGATTGAGGATCACCGCAGAGCCTTGTGACCTGGCCTTGTGACGCCCGTTCGGTCCGGGTGTGCGTGGCCCGGGCCTGGTGTGACGCCGGAGTGGCGAGGGAGAGGACACACTGCTGGGCGTGGTGACGCGGGGGCTGGTCGCAGCGTCACGGGGATCCCGACCGGGTGTGCTGATGCGGTCCGTGGTCCAGTGCCGCCGTATGTGGCCGGCCGCCTCGCGTACCGGTTGACCTGCAGTTGTGACGCCCGCCGGATGATTGTGACGCCCGCCGGGTGTGGCTTGCCGCCGCAGCGGGGCACCTGATGTGACGCCGCCGTGTACGCCCACCCCGCAAGTTCGGAAATGACGTCGTTTCCGATCGCGGGGGTGCTGAATTGTTCACAAATTCTCAGGTGGCCGGCAGTTGGTGGGAGCTGGTGGACCGCCTGGAAAGGTGCGGCACCTGGGCCCGGTGGGCGCTGGTGGAGCCGGCACTGTTGATGGTCGGCGGGCCCAGTGGGTTACCTGCGGCGCTGGCTCGGGGGGTTGACCGGGACTCCGCCGATGCGCTGCTGGGCGCCCTGATCCGGCTGGCGGCCGCCGACGGTGGCGACGAGCAGGACGCCGTGCTGGTGGTGCTGCACGCCCTGGCCGACGGTGCGGCGGCGCTGGCCAGGCAGGTCGCGCATCGCACCGCCGACAGCTTGAGCGTGGTGGTGGGGGAGTTGACCTGCCAGATCCGGGCTTTCCCGTGGCGCCGCCGGACCCGGGCGTACGCGGCGAACCTGCTGGCCGACACCAAGCACCAGTTGTGGGTCGGGGAGCTGCGGCCGCTGGGTACCGGCCATCACCCTGAGCAGGCGCGGCCGGTGGATCCGCTGACGTGGCCCGGGCTTCGGCTGGACCGGGCCGCTCCGGTCGATCCGGCGGGGCAGAGCCAGGCGGAGCTGCTGGATCTGCTGGTGTGGGCGGCCGGCGCGGGGGTGGCGCCTGTGGGTGATCTGGAGCTGCTGTGGGACCGGGTCGCCGGGGCGGGGACCTCCGGTCAGGCGGAGTTCGCGGCCGACCTGGGTGTGGACGAGCGGACGGTGCGGCGCCGCCGCCGCCGCACGGTCCAGTCGCTGCGGGACAGCAGTGCGGACTATCTGGCCGCGGTGGCGTGAGCACCTCGCCTGCGTTGGACCGTCCGGGTGAATCTGAGATTTCTGGGGCTGGGGTGTCCGTTCGGTTCCAAAAAAAGCACCTGTCCCGTTCAACAGCCCCCTTGGTCCAGGAGTTCATCGATGAGTTTCTCAGCGCAGCATTCGCCGGAGTTCGTGGCTGTCCCGCAGCCGGTCCCGGTGATCGGTCCGTCGGTGGAGCAGATCGCCGATGCGTTCGATCTTTTGGCCCGGACGTATCGGTGGTTCCGCGACGAGTTGGAGGAGATCAGCACCTGCCAGACGCCGCTCAGTCAGGCCTGTGTGGATCGGTTGGTCGCGTTGGGTTCCCGGATGCAGCCGGCCGCGGCGGCCCGGACTCTGCTGGCCGGGGTGCCGCGGGATCAGATCCTGGCCGGGGTGGCGGTGTGGGTGAGTCGGCAGAGCTCGGGCGGTGCGGATTACACACCGGCGGCGTTGCGGGCGCGCCGGTTGTGGGCGGCCGGGGATGAGCAGTGATGCGGAACCTGGCCAAGATTGGGGTGCTGGGTCACCAGCTGGATGTGGCCGACGGCGGCGACGTGGATCCAGGCACCGGGCGGCTGTTGTCGATCGCTGAGATGCAGCAGGCGCTGCGGCTGGTCCGCACCGGGCAGCTCGAGCCCGACTCCACCGCACCGGCGAGGACGACGATGCCCCCGGCTCCGTCGCGGCGGCGGACTCGGGGTGTCGAACCGGCGGACACCGGCCAGGCCGTGGACGCCGGCGACGATGATCCGTACGGCTGGGATCCGGACGAGGGCAGCTCCGATGCTGACCAGGACGCCCAGGACGACCTGGACGAGCAGAACGAGATGCTCGGGTCGGCCCGTCCGCGGCGGGGACGTCGCGTCCGCGACGAGGTACCCGCCGCACCCAAGGCGCGGCGCCACGGTCGCGGCTCCCGGCGAGCAGCGCGCCCCGATGCTGGAGCTGCCGGGACGGCCACACCGCGGCCACGGTCGCGGTCGGCGGCGGTGCGGGTGACCCGCAAGATCCTGGGCCTGGACCGGGGCCCGGACCCCCTGGCGGGGCCGCCCGTCGCCGATCCGCAGGGCTTTGACGTGCCCGACACCGACGAGGTGGAGCCGGCGGCGCGGCGACGGACCTCGGCGGCCGACGATTTCCAGGTCGCGGCCGCGCCCCGCGGATTCGCGGCGGTGTTCTGGCGGTGGACGGCCCGGGTCCTGGCGGTGGTGCTGCTGGCCGCCGGGGTCAATCAGCTGTTCATCAAGCCACTGCGCCACCCCGCCGCCACAGCCATCGCCGTGGCGGTGATCGACCCGGCGGTGGCCAGCCAGGTCGCTGCCCGTTACGCCGCCGACTACCTGTCCTACTCACCGTCCCGGGCCGGGGCGAACCTACCGGCATTGACCGCCGATTCGGTGTCCACCGCCAGCACCTCAACTCAGCTGCTGAGCGGGGCCGGGTATGTGCGCACCGATCTGGTCCAGCCGGGCCAGATCCTCACCGTCGATGCCGCCCACGTGCTGGTGACCGAGACGGTGCGGATCCACCTGGCGATCCCACCGGTGGGTACCGCCGCACCACAGGTGGTGGCCAGCGCCCCGGCCGGGCTGCCGCCGGGCAGCGCCGGTGATCCGGGTCCGGTCCCGGCGGGCTGGACCGACCTGGGCGAGCGGTGGATCACCTTGACTGTCCCGGTCCAGGCCACCCCGACCGGTCTGCGGGTGTCCGCCTCGGGTGCGGTGTTCAGCGGCGAACCGCCGATGGTGATCGCCCCGATCGCCGGCGCGAACCCGGACAGCGGCACCACCGCGGCGACGCAGTCGGTGGCGTCGGCGTTCTTCACCGGTTACGGCGTCTCGGACGTGTCCTATCTGATTCCGACGGGAGCGCCGGTGACCGGACTTTCCGGCGCGGCCACGTTCGTGTCGCTGGCGGGCTGGACCGTGCAGACCGCCGCCGCCGGCGCCGGTTCATCTTCCCCGGCCGCCCCGGCGGCCGGGATCGGCACTGCGTCGGTGACCTGGCAGCTGGCCGGCACCGGCATTCAAATCACCCAGCAGTACGCGGCGTCTTTGTCCTTGACGTCGGGCCGCTGGTACACCGCGGCCCTGGGTCCCGCCGCCACCTTCACCACCAACCAGTAGGAGCTGACCTGATGTCTTTTCACCTCGCCCACACCATGGCCGCCGCAGCGCCGCTGGCGGTACCCAGTCTGACCAGTTTTTCCTCGCTGATCTTCACCCTCCTGGGGTCGATCATCATGGTCGTCGTCGCGATCCGGATGTTCACCGCCTACACCAAGAAGAACTGGGGCGAGCTGATCACCGAACTGATCGCGGTGGTGTTCGTCGGCTGGTTCGTCTGGTTCCCGGACAGCGCGAAAGCGACGATCGTGGCCATCATCCACCAGATCTTCGGGTGACCTGGCGTGGCTGATCATTCCCGGTTCCCGCTGCCCACCGACACCGCCCATGTGCGGATCGAGTCCCGGCAGTACCGGATCTTCAAGTTCGATCTGGGGGAGGGTGTGGCCCGGTGGAAAGCCGGCGTCGCCGTTGTCCTGGTCGCCCCGTACTGGCTGCTGCTGCTGCTGCTGGGGGTGTCCCCGCTGGCCGGGCACGGCCGCGGCGGCCTGCTGTTCCTGTTCCCGGCGGCGCTGCTGGTCTGGGCGGCGCTCCGACCAGATGCCGGGGGGCGGCCCCGGTATGCGCTGTGGCTGGATCGTATCCGGTTCCTCTACCGCCGAAGCATCCCGATGATCGCCAGCCCGATCGCCGACACCACCCCGGCCCGCCCGTTCATCGTCTCCGCGGAATGGGTGGTCATCAGCCACCGCACCGGCCGCAGCCGCCGCCGCACCGCAAACCGCACCGAGAAGGACACCCGATGACGCCGCTTCACCCTCTCTGGCATCCCACGCCGCTGCGGGTGGACATCGCCCATCCCCGCCCGGGCCGCTACCGGCTGCTGCGCGCGGGGGCCGCGCCGGGCGGCTGGATCGTTCTGGTGGACACCACCGGCGCCCGCCATCGTCAGATCGGCGGTCGGTAGTCATGGCCGGGTTGTCCGGGATGATCTCCCGGTTCCGTCGCAGCGGGGAGCCGCTGCGGCCACCGACCGCGTTGGCCGACGGGATGTCCCACGGCCCGGACGGCACCTGGGCGTGGGTGGTGCTGCCGGCCCGGTCCACCGACGAGCAGAACACCACCACCCTGGTCCGGATGACCGCCGATGCCACCTCGGACCTGCGGCGGCTGATCCCATCCGGGTTCGACTTCCACTTCAAGATCCAGTGGGGCCGCTGGTCCGGGCAGGACTACCTGGATCTCGAGGCCCGGCCCGGGATGTCGGCCGATGCGCTGCGCTACATCGAGTTGGGCGCCGACGCGATCGACAGCCTCGCGTTCCCGCGCCGGCTGGTGCTGCTGGGCGTGCGGATGGACGTCGCCGATCCCTCCACCACCGCGAAGCTGGCCTCCAGCGCCCGCAAAGGCTTGGGCACCGCGACGACCGCGCAGACCGCGGAGGTCGCTCTGGCCCAGGTGTACAAACGGATCCGCGGTTTCCAGGAACGGATGGCCGGGTCCAGCTTCCGCGCCATCCCGGCCACCACCGGGCAGCTGGCCTGGTCGCTGCGGCACGACCTGCGGCGCACCGTCGACTGGGTCCCGGCGACCGCCACCGCCGGGGCCGGGCAGCTGGCGCGCCTCAAATCCACCCAGGTGGTCCCCGCCGCGCACCACGTGGAGATCACCACCGACGCCGGCACCCGGTACCTGCGGATGCTGATCCCCACCGAAACCGGTTTCCCCGCCTCGGACATGGAACTGCCCGGCTCGGAATGGCTCCGCGACCTGGACGTCGTCGGCTCCGACGAGGACGACCCCGCCGACCCGGCCACCCCGGTCGAGGTGTCCATCCGGGGCCGCAACGTCCCGCAGCTCGAGGCCGCGAAAATTCTCCGGGAGGCCCTCGCGTTGACCAAGGAGCAGGAACGGGCCGCCGCCGAAGGCGTCGCCCAGGAGGTCCCCGACGCGGTCGCCGAATCCAAGGACGCGCTGCGGGCCCGGCTCCGGGAGGTGCAGACCGGCACCGTCGGCATGGTCCAGGACACCCCCTGCTGGATCGTCGACGCCCCGGACCTGGACACCTTGGACCGGCGGGAGAAGGCGCTGGTCGACCACTACGGCGGGATGGGGGTGTCGGTGTGGGCACCGCCGAACATCCAGGACCTGCTGTGGAAGGAAACGGTACTGGGCGACAAACGGCGGGTCACCGAGTTCACCCAGTTCCGGCCGGTATCCACCCTGGTCGGCGGCTGGTTTCACGGCGGCTCCGAGGTCGGCACCCCCGGCGGGTCGTTCCTGGCCGCGAACATCGGGTCCACCCCGTCACCGTTCACCAACCGGCTGACCTCCGCGCAGCTGGAGGGCAAGAAGATCACCTCGGTGTTCCTCGGCGGATCCGGATCGGGCAAATCCACCGCCGTCATGCTCTCCGTCATCCCCGAGGTCGTCGTCGTCGGGGCGTGGGTGTGCTTCTTGGACATCAAAGGGGACTGCGGGGGCCTGGCCGACGTCTGTGAACTGTTCGGCGCGCCGGTCACCCGGATCTCCACCAAGGACCAGGCCGCCGGATCGTTGTGCCCGTTCCGGTACGTCAAGGACCCCGCCACCGCCGCGTCGATGGCCATCGACAACCTGGCGTTGCTGCTGCCGCCGATGCTCGCCGCCCAGGCCGAATCGCGGCTGCGGACCGCCGCGAACCAGATCGCCGCCGGCCGCCACCGCGACGCCATGTCCACCGCCGCGGTCATCGACCTGCTCGCCGCCTCCGCCGACCCGGTGACCGCCGAGATCGGTCACACCCTGGCCGATGCGGCCAAGGACCCCCTCGCGCGTCCGGTCGCCGGCTACCCGGAACTACCGGTGAGGGCCCTGCCGACCACCCCCGGGCTGGTCCACGTCACGATGGCCGACCTGCGGTGGCCCGGGTCGGGGACCCCGCAGGCGGCGTGGAAGCCCGGGCACCGGTTCACCGTGATGCTGGTGCAGGCCCTGTTCAACTACATGGACTACATGGCCGCCATGGTCAAAGGCATCCCGAAAGTGTTGGCGCTGACCGAGCTGCACCGGATCACCAAGTACGACTTCGGGAAAGACCTGGTCGGCAACATCGCCAAGGTCGGACGTGCCCTGGACACCAACCTGCTGCTGGACACCCAGGGCTGCAGCGAACTGCTGGAAATCGACGGCCTGGCCGAACAGGTGTCGGCGGTGTACTGCTTCGGCGTCGACTCCGACGACGAGGCCGACGCCCAGGCCCGGTTCCTGGGTCTGGAACCGGAAGCGATGATCAGAGGCCGCCAGCAAGGCTGGGACAAGGGTGAATGTTTGGCCCGGGACCGGGACAAACGAATCGGGCCGCTGCGGTTCGACTACCTGGACCAAGGCATCCGCGCACTGCTGTCCACCACCCCCGACCGCGACATTCCGCAGTCCACACCGGTCCCACCGCCGGCCGATGACCCGGACGCCGACCAGGACGCCCTGGCCGATCTGGCCGGGCAGCACCGATGAGCGGCGGGGCGCACCGCGGCCCTACCGGCTTGTTAGGCGGTGCGCGATTTCTGCTGGGGCGATTGGTGTGGCGGTGGTGGCGGGCGGTGTCGTGGACGCTGCGGTCCAAGTGGCGGATGCTCGTCGGCGCGTGGCTGATCGGGTTCTTCTGGATCGGGCAGGCCAGCGCCGCTTTGGCCGATGACGGCCTGATCAACGGTCCCGACCTGGGGTCCGCGGGCGGGCAGACGGTGTTCGAGCAGTTCGGCCCGGACCGGTTCTCCCTGTATCTGCAGCTGTCGGACTCCAACCACGGCGCCCCGTATGTGTCCGAGTCGATGTGGAACATCCTGCGGGCCATCGAATCGGCGCTGATGTACCTGATCGGGGCGTTGGCCCGGGGTGCGATCACCTCGATGCAGTGGATGCTCAACCTGCACCTGTACTCCGACAACTCCGCCCAGATCGACGGCGCCGTGCGGGCTTTGGCCGCGCAGGTGTTCTGGCCGCTGTTCGGCGCGACGATGGCCATCGGCGCGCTGTCGGCCTACGGCCGGATGAAACGCGAGGGCGGCGGGTCGCTGTTTGGCGACGCGTCGTGGCTGGTCGCCGCTTCCATCTTCGCCGGGGCGTTCGCGTTGGCCCCGTCCTCGGTGATGGGCGATCTGGACGGTGCCCGCACCGCGGTCGCCGACGCTGCGATGACCGGCTACGCCGCCAATGGCACCCAAGGCCCCTCGGCGGCGGGTTTCCCCACCCCGCAGTTGCCGACCAACCAGGCCGGCGCCACCCGGCAACTGGCCGATGCGATGTGGAACGTCTACGTCGTCACCCCCTGGTGCTACGTCAACTTCGACTCCACGACCATCTGCAAGGACGTCGGACACGACTACATCGCCGGCGATGCCCGCTGGAACGGCCTGACCGACTGGATGGACGGGAAGAACGGCGGCAACAGCAACGACAAGGACGGCGCCTACTGCCCGAAGGAGCTCAGCGCGCACTGCGACTGGATCCGCGGGCAGTCCTTCGGCCGGCTCGGCGCAACCCTGTTCGTCGTCCTGGTCACCATCCCGCTGGTGGCGTTGCTGCTGGTGCTGGTGCTTTACGGGATCATGGCCATCGTCGGGTTCCTGCTGCTGATCCTGATCGGCGTGTTCTTCGTGCTGGGCTGGATGATCCCCGGGCGGATGCGGCAGATGGGTGTCCGCTGGTTCGAGGAGGTCCTGGGCGCCCTGATCCACTCGATCATCATCATCACCGCCGTCCTGGGCGCGGTGATGGTGCTGGACTCCATCCTGAACTCCCAGATCCCCACCTACGGGTTTTTCATGGTCGGGTTGCTGAACCTGGCCACCTTCATCGTCGGGTTCCGGATGCGGGGCCGGCTGGAGAACATCACCGGCCTGGGCGCCGGCGGATCGGCGTCCCCGTTCTCCGGGTACATGGCGATGCGGGCCCTGGGCGGCATCGGCAAAGGCGCCGCCCGGCTGACCCGCGGCACCGTCGGCGCGGTCGCCGGGGCCACCCCGATCCTGGCCGGCGCGGCGATGGGTATGGGCCGGGCCGGCGGCCAGGCCGCCGCCGCCGGTGCCCGCGGCGCCAGCAGCGCCGCCCACAGCCTGCGGGGTTTGCCGAACAATCTGCTGCGGATGCACCCGGCCGGCCCCCGCGGCGGGGTGGCCACCGCATACCGGCCGCCCGGCTCGGCGACCGCGTCCACCGGCCCCGGCCGCAAAGTCCTCAACCCATCCCCCCGCACCGGTACCACCGGCGGCGGCGGGGGCGAGCCGCTCGGACTGCCACCCGGACCGCAAACCGTCCGCAGCCGCACCCGGGCGTTGGAACCGGCCCGCACCGCGGTGCAGCCCGGCCCGGACGGGACCAGAACCTTCGTCGGACCGGGGACGATGACGGCGCCACGGGTGTTCACGCCCAGCACCATCGGTCCCCGCGCCGCCGCCAACGCCCGGATGCAGCAGAGCCACGGCACCTCCGGTCCCGGCCCGGCCCGGCCCACCACCGACCCGCAGGCCCAGCCGCCGCAGCCGGGCGCCCGGCCCTACCGCCCCTCACCCCGCGCCGCGTCGCCCTCCCGATCCGCCGGAACTGTGACCCGGGCCGAGCTGGCGTCCCCGCCGGCGCGGCCCGCTGCCGCCGACCGGGCAGCGTTCACCCCGCCCCCAGCGGACCCGTACCGGCCAGTACCGCGGCCGCCGCGGCAACTGCCCTCCGGTGAGCTGACCCGCCCAGGGACGCCCAGGGCGAGCACCCGCGTACCCGGCGGCACCCCGCCGGTGCCGCCCACACCGCCCACGCCTGAACCGATCCGGCCGGCGCGGCCGCCGCGGCGGCCGGCCACCCCACCCGGTCGCGTCGACCCAGCAACCCAGGCGGCCCGCCCGCATCGCAGACCCACCCAGGACGGCAACCGATGACCGACCACCCCGCCCAGGACGAACCCTGGATGACCGACCTCCCGCCGCAGGAGTTCCACCTGCCCTACGCCCGGCCGGCAGGCCGCGACCCGGACACCCAGGACCAGTCGTGGGAGGACGAGCTGGAACCGGCCGACGATGACGGCGCCGCCGCCGCGGTGACCGGGATCCGGCCGCCGCCCAAGGGCCTGTCGCGCCGGGACCGCCACGAGTGGCGCACCCTGGAGCTGGCCCGCCTGCAACGGGAAACCCACGCCGCACAGCAGCTTTCCCACCAGCAGCGGGCCGGGTGGAGCAAAGGCTTCATCCGCAACCCGCCCCGCGGGTTGGGCCGCAAGGGCCGCCGCGCGTGGCTGGCCGCCGAACGCGACTCGACCCGCAGCTGGTGGGCGGCCCGCCGCGCCTCCGACCAGGACATCGACGCCCGATCCGTCGGGGTCCTGGTCGTGGTCCTGCTGATCGGTGCCGCTCTGATGTACGTGGCCCTGTTCGGCCGGCACACCGCCCCGCCGCGGCCGGCCCCGCCGCCCCGACCCCCGCCGCCGCCGCACCGGGCACCCCGACGACGTTGATGACCTCGCCGCCGGCTGCGGCACTCCCGGCCGCGACGATGCCGGCCACCGCCGCCTCGGATAGCAGCCGGGCGGCCCTAACCAGGGCCGGCGATCTTCCCGGCGCGGGCCGCTCCGGTGCGCAGAGTGGGCCGCAGCCCCTGGCCGGGCACTGGCAGCCCACCCCGGCCGGCGGTGTCACCCCAATCGGGGTGCCCGCGGCCACCCCGATCGACCCGGCCGCGGTGAAGCTCCTCCCGGCGGCCTCCGGACCGGCCACCCCGGCTCAGCTGGCCACCCCGGTCGGCGTCGTCACGGCGTGGTTGGCCCGGACCTGCCCCTCCCGCGCCGCCGATCCGTACGGGGCGGACGTGGCTGCCGGCCGTCCGGTGATGACCACCGCCGGCTGGGCCGCCGCCGCGCAGCAGCAGGCCGCGGACACCGCCGGACCGGGGCTGTGGAAGGCCGCCGCCGCGGCCCGGCAGAGCCGGGCCTGCGGAGATTTCGACGTGCAGCTTTCCGCCGATGCACCCAGCAGCGGCGGTGTCGCGTTCGTGGAATACACCGCCCACCGGGTGGTCACCACCCCCGGCCAGCGGCCCCGGGTGGAGCAGCTGCTGGGCGCCCGGATGGTGATCCGCCAGGCGGGCGGTCGGTGGCTGGTCGACCGGCCGGTCATCGGCGGATAAGGGAAAGGTCAATTCTGGTGCCAAGTTTCCTCCGGGCCGCGGGGCGTCGCGGCGGGATGCCGTGGTGGCTGTTTGTGTCCCCGCCGCTGGCGCTGCTGGTGGTCCTGGCCGTGCTGGGCGGGGTGGCCCTGGTCGGGGTCATCGGCGGTCCGGCCGCTACCAATGCCGCCGCCGACCAGCAGAACGCGGCCAACGGCAGCTGCACCGTTGCCGCCCCACCCGGTGCCCTGTCGGCGACGCAGCTGCAGAACGCGCAGAGCATCGTCGGGGTCGGCAAGACCAGCGGCGCCACGGCGCAGGACATGGCGATCGCCTTGGCGGTCGGCTACGTCAACAGCACACTCGACGCCACCGCCACCGCGGCCGGTGGGGTCGGCGCCGGACTGTTCCTGCAAACCTCGCAGCTCTACTA
>JAABUZ0100006883.1_pt1 | contig 13985 bp, 7 predicted proteins | sample 5562091 | NCBI WGS metagenome assembly JAABUZ01 (sample SAMN12813069, study PRJNA571459) | rock metagenome | isolation source: Antarctica rocks | place: Antarctica: Victoria Land, Linnaeus Terrace sud | collected 2015-12-21 | reverse complement strand
CTGTGGTCGTGGCTGGCGTGCGTGATCGTGACCGTTGGGGTGAGTGTTGTGACCCGACCCAAGCCTGTAGAGGAGCTGGCAGGACTGGTGTACGGATGCACGGCGCTGCCGGGTGGTGGAAGCTACCCGCTGGTGCAGCGTCCCGTCTTCTGGGCCGGTGCGGCGTTTCTGGTCTTTCTATGGCTCCAGTGGATGTTCCGGTAAAGGGAGGGAGACGCATGCGAACACAACCGCTGGAGGTCTGGTTTTATATCGGAGCGTTGCTGACCGTGTACGGCGTGCTGTTGACCGGGGCGGGCGTGTACCAGTGGCTGTATCCGCCGGCGACGGTCCTGGCGGCTTATCAAGCGACGTTCTGGGCGGGTGTGCTCCTGTGCATGGTCGGCGGAGTCTATGTGGCAATTTACAGACCCCGCTAAGCGTTAGCGGAGCTACAAAGAGAGGGCGGTATGAAGGTACGAGCAGCTGTCACCGAAGGCGCCGGAGCGTTCTCGATCGAGGACGTTGAGATCGACCCGCCCGAAGCCGGCGAGGTACTGGTGGAGATGCGGGCGAGCGGCGTGTGCCACACGGACTTCGATTCGTTGCGATGGAACAAGCGCCTGATCCTCGGGCACGAGGGCGCAGGCCTGATCGCGCAGGTTGGCGCGGGGGTACAGGAGATGAGGTTAGGAGACCGGGTGATGCTTAATTGGGCCATCCCATGCGGTGTCTGCTTCCAATGCGCAAGAGGCGCGGAGAACATCTGCGAAGACCGTGGAACCGTGCCGGACGCGCGCTTCCACCATGGCGCAGACCCGCTCAACGCGTCCTTCAGCCTAGGCACGATGGCAACCCACGCCGTGGTGCCGGCCGCCGCGATCGTTCCGATCCCGGAGGAGCTTCCGTTCGAGGTCGGGGCGATCCTGGGTTGCGGGGTGATGACGGGTTTTGGCTCAGCGGTGAATGTGGGCAAGGTGTCCGAAGGAAGCTCGGTCGCGGTGCTCGGATGCGGGGGGGTAGGCCTGAGCGCGATCCTCGGCGCTCTCCACTGCGGCGCGTCAAGCGTTATCGCGATCGATCTAAGCTCGGAAAGGCTGGCGCTGGCGCAACAGTTTGGAGCGACCGATACGGTTCTGGCCGATCGGAACGATATCGGCCTCAGCGAAGCGGCAAAGACGGTAAAACGGATGAACGGTGGACGGGGTGTGGACTATGCCTTCGAGTGCACCGCTGTGCCGGAGCTCGGGCCGGCACCGCTGGCCATGATCCGCAGCGGGGGAACTGCAGTTGGCGTGAGCGGCATCGAGCAGATTGTGCCAGTGGATATGGAGCTTTTTGAGTGGGACAAGATCTATATCAATCCGCTCTATGGCCAGTGCCGGCCGAGAAGGGACTTTCCGCGGCTGATTAATCTTTACTGTTCGGGCAGGCTTCCGCTCGATGCCATGGTCTCGCGGCGTTACGCGCTCGAAGATCTAGAAAAGGCCTTCGACGATATGCGGAACGGCATTCACGCGAAGGGGGTTGTGGTTTTTTGAGAGACGCTGCGTCTCAAACCTTCAGAACACTGGAGCTCTCCGACCCGCGATTCGAGCAGGAGGGACTTCGGCAAGTCGTTGTAAAGAGCAGGGCTCTTCGGCGACGCGCGGACATCACGGTATTCGTGCCGAGCGGAAAGGTAGCAGCGTCATCGCTGCTGATTCTGCTGCACGGCGTTTATGGCAGCCACTGGTCGTGGACGCAGCGCACGGGCGTTCATCGAATTGCTCAGCGAATGATCGATTCGCGGGAGATCGAGCCGATGGTGCTGGCCATGCCTTCGGATGCGCTTTGGGGAGACGGAAGCGGGTACCTCACCCATGCGGACTGCGATGCCGAACGCTGGACCGTGGAGGAGGTCGTGGAAGCCACGGCTGCGGCAGCGCCAACCCTGGCGGCGGGTGCGCGCCTCTCTATCGCAGGCCTGTCGATGGGCGGTTACGGAGCGCTGCGACTTGGCGCCAAATTTCCGCACCTCTTCGAGTCCATCTCGGCGCACTCCGCGATCGCCTGGTTTCGAGAGATGGCCGGTTTCGTAGAGGAGCCACTCGAGAGCTACGCCGGCAACGTTCCCTTGGAGGAGTTGGATCCGCTGTTCTGGATCAAGCGGAATCGTGCGCGTCTGCCGAGACTCCGCTTCGATTGCGGCTTGTCGGACACGCTGCTGGAGGGGAACCGCCGGCTTCATGGCTCGCTCGAATTTGAGGGCATTCCTCACCGATACGAGGAGTTCGACGGTGGGCATGAGTGGAGTTACTGGGAAAGCAATGTCGCTCGAACTCTCCGTTTCGCAAACGAGGCCGCGTCCTAGAGCAAGCGATCCAGGAGGGCGGCGGACAGGCTCCTTGACTTGCTCCGGGATCGGCGTAGACTCCGTTCGAAACGTTTTTATTCCCAGAAGGCAGTCGAGAATGGACGGAGCGGGAGTAGCTTGGCAGATGACGGGCCCGCGCCTTGCTAAATTCGGTGACTGGATTTGCCGAGACGTTTCGGTTTTTCGTAGAAGGGGAACGATGGCCCGTACAGCCGCTTCAAGCACATCTCTGAGTCGCCGCAGGTTTCTCGCCTCATCCGCCCGCCTCTCCGGCGCCGCGGTTCTGGCCTCACTGGCACCGGACGAGTTCTTTGCCGAGAGCCCATCCAAGGGAAGCTCTGCCGTTCTGCAGCAGTTCGGGTACGGAGATGTCTCGTTCGGCCCCGGCATACCGGATCAGCAGTTGCACGGGACGAACTCCGTGCTGATGGGGTTAAGCGACGACGCGCTGTTGAAGCCGTTTCGGGTTCGCGCCGGAGTTTCGGCGCACGGTGAAGACCTGGGTGGCTGGTACGACGCTTACGCCTACGCTCCGGGGCATACGTTTGGGCAGTGGCTCTCGGCTTTTTCGCGTTACTACGCGATCACCGGCGATGTAGGCACGCGAGACCGGGTCAGCCGATTGGTGCGTGGCTTCGCGGCAGTTCCCGATCCGCAGGGAGCATTCTTCGAGAACAATCGTTTCCCTGCGTATACGCTGGAGAAGTTGAATTGCGGGTTCATCGACGCGCACTCTTTCGCTCGCGATCCAGAGGCACTCGACGTGCTGGCAAGTCTAACGGCGCGAGCGTTGCCGCATCTTCCGGAGAAGGCGCTCTCTCGGGCAGAGCAGCAGGCTCGCCCGCATAAGGACATCACGTACACCTACGACGAGGCGTACACGCTGCCGGAGAACTACTTTCTCGCTTACCAGCGCAGCGGGAACAAGCTCTACCGCGAGCTGGGCACGCGCTTCCTTCACAACGACAGCTTCCTCGACCCGCTGGCGGAGGGCCGGAATGTCCTTCCAGGGCTGCACGCTTTCAGCCACCTCAATGCACTGAACTCCTCGGTGCAGGCCTACATGGTGCTGAATGATCCGAAGTATCTTCGAGCGGCGCAGAACGGCTTTCGCTTCATCAGGGAGCAGAGTTACGCAACGGGCGGCTGGGGACCGGAGGAGCGCTTCGTAACGCCGGGCCGGGGAGAGCTGGGGAAGAGCCTGACCGCGACGCATAGCAGCTTCGAAACGCCGTGCGGATCGTACGGCCACTTTAAGTTGATGCGTACGCTGCTTGCCGCAACCAAGGACTCCAAATACGGCGATAGCATGGAGGCGGTCTTCTACAACACGGTGCAAGGATCCAAGCCGCTCCTGAGCGATGGTTCCGCGTTCTACTACTCCGACTACAATCCCGACGGAGATAAGCGTTATGCGCGCGATAAGTGGCCGTGCTGCTCCGGAACCCTGCCCCAGGTAGCGGCGGACTACCGCATCAGTACCTATCTGCATGACGACGATGGGGTGTACGTCAACCTGTATGTGCCCTCGACTCTCACCTGGAAGAGAAAGGCGGGTCTGGTTGGGCTGAGCCAGGAGAGTGCGTATCCCGCGGACGGAACGGTGCACCTGCGGATCGAGAGCGCGCCTGGCAAGGCGTTCACCGTACATCTACGCATTCCGGAGTGGGCCGGTAACGACGCGGCGATCTCAATCAATGGAGTCCGGTACAGCGGAGCGGTTCGAGGTGGGGAGTTTGCGAGTTTGAAGCGGGCCTGGCGCTCGAACGATCGGATCGACCTCGTGCTGCCGATGTCCACTCGACTGGAGCCAGTCGACGCGGAGACATCCGGCACCGTAGCGCTCCTCCGTGGACCGCTAGTGCTGTTTTCGCTGGGCCAGGGAAGCAGAACATTCCGCGAACGAGACCTGCTGGCGGCGCGAAAGCTCTCAGCGGACGAATGGCTGGTCCCGTCCATGCAGGGCGATGTCCACTTCAGGCCTTTCACTGCCATCCACGAAGAGGCCTACAGCACTTACGTCAACCTGGCGCAAGACAAGATCGCGACCTAGCCTCCTTACCGGGGAGGCGAACCGGATGGCAGTGCGGGAGCTTCGCTAAGCCGATATCTATCCACCTTCACGTGGCTCGAATGTTCTTCCGTCCTGGCCCTCTTTAGACTATCCATCAGGCTGGCCATTTCATTATTCTTGTCCCCCGTGCGGCGCACGACGAGGATGAGCCGGAAGATCGCCTCCTGATCGGCAGGATTGACTTTCAAGGCCGCGCGGCAGACCTCGGCAGTTTTCGGATAGTCGCCGGCTTGAAAGACAAGATCGCTGAGAAGGTCGAGTGCCACCACTAACTTGGGATCCAGAGCGACGGCCCGTTCCGCGTAATCGATCGCCTGTCGCGCCTGCGAAGAAGCGGGTGGAGCGCCCTGTTCTTTCATGATCTCCGCTGCCAGGTAGTTGAGGTAAGCGCTCCGAGGCTTCGCTTTCAGACTCTGCTGAACTTTGGAGAGCGCCTCCGGAAGATTGTGGCGCTGTATCTCCGTAAGACCCTGCGCCTCGAGTCCGAAGGATTGCTTTGGGTCGAGCTTGTTCGCGATCTCGAAGTCTTGCCCGGCCAGCTCCGACTGCGAGTTCTGCATGTAGAGAATGCCGCGCGCGACATAGAGAGCGGCAGAGGACGGGAGCTGCTGCAGGCCGGCGTTCAACATCGCAATACCTGCCGCGAAGGAGTTGTGATCGAAGCTGAGCGCGGCGAAGTCGACGTAGTTCTGGGGGTCCCTCGGGTTTTGTTGGATGGCCTGGCGAAGAGCGGCTACGGCGTTCGGCGTGTCCCCAAGCTCCTCATATACGGCAGCGGCGAGAGACAGTGCGGTTGGATCACCGGAGGCGAGAATCGGCTGTAATGTTGCGAGCACGTCCGTGAAATCGTGTCGGCGGAACTGAATCACGGCAAGGTTGTAACGCGCCTGCCGGTCGTCGGGCCAGCGCGTGATCATAGTGCTGAACACTGCCTCGGCCTCGGACTCCCGTCCGAGCCGATCCAACGATGCTGCCTGGGCCTCGAGAGCAGGCTGCTGCGTTCGGATTGCAGCGCCTGCCTTGCTGAAGTGCTCCACGGCGGCAGCCCAATGGCCGTCCTCATAGTCGAGCATGCCGGCCATTCCGTTCGCACTCGGTTCATCGGGAACCTGGGCCAGAAGGCGCCGGACGAGGTCGTGCGCCCTTGCACGATCGATGCGGAATGCAACCTCCGACGCACCTTCGAGCGCTGGAAGGGAGTTGGGAGCGAGACGCAGCGCTGACTCGAAGGCGGCCAGCGCTGCAACCGGCTGCTTGAGCTGATTCGCCGCGACCCCCTTTAGAATCCAGAGCTTTTCATCACGGGGGTGCGCGCGTACAGCCTGCTCCGCGTCGCGAAGGGCATCAGCCGCAAGGCCTTGCCGCAGCTCACTCACAATTCGATCGATGGGGGCGGAACTCTGCGCGATCGCACCCGGCGCCAGCAGGAGAAGGATCGCTCGCGCTGCGAAGCGTAGGCGTCCAGAAGGCGTCGAAGCTCCCAACAGAAGACTCATCTCTTCAGACTAAAGGGCGCCGGGCATTTCGCCTGTTCGCGATTTGCCCGGAGCCCGTTGTGAGAACTGCGCCCTGTCCTGATCTCGAACGATGCACAGGGTAGGGATTAGAAGTTTATTCTGGCTCCGATATCGGCGTTGCGCGGGGTGTACTGAGCGAGCACCCTTCCGAACCGCGCCCCATCATTTGCATTGCCGTCCACACCCTGCAGGTTCACCCGGTTGAACACGTTGAACACATCGAGGCGTAGTTCGAAGTTGACCCGTTCCGTCACTTTCGTGACCTTCTTCAAATCAGCGTTCCACTGGGCAAAGCCTGGATTGCGAAAGCCATTCGGTGCCTCATTTCCTTCGGTTCCGGCAGCCGGCAGGGAGAACTGTCCGCAGGGAGCACCGGCAGTGCCGAAAGGACTGCCTAGACCGCACCCATTCGATACAATCCCGGTGCTTGTCGGGAAGATGCCGGAGAGGTAGGTTTTGCGATCGAACTTCTGATTTGAGTTGACGACGTTCGGGTAGTCAAAGTTGTTGCCGTCTCCGTTGAAGTCTCCACTCGAGGGTTGAAGACCGTTGACTGCGCCCGTGGCCGCATTGAACGTGGGTTGAAACGCCTGGTTTGTGTAGACGCTGAAGCGTCCGCCCTGCTGGAGAATAGCCGTGCCGGCCAGGGTCCAACCCCCTGTAACCCGGTTCACTAAACCGTTCGTGTGCAGGCCGGGGAACTCATAACTTGTGCCAAGCGAGAAGCGGTTCGGCACGTCCCAGACAGAACGGCTGTAATATCTCTCAAAATCATTGGTGGGATAGACCTGCCAGTTGTCCATCGAGCGGCTGTAAGTATAGGACGCGCTAACGAAGCCTCGTGAGGTTAGCCGACCTTTCACCCCTGTAACCAGAGCGTTGTAGTTGGAGTGCGGAAGCGTCCGTGCATAGGTGATCGCGCCAAAGCTGGGATTGAGCCGTTTTGGAGAGCTCCGATAGGTGAAGGAACCAGGTTTACCCGGAACCGGGATCCCGACCTGTTGAAAGAGGTCCCCATCGAAGCGGTTCACGTCGGTTCCGTAGATCGTGTTCCCGGTATTTCCGCCACCTGTAACCAGATTTGTGGAGTCGGATCCGACATAGCCGACCGACGCTACGATCTGCGAGGTGATCTGACGCTCCAACGTCAGAACGTAGTTCAGAGTATTTGTCGTCTTTAGATCACGCTGAATCCCGCCGACGTTAATCTGTGAACCGGTTATTCCCCCTTGGGAGTTCAGCGGCTGTCCTACAAAGGCTGGATAGGGAAATCCTGCGGGCTTGGTCTTATCCGTGCCGAGAGCAAAGACCGGACGGACGGTCGACCCGTCGTTGAAGAAGGTGGGGACCACGTAGTTAGGAGGATTGCCGTTGAAGACGTCTCCGGCCTGACCCAGGGTTGGGCTATCGTGGTAGACCCCGAAGCCGCCGTGGATAACCATCTTGCCGTCGCCGATAGGGTCGTAGGCGAAGCCGGCGCGAGGGCTGAACGCCTTGATGCGATGCTCAAATGCGTTCGAGACAACCTTGAAGGAGCCGCTGGCGACCTGCTGATTGAAGTCTGATCCTGTTCCTGGTATGAAGTTGGCAAACTTCAACCCAAGCGCGCCGGACGGGTTCCCGAAATCGTCAAAACGAATGCCGTAATTGAGGGTCAACTTCTTGGTAGCCTTCCATGTATCTTCCGCGAAGAGTCCATTCACCTGCTGCTTATAGCCGTAGCTCCCAGGAGAAGGCTTGCCCGTGACCGGGTCGTAGCTTAGCTGGCCTTCGCTGACCGGACGGTCCTGCACAAGGTCGAGGATGTTGTTAAAGTTGAAGCTCGGCTGGTTGTGCACAGTCGCAAAGAGGGCATCACCCGTGTAGTAGACCCCGTCGACGCCAAAGCGCAGGCTGTGATTCCCGAGGATGTGCGTGAAGACATCGCGCCAGTGATAGTTGGTCTGAATGAAATCCCCTTGCGCGAAACCTACACCGAAGTTGGTGACACCCGAGACGTTGATGCTGGGCACGGTGAAGTCTCCCGAAATGCTGTTCTGACCCTCAACTCGAAGGTAGGCGGCACTGGCTTCGTTGATGGTGCTGGGTGAAAAAGTGTGTGTCTCGTTCACCTGGTACGCCTGGCTTTGAGAAGTGTTGTGCGTGGTGAACGCCGGACGGACATTGGGGCCGCCGGTATCCAGATGCTGCCGGTATACCGTTCCGTAGAGACGATCGTTTTTGAAATATTTGTCGAGGCGGACGCTGTACTGTAGGGCGTTGCGGAAGCTGGAGCTGCTGAAGCTGCCGGAGTCGAATACGGGCGTGGAGCAGGGAAGGAAGCTTGTGCTTGAAGTTCCGCACCCCGTACCTGCGCCAGGATTCGAAGGAAAGACCGTGGCCGCGGTTTGGGCTACGGTGGTATTCGCCACATTCGCGACGGAGTAGTTGGCGAGCACCTTTGTCCCCACCGTATTCGGAAACGCCGTCTGCGCAAACTTCGTGAACTCAGGAGCCTCGAAGGTGACGACGCTTCCATTGCTGGAGTTCAACGAGCGGAGCGGCTCAAGGGCAACGAAGAAGAAGGCCTGGTGGTTCGGGATGATCGGCCCACCGATCCCGGCGGAGATATTGTTGCTGTGGTAGGGAGCATATGTGCGGGCGAAATGGGTGTAAGCCTGAAACCGCTGATTCGTGAAGTAGTCGCTGATGAAGCCGTGGTACTGGTCTGAACCCGACTTCGTGGTGATCGTAGTCTGGATCGAACTGGCACGTCCGTAGTCCACATTGAAGGTATTGGTCTGAATGGACGCTTCCCCCACGGAGTCAGGATTCGGGGTGAGGTTTGTCACTCCCGGCCTGACGCTGCTTGTAATGTCGAGACCGTCGATCACGTATAGATTGCCGTTCGCTCCCCGTCCATTCGCGCTCACGTCGTTGGCGACCTCGGTGTTGAAGTTGTCCGAGGTCGTTCCGAGGCCGCTCACGCCCGGCGCCAGCGCAATCAGCGTGACGAAGTTGCGGCCGGGCAAGGGAAGATTGTCGAAGGCCTTGGTATCCAGCGTGAGTTGATTGCGCGTCTCGGCGGTGTTCAGCAGCGGCGTCTCTTCAGTAACGCTGACGGTCTGATTGAGGCCGCCTGCCTTCAACACGACAGCCAGGTCTCTGGTCTCGCTTGTACTTAGGATGACGCTGGTTTCGGTTTTGCTGAAACTTTCGGCTGAGGCGGTCACGATATATCTGCCGGGTGCAATGCTGAGAAAACGGTAGACGCCGGAGTTGTCCGCCTGTACGTTCCGCGATACCTGGCGGTCGTCACTCCGCAGATTTACCTGGGCAGAAGGAATGGCCGCGCCTGTGTTGTCGGTCACGGTGCCCTGCAGGTTGCTGCTGAACTGTGCGTAGGCGGGCGCGGTCACCAGCGAAGCGAGCGCTAATACGGACGCAAGCTTCGCTCTGGACGTCCAGGAGCGAACGCTGTATGTGCTTCGCACCGCAGACCTCGAAATTCGCAACACCCTTCCAAGTGAGGTGCTCAGGCGCGTGGCGCCGATTTTGAAGAGGGACGATTCCATCATTTTGCCTCGGTCTCGAAAGGTTTCGATTAGAATCACCAAATGATGGAGCAGAGGTCCGATAATGTCAATACCTGTTAATGGTGGTTCCCGGTCAGCATGCCGCTACCAGGATAGTTGCCATCGCCAAGCTGACGCCCTGAAATGCAGCTACCAGAGCTTGTCGGTCCGCGCAGTTGTTTCGGAGATCTATGTCGACGATTGAACGCCGTTCCTTTCTGAAGCTGCTGGCCTCCGCTGGTGTGAGCTCGACTCTCGATGCGGCTTATCTCAGCGCCGAGAACAAGCGAGCCTCCGGATCCCAAGCTCCCTACCGTTCCGCCAAGATCGTCAACGAATACTACGAATTGCTGCCGGGGGAGAGAGCAGCCCTCGCCAAGCCGCCGGCAATCATGGAGGCGAACGCCGTAGGTGTGCGGCTCCGCACCGGATCGAACGACCGCCCATTAACTGTGGGAGAGGCGATAGACGGATGGCGCCTGTTGACCACATTCAATATGAACGACGCCGAAACCGCCGTCTTCGAGAAGCACGTTACACATCGTGGAGCCATCGCATACGTTACGGCCGATCGCGGAACCATTGCGCTGATTCCGAAGGGCATCGGCGATCTGGCTAAGATTCGGCCGCGCCAAATTGCAGCGCCCGTTGACGCGCAGCTGCGACGCCCCCGCAGATACATTCCGGGACCGGACGCCCCAGGAAAGTACCTCTTGAACTCCAGCGACGACCCCTGTTACGAGAACGTCGCGGCGCTCGGCCCCGAGTTCATCGGTTGGACCCTTGTCGCCAACGAGCAGAGCGGCCCCTTGAGATCACTGTTTCTGGAGGCCGACGGTACGTCTCGTGAATGGAACAACGATCCTGCCCAGGCAAGCTGGGCCCCCGACGAACTGAGCCCTGTCTTTGATCCCAAGGACCTGTTCCCAAACGAGAATGTGCATCTCTGGAGTTACGAGCCCGGCTTCAGCAAGCGAACGCTTCTAGGTGGATATACGCCCACGGCCGATATAGGTGTATGGAATCAGCAGTATCAGTGCGGCTACGAGGCGATGGTAGTGCTGCCTGACGGCCTCGACGGCAAACCCATCGCACGGGTCCGGGTCATGGTTCCGGAGGATCAGATCACACCGGAGATGAATATTTACCGGGACGCCCAGAATCGCGCATTCATCGATCGATATGTGAACGGAAGCCCCCAGTCCTTCTTCGCAACTCTCGCAGGCGTCTGGAATCACTGGAATACTTTCTTCCAAGCGTCCATGCCAGTAACGATTCCCGACGATTGGTTGCTGGATAGCGCGCGAGCCGGCATCATGCTATCGCGCTGCAGTTATCGCGGGCTCGAGCCTACGTACGAAGTCGGAGAGGGAGCTTACACGAAGATCCCGGAGCGAAGCCACGCGTTGTTTCCCGTGGCGCAGTACGAATTCATCTGGGCGCAGCAACTCTGGAACCTTACCGCCTCGAGCGACGAGTACTTTCAGTTCTACCTCGACAAGTATGTGCTTCCCGATGGCAACTTCCTTTACAACGTGCAGGATCAGGCAGAAGCTCCGCTCAACATCGGATTCTTTCTCAGCAACTCCGCGCGGGGATATCTCTTTCGCCGCGATCTGGAAGTCTTCAAGAAGAGATTGCCCGTGCTCCGGAGGATGGCGGAAAACGCCCTTCGGCGATATGAGTACACGAAGCAGAGGTATGCCGCGGGCGACCCTCACTACGGCTTGATCTGGGGATCTCCAGAGGCGGACCTTGGAGATCCGCTCAACGACTTCCCCGACTCACACCCGTTCTACTACCAGAACGCCGCGGGTGTCTGGCGTGGCATGCACGATCATGCGTCCGCGCTTACTGCCGCAGCGGCAGTTGATACCGGACTCGCTCCGGAGGCCGCACGCTACACGGTGATTGCAGCCGAGATGCGGACGAACATACAGCAATCGCTGCAGACGACCCTGGCTGCGGTAAGTAAAGAGATGAAGGATGCAGGCATCACGCCATTTAGCCCCGAAGATACGCGACGTGATCCGAAGCTGCTGTTGAGCTACGAAAATCACCGCTTTATGCAGGACTGGTTCCTGGCGGATTGGGGCGATAAGGCGCTGGATGCAGGCCATCTCAAGCACCGCTCTCTGGCGGGTATGGAACTGGTCGGCCTTCATATTGATGGCGTGGCGCAGAGGACCTCCAATTTCATGGAGCATGGGACGCTGGCGGTCAAAATTCGACAGGAGGACTACCGATCGTTTCTGCTTACGCTCTACGGACTGGTCTGCTTCGCGGCAGACTCTGGCAACCGCTACTCCCCCGAGGACGCGCTGATTCCGGGCGGGTACGCTGGGGAGGGCAATAAATATGGGTGGTCTGCCGTGGTCAACTCGGTCCTGCAACCCACGCTCGGGTTGCGTTGGCTGCTTTGTTACGAGGAGAACGATGCAGACGTGTGTCACCTGCAGAAAGCAGCTCCCAAGCACTGGTTCAAGCCAGGAGAACGGATCGCGGTCGAGCGGTGTCCCACTCGCTTCGGAGCGATCGGCTGGGTGACCGAGTCGCTTCCTGGGCGGCAGTGGCGAGTCATGCTGACTCTGCCGCCAAGTTTCGCCTGCACGGTCAATATCCATATCCACCCAGAGGATGGGGGACGAATTACAAGCAGTTCTCTGGGTAAGATTGAAAATGATTACGTGAAATTGACCTCAGAAGGTTTAGCTGGTCGGAGGACCTTGGAAATCAAGGTGAGTTGAGACCTGAAATCGGGAGTAGCCGTGGGAAGGTCATTTGCATTTCGGTCACTACATCGGCGCGCAGGGGAGCGATGTTGCCCGGATCGGGTCGGCCGTATCGTAGACGAGATCAGGACGCCGCACCTCTTTAGCCTCCGACGCTTTCTCAAGAATGCTGCCCTGGCCGCATCTTCTCTGGCCAGATCCCGCTCGGCGTCGCGCAGGTCGCCTCACGGCGGTTGACACTCATATCGAGATCGTTCGCTCGGAGACGATCGCCACCATCGCTCCGGAGATCTACTCGCATTTATCGAGCAACTCGGCGGCGTGGTCTACGACGGCGGTTGGGTTGGCGACAGGTCAAGATCCCCAACCCAACGGTATTCGCCTGGACTTCATCAAGACCATGTAAGCCGTTCAGGCCCCAGTTCTTGGCTGGCCGGGCGGCTGCTTCGCCGATAGTTATGACTGGCGCGACGAGATCGGTCCCACCAACAAGCGTCCGAACCGCTCCGCCTGGCATCAGCAAGAGTCCATTCGTTATGGTCTTCGCTAGTTCATGTGACCTGCCACGCCATCACCTGCCGGCCCTACCTCGCGGGCGATTTGCGCTCCATGCCGCGCGTCATGCGCACCGAAACTCACCTCGTATACGTGAGCATAGCGGGTATCGATAGGGCGGCTAGACATTCCGAGTACTGCCGCTCGAAGCTAACAGCGGAGCGAGCCGTGGCGTCTAGTGGGATACGACCCACTATAGTGGGTGTCAGTCAATTCACCCGTTCGTGAGCATGATCTCTCAGCGGCCTCACATCGGGCCCTTGCAACTTCTGCCATCAATGAGGCTGCAATCCGTAGATGTTGGCTTGCGGAGCGAGTGTTGGTGAATCGCCAACTTCGGTCGTTCAGGGATTAGAGGGCGCCGATCTTACAATTGGATTGACGTCACAATGAACACTGAGGCCATTCCCTCGTTCAAGCCGATTAAGGAGCAGCAGCGCGCGCTCGAGCTCTTCCTGAAGCATGAGGGACTGCGGATCGATGCCTATGCGGGGACGGGCAAGACGACAACGTTGCAACTGCTGGCAGCGAGTACGCCGAAGCGGGCGTTGTACCTCGCCTTCAACCGCAGCATCGCTCTCCAGGCACAGGGCCGGTTTCCAGCTCGCGTAACGTGTGCAACCAGTCATTCTGTGGCGTTCCGCGGTGTAAGGAGAGCGTTCGGATATCCCGAGTGGAAGCTAACAGGCTCCCTGTCCCCAAGGCTCATCGTCGAAGCATTTAGCATGCCCGAGGCCATTTTCCTGTCGAACGGTGTGACACTTCCACGGTTGTCCTACGCTTCCGTGTTGCTCGAGTCCTTGAAACAGTTTCTGCAGAGTGGTGACGCTGAGCCACATACGTGGCACATTCCACGGCACGGCGCTCTCGCAAGCCTCAGCGAGGTTGACTTCAAACACTTTGCCGAACAGGCCATAGCTCGGGTGACTGCGATGTGGGACGCGATGCGGCAGAAGACGGGCGGACTTCCCCTTGGCCATGACGGGTACCTCAAACTGTGGGCTTTGTCGAAACCGCAGGCCCGAACGGACTACATCATGGTGGACGAAGCGCAGGATCTCAATCCTGTCTTGCTGGGCGTTCTCGAAGGACTCGACTGTCCCATTGTGTACGTGGGAGATCCTTATCAGCAGATCTACGAATGGCGAGGGGCTGTGAACGCGATGGAGAGGGTCGCAAGCAGGAACAGTGTGCTGTTGTCCCAGTCCTTCCGCTTCG
>JAABUZ0100006882.1_pt1 | contig 13986 bp, 10 predicted proteins | sample 5562091 | NCBI WGS metagenome assembly JAABUZ01 (sample SAMN12813069, study PRJNA571459) | rock metagenome | isolation source: Antarctica rocks | place: Antarctica: Victoria Land, Linnaeus Terrace sud | collected 2015-12-21 | reverse complement strand
CGTGCGTAAGGTCCTCATCGCCAACCGCGGCGAGATCGCGGTGCGCGTCATCCGCGCCTGCCGTGACGCCGGTCTTGCCAGCGTGGCGGTCTACGCCGAGCCCGACCTCGACAGCCCGCACGCGCGGCTCGCCGACGAGGCGTTCGCCCTCGGCGGGCAGACGCCCGGCGCGTCCTACCTGGACCAGGCGAAGGTGCTCGACGCCGCCAAGCGGTCGGGCGCGGACGCGGTGCACCCCGGCTACGGCTTCCTGTCGGAGAACGCCGAGTTCGCCCAGGCCGTGATCGACGCCGGCCTGACCTGGATCGGGCCGCCGCCATCGGCCATCGCCGCGCTCGGTGACAAGACCGCGGCCCGCCACATCGCGTTGAAGGTCGGGGCGCCGCTCGCCCCCGGCACGCCGGACCCCGTGGCCGGCGTGGAGGAGGTGCTGGCCTTCGCGGCCGAGCACGGGGTGCCGGTGGCCATCAAGGCGGCGTTCGGTGGTGGTGGCCGGGGCCTGAAGGTGGCGCGCACGGTGGAGGAGATTCCCGAGCTGTTCGACTCCGCCGTGCGCGAGGCGACGGCGGCGTTCGGGCGCGGCGAGTGCTTCGTGGAGCGCTACCTCGACCGCCCGCGTCACGTCGAGACCCAGGTTCTTGCCGACACCGCAGGCAATGTCGTGGTCGTCGGCACCCGCGACTGCTCGCTGCAGCGGCGGTATCAGAAGCTGGTCGAGGAGGCGCCGGCGCCATTCCTGTCTGCCGAGCAGGAGCAGCAGATCTACGCCGCCAGCAAGGCGATCTGCGCCGAGGCCGGGTACGTCGGTGCCGGCACCTGCGAGTTCCTCGTCGCGCCAGACGGTCTCGTGTCCTTCCTCGAGGTCAACACCCGGCTGCAGGTCGAGCACCCGGTCACCGAGGAGGTCAGCGGCTGGGATCTGGTGCGCTGGCAGTTCGCGCTCGCCGAGGGCGCGTCACTGGCCGGCATCGCGGACCCCGTTCCGCGCGGGCACAGCATCGAGTTCCGCATCAACGGCGAGGACCCCGGCCGCGGCTTCCTCCCGGCACCCGGCGTGGTCACCCTGTTCTCCGCGCCGGCCGGTCCCGGCGTGCGGGTCGACGCCGGAGTCGAGTCGGGCACCGTCATCGGCGGCGCCTTCGACAGCCTCCTGGCCAAGATCATTGTGACGGGCGGCGACCGGGTGCAGGCGATCGAGCGGGCCAGGCGGGTGCTCGACGAGACCGTGGTGGAGGGGATGGCGACGGTCCTGCCGTTCGACCGGGCCGTGGTGCGTGACCCGGCGTTCGCTCCGGCGGACCCGACGCAGCCGTTCACCGTGCACAACCGGTGGATCGAGACCGAGTGGGTCAACGACGTGCCGCCCTTCGACGCGGCGTCCGCGCCGGCGGCCGGGGAGGTGCCGCCACGCGAGGCGGTGGTGGTCGAGGTCGGTGGCAGGCGGTTGGAAGTGGTTCTCCCGCAAGGTTTTTCCGCCGGCCGGAGTGGGCCGGCGGCGGGCCGGTCGGCTCCCCGGCGTACGTCCTCGGGGGGTGGGTCAGCCGCGGTCGGCGGCGACGCGCTGACCGCCCCGATGCAGGGGACGATCGTGAAGGTCGCGGCGGCCGACGGCGACCTGGTCGAGGTCGGGGACCTCGTCGTCGTGCTCGAGGCGATGAAGATGGAGAACCCGGTGGCGGCGCACAAGGCCGGCGTCGTCTCGGGTCTGGCTGCCGTGGTCGGCGAGGTGGTCACTGCCGGCACCGTGCTCGCGATCATCGCCGACGTCGACGCCTGAGCACGTGCCCCGCTCCCCCGGCGCCCCGTCGCTGGGACAGTGGCTGCGCTACGCCGCGGGCGGCCGGCTGCCCGGGCACCGCGACTGGGTCCGCCACGACCTGATGGATGCCGGCTGGCAGGGCCGGTTGCTGGCCCGGAACATGCTGCAGTTGCTGCCCTTCGTGCTGGTGTTGGGGGGGCTGGGCGCCGCCTTCCTCGACCCGCTGTCCGCGACACTGCTCGTCGCACTGGTGCCGCTGGCCGCGCTGATCACCATCGGGGCGGCGGCGGAGCAGGTGCGAGAGCGGCGGCTGCGCCAGCACGGGCTGCCGGTGCCCGACGACCCGGACGCACGGTTCCGCGACAGGCGCCGCTACTGACCGCTCCCCGCCAGCGCCAGCGCGACCGCCACGGCCTGCACGCGGCCGTGCACGCCGAGCTTGGCGTAGACGTGGTCCAGATGCTTCTTCACCGTGCCCGGCGCGACATGCAGCTCGCCGGCGATCCCCTCGTTGGTCGCCCCGGTCACCAGCATGGCGACGACCTCCACCTCGCGGTCGGTCAGGCCCAGCGCGGTGAGGGTGGGGCCGGCGTCGACGTCGACGTCGAGCAGCAGGATGGCCGGGTGACCGGCCCCGGGCGGGAGGCGGCGCAGCAAGGCGTGGCGCTGGTCGACCTTCGCCAGCAGCGAGCGGGGCGACGCCTCTGCCTGGGCCTGGACCGCTGCCAGCCAGCGCTCCACCCGGACGGGGAGCGCACCGCGCGGTGAGGGTCGACCGAAGAAGCGGTAGAGCTCGACCAGCGCGCCATCGGTGAGCTCGGCCACCGGATCGGACAGCGCCAGGGCCAGGGTGCCGGCCGGTCCCGGCCGCTGCAAGATGCCGGTCGAGCGCGCCGGCGACGCGGCTCCGGCCAGGGCTGCCAGCCGGGCCAGCTCCCTCGCCTGCCGCCACCCGTGCGCCAGGTGCGGACGCAGGAGATCGAGCAGCAGCCGCTCCCGTTCGGAGAAGTCGACGTCGCCACGGCTCACCGTGACGGCGACCACCGCCGGCAGCGGGATGTCCAGCGTGACCGACATCTGGAACTCGACGCCCATCTGGCGGTAGAGCCGCCGATAGAGCTCGGACGCCTGGAATTCCTCCCGGGAGACGACGTCGCTGATGCGGCGGGCCGAACCGTCGCCGGTGCGCTGCACGTGGCGCACCAGCGGGTGGGTCTCGGCCAGCTCCAGCAGCACGTGGTGGGCGCCCTCGGGGGAGGGGAAGTCGACCGGGTCGATCGCGTAGACGAAACGGCCGGCCGCCTGGTCGACGTCGTTGACCGCCGCCACCGGGCAGTCGACAAGGTGCCGCACTGCCCGCAGTGCCCGAGGTCCGAAGCCGTCCAGGTCGCCGGGATCGACGAGCAGGAGAACGGCTTCCAGCGCACGGCGGTGGTCCTCGTCGGTGAGCCCCGGACCGCCTACGCCGATCGGGGTATTGCCCGCTGCCTACCCACCGGCTGGAATGCCGCTCGGGAGAAAGGTGGGCACCGTGCCTCCGAAAGCGTCCATGTCCGGCCGGCCCGATGATCGCACGCCCGCGCGGCCGACGGTGATCGTGCTCGCCGTGCTGTCGCTGATCGCGTCACTGGTCACCGTGGTCGCACCGACCGGGGCGCGCGCCGCCACGCCCACCCTGACCTGCACGACGGGGCGCAGCACTGACAGCTGCGCGGTGACCGGCACGACCGACACGTCCATGACGATGACCTACACGGTCAGCTTCATCGACCCGGTGTGCGAGTCGGGCGGCAACCCTTCCCCCTGCACCTATTCGGTCTTCACCCAGTGGGATGCCTACGGCGCAGGCAATCCGGCCGGTCACAGCACGGACTGCCCCTGGCGGCAGGGCATCACGACCGCCACCGACTTCTCCAAGGGCTTCGCCCCGGGCACCACCGGATTCACCTGCACGCAGACCTGGAGCTGGGGACCCAACGACGTACCGAGACGTTTCGCCACCGGCGTCTCCGAGCTCGACGGCGGTGCCAGCACCAACCCCGGCACCGGCCACGATTTCAGCGTCGCCTATCCGCGTCCAGCGCCGTCGGCCAGCTTCAGCGCCACCCCGGACTCCAGCACGCGGGGGCTTTACCACTTCGTCTCGACGAGTACGGGGTCGAGCTCGCTGACCTATGTCTGGCTGATCGGCGGCAATCAGGTCGGCGAGGGCCCGACGCTGGACTACACGTTCCCGAGTTCCGGCACGTACGACGTGGACCTGCGCGTCACCGACCAGCTCAACCAGAGGTCCGATTCGGTGCAGCGGCTCCAGGTCACGCTCAACGACCTGACCGCCTCGATCGCCCTGACCGGGGCCGACGGGCAGCCGTTCACCGGCGGGGCCAGCTCGGTCGGCCAGACCCTGCGCGCGGTGGTCACCCTGAGCGCCACGTCTGCCAGCTCCGACGTCACCGGGATCACCGCCGACCCGCCGATGTCGGTGGCGCCGCCATCGGCCCTCAGCCTGGTCTCCGGGCCGACCCCACCGGTGCCCACGACGGTCGCGAAGGGCGCGACCGCGCAGTACGTCATGACCTACACCGTGCAGAGCCCCGGTCGGGCCACGCTGAGCGTCCACGTCACCGGCAGCGAGGGCGCCAACCCGCAGACCGCCGACGCCAGCGTGGTGGCGAACCTCGGCCAACCGCTGGCGGTCGCCCTCGCGTTCTTTCGCGCCGGCAAGGACCTCGGTGCCGGCACCCCGGCCAACACGTTCCGGATGACCGATACCGACGCGGGGCCGGTGGCGGAGGACGTCACTGCCACGGTCTCGGTGCACAACGTCACCGGCGACGTGCAGCATCATGTGACGCTGCAGCCGCTGGACCTGCTCGTGGTCGACCCGAAGGCCGCGCACAACCCGTTCCCGCTGACCGTCACCGCGGGGCCGACCCCCGCCGCCGAGGTCGGCGATCTCGCGGCGGACGCGACCGTGCAGCTGACCTACACGCTGCACCTGACCAACAACGGCGACTTCCGGGTGCGCCAGCTGGTGACCAGCGGCGCGGACGGGGCGCCGACCCAGGTCAGCACGGGCGAGTCGGTGCTGCATGCCAGCCGCAGCACCTGCTGCGCCTGGCGGCCGAGCTCACCCGCGCGACGCCGCGCCTGATCGTCACGGGGACGACGGTGCGCATCGCCGCGACCGTGACCAACCTCGACCAGAGTCGTCCGCTGGACCTTGAGCCCGTGCTCGCCGACTTCGCCGGCAACGTCGGCGGTGACGCCACCACCGACGGGGCGCAGCAGACGCCCGACGGCTACGTCCCACCGGTCAACGGCGTACTCGCCCCCGGCGATTCGGTGCACTTCACCGTGCGGGCGCAGAGCGTGGTCGGCGGCGGCACCAGGGCCGAGATCAGCTTCGCCCCGGCTGGCGCGGTGCTGGCCAGCGACGGGACCCGCGAGCAGCTGACGGCCGCCGACATCCTGCTCACCCAGGGAAGCACGCCGATCCCGCTGCACCTCGACGACAGCGCGACCGAGGTGCCGCCCGCGGACTTCTTCAACGTCACGTGGAACTTCAGTTCTGCGGCTTTGGAGAGCTTCTCGCTCTGGGCGGCAAACGGTTTCCACGCACTCACCGACGCCCGTGGGCTGTTCAGCAGCCTGGGTGCCGGCCTGGTGGGCGCCGGGAGCCTGGCGGTGAAGACGGCCCAGCAGCTCGCAGCGGTGACCAACGGCGTGCGCTCGATGGTCCTGCTCGCGACGTTCTGGGGAGTGCTCAGCGACCAGCAGCGTCGGACCTTCGCCGACGAGGTGGCGACCGACGTCGCCAGCGTGAAGGACGGCTACGCCGGCCTGCGCGGCGCGGTCGACAACGCCGTGTTCGGTTACTTCAGCGGCTTCGAGAATGCGCTGCAGCGCAGCGACTACGGCGCAGCCGCAACCCAGCTCGGCGAGGCGACAGGCAGCGGCCTGCCCGAGGCGGTCCTCACCCTCATCCCGGGGGTGGTGCTGACCAAGGTCGCCAGGGGCCTCGGGTGGGGCGGTCGGGTCGTCGGTGCCATCGGCGAGACCGGCGTCGGCAGGGTCATCTCGCTGGGAGAGAAGCTCAAGCAGAGCCGGATCGTGCTGAAGGCGGCCAAGGGGCTGGAGGGCGTGGCCGCCGGGGACAACCTGCTCGCGAACGGCGCGAAGGTCCTCAAGCACCAGTTCGGGATGGCCCAGCGCGACATCGACGTGCTCAGCTACTGGGCGAAGGCACGCAAGCTGCAGATCGCCGTCCGCCAGCGGAACCCGATCTCGCTGGGCTGGCTGCGCAGGGGGGCCATCGTCAAGCCCGAGCTCATCAAGCTCAAGAACGTCGACGAGATCGACGTGAAGTTCCTCGGCTACCTCGCGCACGACGAGGGGAGTGTCGTGCTGCGCGAGCCGATCGACAAGAAGATCTTCACGCGCCGGCTGGCCGGCCAGCCGCGTGAGGTGCGGCTGGCGGCGGCCCAGCGCTACGGGCAGCGCGTCAAGGAATGGAAGAAGTACGAGAAGCAGTACAAGGCATGGAACAACACCCACGTCAACATCGGCTTCGACAAGGCGGCCCAGAAGGCCGGTGGCAAGGCCTACGACTTCCGGGACTTCAACCTGCAGGAGGTGAAGATCCACGGCGGCGACGAGTACTACCGGCTGCGTATCGCAAATGCGCGGGGCACGCTCTCGCGCATCACCGGTGACATCGACGTGGTCGCCATCACCCTCGCCGATGGTCGCATCCCCGACGCCCTCACCAGGGCCGCGCTCTACGACGACCTGATCGCGGCCATCGGCATGCAGCACGGCGAGACGCTCAGCTGGATCCTCAACGGCGAGCTGCTCTCCTCGGTGAAGGCCGGCCTGCTGGGAGACCACCTGCCCGGCCGGGAGCTCCTGGCCATCTTCGGACCGGACGGCGCCGCCCGGGCCGGCTTCATCGACCCGCACCTCACGGTCTTCAATCAGGCCACCGGAGAGGCGGCGGCCACCTTCATCGGCGCCTACTCCACGCCGTTGGAACGGGTCGGCCGCTATCTGTCGCTCAACCTGGCAAAGATCCGCTGACCCGCGCCAACCCGATCCTGGCACCGCGCACCCGGTCGCGCCATCAGGGGGTGCTGACCATCAGCTGGCGGGCGGCCTCGGTCAGGGAACCCGACAGGGACGGGTAGACGCTGAAGGTGTGCGCGATCTGGTCCACCGTCAGGCCGTTCTGCACCGCGAGCGACAGCGGCAGGACCAGCTCGCTGGCGTGTGGGGCGCACACGACGCCGCCGAGCACGGTGCCCGAGCCGGGCCGGGCGTAGAGCTTGACGAAGCCGTCGACGATGCCCTGCATCTTCGCCCGCGCGTTGGTCGCCAGCGGCAGCTTCACGGCGTCCGCCGCGACCGTGCCGGACTGCACCTGCGCCTCGGTGACGCCGACGGTGGCGATCTCCGGGTCAGTGAACACGTTGGCCGCGACCGTGCCCAGCCGCAGCGGTGCCACCGCCTCGCCGAGCGCATGCCACATCGCAATCCGACCCTGCATCGCCGCCACCGAGGCCAGCAGCATCACCCCGGTGCAGTCGCCCGCGGCGTAGACCCCGGGCACCGAGGTGCGCGAGACCCGGTCGACGCTGATGTTGCCGCCCCGGTCGAGCCTGACGCCCGCCTCGGCCAGGCCGAGGCCGGCGGTCTGCGGCACCGAGCCCACGGCCATCAGCGCGTGCGAACCCTCCACCACGCGCCCGTCGGCCAGGTGCACGAGCACGCCCTTGCCGTCCTCGGTGCGTTCGACGCGGGACGACCGGGACCGGCCCAACACCTCGATCCCCCTGCGGCGAAAGACATCCTCGATCACGCCGGCCGCGTCGCTGTCCTCGCCGGGCAGCACCCGGTCGCGGGAGCTGACCAGCGTGACCCGACAGCCGAGGGCCCGGAAGCCCGATGCGAACTCCGCCCCGGTGACGCCGGACCCGACCACCACCAGGTGCTGCGGCAGCTCCGGGAGGTCATAGAGGTGGCGCCAGGTGAGGATGCGCTCGCCGTCGGGTTCGCTGCCGGGGAGCACCCGCGGCGTCGCGCCGGTGGCCACCAGGATCACGTCCGCGCCGAGCGTCTCCTCGTGGCCGCCCTCCCGGCGTACGACGACCTCGTGCGGCGACGCGAGCCGACCTGCCCCCTGCACCACCTGCACGCCCTCGCGCCCGAGCCGGTGCGCGATGTCGAGTGACTGTGACAGCGCCAGCGTCTTGACCCGCGCGAACACGGTCGCGGTGTCGATGTCGAGCGGACCGTCGCCGGGGATGCGGACGCCGAGCACGCCGGCGGCGCCCATGCCCGTCAGCACGTCGCTGGTGGCGATCAGCGTCTTGCTGGGCACGCAGTCGGTGAGCACACAGGCGCCGCCGAGCCCGTCGCGGTCCACGACGGTGACCTCGGCCCCGAGCTCGGTGGCCACCAGCGCCGCCTCGTAGCCGCCGGGGCCACCGCCGAGGATCGCGATGCTGGTCACGGCATGATTGTCCCTCGTGGTCCTCTACGCCGCCTACGGCAGCAACCTCGACCCCGAGCAGATGCACGAGCGCTGCCCGCACTCCCCCGCGGTCGGGACCGGCTGGCTGGAGGGCTGGCGGATCGGCTTCGGCGGCGAGGACATGGGCTGGGAGGGCGCCCTCGCAACCATCGTGGAGGACGTCGGCAGCCACGTCTTCTGCCTGCTCTACGACGTGACGCCGTTCGACGCGCAGGCCCTCGACGGCTGGGAGGGGGCGGACTCCCGCGTCTACACCAAGCTCCGCGTGCGGGTGCACACCCTCGATGGCGGGCCGAGTGGCGTGCTGGCCTGGACCTACGTGCTCAACGGATACGAGGGGGGCATACCGTCTGCGCGCTATCTCGGAGTGATGGCTGCCGCCGCCGAGGCCGCTGGGGCGCCGGCGGATTACGTCGGTGAGCTGCGGCGGCGTCCGTCCCGCACGACGGGCAGCTGAGCTCCGCCGAGCGCGGCCACTGCGGCGTCGAGGATGGTGGCGAGGTCGCGGCGGGACGGGGCGACGCCCCCGGACGACTGCTGCAGGCCGTGCATCCCACCGAAGAGCCCGGCCAGCGCAACATGGGCCCGGACGAGGCGCGTGCGCGAGGCACCCGGGCCGGCCAGCACGAGGGCCGTGCGGTCGGCGAGCCCGCGGACCCTGCTCTTGATGACCACCCCCGCCTCGGCCAGCGAAGGGTCCTGGCTGAGCACCGCGAGCGTCGGGCCGGCCTCGACGACCGCCCCCTGCAGTCGGGCGAGCAGCGCGCGGGGCTCACCCCTCGGCGCGTCGATCGCGGCCTCGACCGCGTCGAACAGGGGCGCGACCAGCGCGCTGACGAGCCCCTCCTTGGAGGGGAAGTGGTAATAGACGGCGGCCTTGGTGATCCCCAGCTCGACGGCGATGTCGCGGAAGGACGTGGCGGCATAGCCACGCTCACCGAACATCCTCGCCGCCGTCTCGAGGACACGGCCGCGGGTGTCGGCGACGGCCGGCGAGGTCGCTGCTGTGGTCATGGTGAGGTCATTGTCACACCTGTGGAAATCCTGTGCTGACTTGACGACAGGTCAGGGGCCCATGTCATGCTGACCGCCATGCGATCCCTCGCCAGCTTCTCCTTCCGGCACCGACGGCTCGTACTGGCCGGCTGGCTGATCGCGCTCGTCGGGCTGGCAGGCGCGTCCGGTGCCGCCGGCAACGGGTACAAGGACAGCTTCTCGCTGCCCAGCACCGACAGCACCCGGGCCTTCGACCTGCTCAAGGCCGACTCGCCGGCCGCGTCCGGCGACCAGGTGACCGCCGTCTTTTCCGTGGCCAGCGGGAAGGTGACCGATCCCGCGGCACGGCAGCGCTTCTCGGCCGCCGTGCAGATGGCGCGAAGCTCCGCTGTCGTGGCGCGGGTGACGTCGCCGTTCGACGCCGCTGGCGCCCGGCAGGTCAGTGCCGACGGCACCGTCGCCTTCGCAACCGTCACCTTCACGGGACGGGTCCCCACCGACATCTCCCAGGACCGGGTGAAGCCCGTGGTCACGGCGATGCAGGCGCAGTCCGGCGGCGGCGACAGCATCGCGGTCACCGGTCAGGCCGCATCGGGCATGCCGGCCCAGGGCGCCGCCGAACTCATCGGCATCATCGCCGCCGGCATCATCCTGTTCTTCGCCTTCGGCAGCCTGCTCGCGATGACCCTCCCCCTGCTGACCGCGATCGTCTCCCTCGGCGTCGGCGTGAGCGTCGTCGGCCTACTGAGCCACGGCCTCACCATCGCGACGTTCGCGCAGATCCTGACGATCCTGCTCGGGCTCGGTGTCGGGGTGGACTACGCCCTGTTCATCGTCAGCCGGCACCGCCAGGGGCTGCTGGAGGGGCGCACCCCGGAGGAGGCCGCGGTCAGGGCGGTCAACACCTCCGGACGCGCGGTGCTGTTCGCCGGCGTGACGGTGTGCATCGCCCTGCTCGGCCTGTTCAGCCTCGGCGTGAGCTTCCTCTACGGCGTGGCGGTCGCCTCCGCGATCGGCGTCGCCGTCACGGTGGTCGGGGCGCTGACGCTGCTGCCGGCACTGCTCGGCTTCTACGGCATGCGGGTGCTCAGCCGCAAGCAGCGTGCCGCTGTCGCCGCCGGCACCCTCAATCCGGAGGACGAGTCCCGCCGCTGGGCCTCCTGGGCCGGTCGGATCCGGCGCCGCCCCGCCCTGTTCGCGGTCGCCGCCGCCGTGGTCGTCGGGCTGCTCGCGGTGCCCTTCTTCTCGCTGCGGCTGGGCTCGTCCGACCAGGGCAGTGACCCGGCCGGCAGCGGCACTCGGGTGGGATACGACCTGCTGGCCAAGGGCTTCGGGCCGGGCTTCAACGGGCCGCTGCTCATGGTGGGCAAGCTCGACGGCAAGCTCGACGGGCAGGGGGCCACGGCTCCCGTCGACCGGCTGGCCGCGGCGCTCGCCAGCGATCCGGACGTGGCCAGGGTGACGCCGGCGGCCTACCTCGGCGGTGCGCGGCCCGGGGTCGCCACGCCGGGTGGCACCGCCGTCCTCACGGCGTACCCCAAGAGCGCGCCGCAAGACAAGGCCACCACGGACCTGCTGACGCGCATCCGCGACCGGCTCGTCCCCGCGGCCGTGACGGGCACGGGGACCATGGTGTACGTCGGGGGGCAGACCGCCACCTTCGCCGACTTCGGGCACGTCCTGTCGAGCAAGCTGCCGCTGTTCATCGGCATCGTGGTGCTGCTGTCCTTCCTGCTGCTGACGGTCGTGTTCCGCAGCCTGCTGGTGCCTTTGGTGGCCGCCGCGATGAACCTGCTGTCGGCCGGCGCGGCGTTCGGCGTGATCATCGCGGTCTTCCAGTGGGGGTGGCTGGGATCGCTGTTCGGGGTGAACCGCACCGGGCCGATCCAGTCGTTCCTGCCGGTCATCCTGTTCGCGATCCTGTTCGGCCTGTCCATGGACTACGAGGTCTTCCTGATCAGCCGCATTCACGAGGAGTGGCTGCGACGCAAGGACAACCGGGAGGCAGTCGCGCACGGGCTCGCCGCCACCGGCCGCACCATCACCGCGGCGGCGGCGATCATGGTGCTCGTGTTCGCATCGTTCCTGCTCGGCAGCGACCCGATCATCAAGCTGTTCGGCCTCGGGCTCGCCGGCGGCGTGCTGATCGACGCGCTGATCATCCGCAGCGTCCTGGTGCCGGCACTGACGATGCTGTTCGGCCGGGCGAACTGGTGGCTCCCCGCGCCGCTGGAGCGCACGCTGCCGCACCTGTCGGTGGAGGCCAACGACGCCGACGCACCGAGCAACGCTCCGGCGGAGCGGGTACCCGCTCCGGTCTGAGCCGTGCCGGCCTCGCTCAGCGCGGCGGCCCGACCAGCATGCTGGCGTGGCGGATGACGAGGCCGGGGTGGGAGCCGGCGAGCAGCCACGAGGGCAACGTGGGACCGGAGCTGGTGACCTCGACGCGGGCGGCGCGGGCCACCCCGCGCTGGCGCACGACCGCGGTGGCTCCGCTGGGTGTCACCGACGGGAGCACGCCGGCGAGCGGGAACGCCGGCCCGCGCGCCCTGCCCCGCGCCGACACCGACCAGCCGTCCCCGTCGGCGGTCACCCCGTCGGCGGTCGCCTCATCGGCAGCGGTCCAGGCGAGGGTGGCCAGCACCTTCGGCAGCGACCAGTGCTCCCGTCCACCGCGCACCGAGCCGGCGGAGTCCACCGCGATGAAGGGCACCGAGACGCCGGGCAGGTGCCGGTCGCCGAACACGAGCAGCGGCGAGCCGAACACCTCGGAGTAGGGACCGACCGGCGTGTCGAGGTAGCGCACGAACGCACCCACCGTCACCGGCAGGGTCCGCCGCCCCCGCAGGGCTGGCACCAGTGCGGCGGCGGCACCGGGTGCGGCTCGGTGCCACCACAGCACCGCTCGCACCCGGCACTCCCACGGCGGTGGGGAGGTCGGTCCCGGGAGAGCGGCCACCGTCTCGTCGGTCAGTGGCCCTGACTCGGTCACCCCCGAGAGAGTCTGCAGCCCAGCGCCTGTCAGTGGCACATCAGTCCTCGTCGAGCGCGTCGAGGGCGGCTCGCACGAGCACGCGCACCCCGATCGCGATGGCGTCCTCGTCGACATCGAAGGTGCCCTGGTGCAGGTCGAGATCACGGCCCACCCAGCCATCCGGGCGCACCCCGAGGCGGAACATCGTGCCGGGCACCCGCTCCAGGATCCAGCCGTAGTCCTCACCGCCCAGCGACTGCTGGGTGGGCTGCACGCGGCCAGGCCCGAGCACCGCCTCGGCGGCATGCGCGAGCAGCGAGGTGGCGCGCTGGTCGTTCACGACGGGCGGTACGCCGCGGAGGTAGCGCACCGCCGCCGTCGCGCCGTACGTCCCGGCGATGGCGTGCACGAGCTCCTCGAGCAGGGGCGGCACGGTGTCCCAGACGGCGCGGTCGAGCATCCGCACGGTGCCCGAGAGCAGCCCGCGATCGGGGATCGCATTGTGCGCGGTGCCGGCGCGCACCGATCCCCAGACCAGCGAGACGCCGCTGCGCGGATCCACCCGGCGGGCGAGCACGGTCGGGACCTCCATGGCCACGGCGGCCAGCGCCTGCACGAGGTCCACCGTGCGATAGGGCCGCGAGGTGTGGCCGCCGGGCCCCCGCAGCTCGACGGTCACCTGATCGGCGGAGGAGGTCAGCGCGCCGTTGCGCACGCCCACGTGGCCGACCGTAACCGTCGGGTCGCAATGCAGCGACAGGGCGATGGCCGCGCCGTCGGCGACCCCCTCGGCGAGCACGTCGAGCGCCCCTCCCGGCATGATCTCCTCGGCCGGCTGGAAGACCAGCCGGACGGTGCCGGGCAGCGGCCGCACGGCGTCGTAGGCCGCGAGGGCAAGTCCGGCGCCGAGCACGATCGCGGTGTGCACGTCGTGGCCGCAGGCGTGACTGACCCCTGGCACGACCGAGCGGTAGTCCACCTCCTTGAGGTCCTGCAGCGGCAGGGCGTCGATGTCCCCGCGCAGCAACACGGTCGGGCCGTCGCCGTGCCCGACGTCGCACCACAGCCCGGTGCCCACGGCGAGGGCGTGCGGGGTGAGACCCGCTGCGGTCAGGCGATTCACGAGCAGCGCCGTGGTCGCCTGCTCCTGCCGCCCGAGCTCGGGGTGCCGGTGCAGGTCTCGCCGCAGCTCGACCAGACCGCGTCCGTGCTCGGTCAGCCAGCCCGCCGCCGCGTCGCTGGTGCCGCCGCTCACGCCGCCGACCCGCGGGGGCCGGGCACCCAGGCGGCGTCGTCGGCCATCTCCCGCAGCAGCGCGTCGACGACGGCGGTCAGGTCGCCGCCGGAGGCCGCGGCCACCGCCCGCTGCCGGTCCGCGCTCGCCCCGTGGGCCAGCACCTCGTCGACCCGGGCGAGCTCCGACGCGCAGCCCAGCCGCTCCGCCGTCGGCATCAGCTCCGCGACGAGCTCGGGGAGCAGCTCCCGCAGCGGGCGGGTGTCGCCCCGCTCGTTGAGCACCACGACGGCGTCCAGGCCGTAGCGCGCCGCCCGCCACTTGTTCTCCGTCACCAGCCAGCGGGACGGACGGGGCAGCTGGTAGCCCTGGTCGAGCTGGCTGTCGAAGCGTTGCACCAGACACTGCGACAGCGCGGCCACCATCCCCACCTCGCCCAGCGTCGGAAGCCCGTCGCAGATGCGCAGCTCGACGGTGCCGTAGGTCGGGTG
>JAABUZ0100006881.1_pt1 | contig 13987 bp, 12 predicted proteins | sample 5562091 | NCBI WGS metagenome assembly JAABUZ01 (sample SAMN12813069, study PRJNA571459) | rock metagenome | isolation source: Antarctica rocks | place: Antarctica: Victoria Land, Linnaeus Terrace sud | collected 2015-12-21 | reverse complement strand
GCAAGGATCAATGAGATCACGAGTGCGACGGCCAACGTCGTTGCGAGCGCTTTGAAGAATGCGCCCGCGACGCCCGAGAGCAGCGAGAGCGGCGCAAACACGACAATGGTCGTCAGCGTCGAGGAGATCATGGGCGCCGAGATCTCCTCGAGTGCGGCGACGATCGCGGCGCGGCCATGTTCACCCGCGTTGAGGTGACGATAGACGTTCTCGACCACCACGATGGCATCGTCGATGATGAGCCCGACGCCGATCGCGAGACCGCCGAGCGTCATGAGATTGAGGCCCTGGTGCAGCGGTGCCATGACCGCGAACGCGATGACGATGCTCAGCGGAATGACGACGGCGGCGACGATCGTCGCCGCCCAGTTGCGCAAGAAGAAATAAAGCACGAGCGTTGAGAGCGCCAAGCCGATGAGGATCGCGTCGCGCAGGCTCCCGATCGCGTCGGACACCAAGAGGCCCTGATTCCAGAAGAGGGCTGACTGGATGTCGGGCGTCTTGGCGGTGATCTGTTGCATTGCCGCCGCTACGGCTTGCGCGACGCCCACGAAACTCGCGCCATGTTGTGCGAACACATTCACGATGACCGCGCTGTGGCCGGCGCTACTCGTGGACCATAAGGGCGGGGCCGGCGCCTCGACGACGGCGGCCAGCATCCCGACAGTGATCGAGGTGCCGCCTTGCGTCGTGACCGGAATGTTGGCGATATCGTTTGCGCTGTGTGCTTGCCCCATCGCCAAAATCGTTGACCGGACGTAGTGGTTGTCGGTGTGGCCGACCGACGTCACGGTGTTGGTCTGCGCGATCGCGGCCGTCACTTGGTCGACCGTAATCCGCCGCGCGGCGAGCCGGCGCGGATCGACCGATACGAGGTACTCGCGCACGTCGCCGCCCGCAACGGTGACGAACGAGACCCCCGGCAAGCCCAGGAGCTGCGGCCGCACTTGATATTGCGCCGCCTCGCGCAGCCGCATCGAACTTAAGTGGTTCGACGAGAGCGCATATCCCAGAACCGGGAACAGGTTCGGGTCGACCTGTTGGATCACGAAGTCGGTCCCCTTGGGCAATCTGCTTTGGACCGAGGAAACGGCCGTCGAGACGCGCTGCAGAGCGACGTTGATGTCCGCGACGCTGGGATCGAACGTAATCGAGATTGCAGCCGCGCCTTGGGTCGAATTTGCGACGACTTGCTGCACCCCTAAGACGGCAGCAAGCTGCTGTTCGAGCGGATGCGCGATGCTGGCTTGCACAAGCGACGGCGCGAGATCACCGTTCTGCGCAAGAACGAGCACTCGCGAGAACGAGAGGGTCGGGTACACCTGTTCAGGCAGGTGCAGGACGGCGGCGACGCCCGCAATCACCAGCACGGCCACAAGCGCATAGAGCGCACGCCATTGGGCAAGCGCCGCGCTCATCGGCGAACGCCGCAGCGCACGCCGTTTCGCGCCATCGGGCGGCGAGCCGTCAGTGGACATCGGCCACGTCACTGAGGTTAGACAAGATCATCGCGGGCGTGACGGCGCAGCGCCGGGTGTCAACGCAGCCGCGGAAGGCTTGGTCGAACATGAGACTCCAACTCGGAAGCGGCGCACAGTCTTACGACCGACGCGAAAAGAACCGAAAGTACGGTTGCTTAGAGTTGGAGTACTGGCGGTGGGCGGTTAAAACAGGATGGCGGCCACGCGTCGAAGAGAGCGCACTTCGCCTCGCCGGCTCGGTCGGCATACAGGACAGTCGGTGCGGCGAGTCGTGCGACAAAAAGCGCGACGATAATCCCGGCGAGGTCGGTAAGACGCCGCAAGATCGCGCGGGTCGTCAATGCCATCACGATGGCGACGATCAGCGCACCGACGAGCCAGCCAATGGCATCGCCGTCGAGGTCAGGGGCACGCTCACCGCATTGGGCAACGACGCCGAACGCGAAGTTCAAGCTGGCGGTCAAGGCGAGAAAGCGTACGCCTTTGCCGGCGAACGGGAGCGCCTCGAGTTGTAGTCGCAAGCGGCGCCTGAGATCTAGCGCTCCATCGCCTTGTCGGAGAAGTGAAGAGACATGCCCGCCGAGGAGGGCGCCGACGGCGACCAAGACGAGACCAAGGAGAGCGTGACGCTCGCTGGACAGCGGCTTAACCGACTCAAAACCGAAGCCCCAGACCTCCATCGCGAGTTCGGCGGCCACGGCAAAAAACGCGCACAGGACTAAATAGGGGACGAGGAAATTCGTCATCCTTACTACTCTAGCTGTGGCGCGCTTCGTCCCGTTCGTCATCGTCTAACGACGGTACTTCGGCAACGTCGGCGGCTTTGCCCCTGCGGTCCCCCGCTTTCGACGCCACGACGTCGCCCGCTCGCGTAGCGCCGTCGAGCGCTCTGCCGAGCGCGAAACGTACGTAGTCGGGGCCCGCGATCGTCCGCACCGACGGGAAGAGACGCCGCGCGACGTCGGGCTCGCAGCCTTCAGCGACGGATTTCTCCGGAAACGCATACTATTGTCCGGCCAGCCTTTCAACGCTCGAACTCACCTCCGCGGTTGACGGCGCCGGGACGATACGCTTCGGCCCGCGGACGGCAGTCACGGCGTTCGTCAGGTGACTGGTCGATATGGATGCCCGATCGTTCGCAGTTCTTCGGCATCGCGCGACGCCGCCCGCGTCTACGCTCTCTTACGAGATCTCACGCTACAATGCGCGTGGTCTTTACATATAGTGCGGCCAACTGTGCTTCAGGCGGTTCACCAGTCGAACCAGGACGGGGTGATGGCAGCGATACGTCGCGTCCAAGATGGGGCGTCGCAACAAGCCTCGGTCGAGAACCTCGCGAACCTCAACCAGGGCACGGGCCTCGGCCGCGCGATCTTCAACCAGGGCGAAGGATCGCTCACGCAACAGCTCAACGCCGCGGGCCAGGTCGTCGGCGGCCCGACCCGCGGCAAGTCACTGCAGTTCGTCACGCCGAACACGGTGCGCGTCAGCCTCGCGCACAACTTCAAAGCACGGGTTCCAAACCAAGGAAGGAGGGCGCGTAAGAGTTCGGTTATTCCCTATATCGCAGTCGGGGCGTTCCCAGGTGACACCGTACAGAACGGTTCCGTCGATGACCGTAGCTACCCAGCGTACTTGAAAGAGGTAGCGACCGCAGAATGCCTTCGTTCCGTGGTCGCGATCCCATCGGAGAGAGAAGCCAGTGCTGAAACGATTCAAGACGAAAGCGAATCATCACCCCACGGACACGAAGGTTGCCAGAGCCCCTACAAGACATGAGCTACACAAAGGCCCGAAGGAAGGGAGAGCACCACGACTTTGACGGCTTGCCAGTCTCCGACAAGGCCGGTGACGCGATTCTCACGCATTTTCGTAAACTGTTCAACGCGGTTATGGGGGGACGGTTTGGCACGGTACTACGAGGGCCGAAGCGAATGAATGATCCTGAGCGCGCTTCGCCTCGCGAACCGATCGACGAGCTAGCGCTGCTACTTCACGACATGACGGTTCAAGGAACGATCGATGGAAAGAGTCTGTTTGATAGCTTGGTGATCGCCCACCGTGCCCTCGAGCGACTCGTTGATCGCGTGGAACAACTTGAGGCAGGTAACCAAACTTAGGGGTTAATGGCAAACATGCCGACGGCATCTTCGCCTTGATCGTGGTCCGCGTTGCGCTTCGTTCTCGCCATCGGGCGCTGAGTTCTCGCCGATCTGACGTATGAATGTGCGCACAGTGTCCTCGACCCCTTCGGCGCGAGCGCATTCGTCGCTTCAACGGTCGCGTGGTTCGGCGAACTTGAAGCTATAGTGTGCGTCTCGTCTCCGGCCGCGCCGCGGATCACACGGTGGCCTACCGACCGATTCCAGCCGGTGCTTATGTCGTCGAGATGCTCGTGGTTCCGCTTTTGAGCGTCCGTAATAGCGGTGCTGACAGTCGCGGAGCGGCTCGGCAAAGCGATCCGGAACCCACCCGGCGATGTCATGCTTTCGCACGCGGGATGACCGTGAGCCTCGGCTGGGCTTTCGGCCTGCATAGCCTGTCAATCACTTTCGCGCTTTGTTCCGACTCTGCTCGTCGCGGGCATTTTTGTTAACATGATATCGCATCGCCTAAGCCGTGCCTGCCAACTCCAGCGTTATCAACTTGAACGGCCGTCGTCAGTTCCGACCCGATGCCCGTCTTCTACGCCATCGCGATGACCGTGAGTGGCGCGGGTTCTTTTTGGTCTTCGGGCGCGCGTCGGATCGTTTTGGCTTTCGGATTTCATTGCGCTAACAATCGTGGTGGTAGGCGTTCGCGCCGCTCGTTCTTCTCCGGATTCTTGAGCGCTTTGGCCGGTGCGGCGATCTGGGACTTGAAATGGGTGTTCACGAGTCGATCATTCCAGCCACAGTCGCGCCGACGGTGTCGGCGCCGCGACGCGCCTTCACATGCATTCTGCTTCGCGACGCAGCTTGCTGCCGTTTCAATTCTTCATCGTGCGGCATGTCGGCGTATAACAATGCCGTGACTGTTCGCCGACGACCAACCATGTATTCTTGAGTTACTAACCGGAGCACTTAGCCAGAAACCTTAGAGAATTTCAAAGCCACGCGTCAACCGCAGTGTTCGTCTCAATTGTCTCCGTTTAAATCGTGACGTTGACGATAGCGATTGTGGGTCCAGCCGACGTTTAAGAAAACGTTAACGTCCTGCGTGACTAGCGCAGCAACTTTGAAGACGGCGCAGAAATCGGCAGGAGGCGCAACGCCATCGAGAGTAACGGTAGACCGGGGAGCTAGATCCTTCCCGGGTGGTGGAGTCCGCCTCGCATCGCGAAACCGTCCGTTATACGGACCAATGACTCCTCTGTAATAGGCGCTTGTGTTGCAGAGGTGTGTCTTCTTTGGGTTTTCAGCGGTTTTACTTTCCGCGACACTGGTGCGCAGATGTACGCACGTTGCAGCGACCCGCCGCAGCACGATATACGAGCTCGATTCCGGTCGGCATTTTTCCAGCGGTGGTTTCGGAGTCACTCGGCCAATCGCGGTTTACAACTTGTGTGCGCGCCCTAGCAAATGCACCGCGCCCAGCTCGTTATTATTGGTCTTTCTTATCGCTGCGCCCAGCGCCAGCGTCTTTGAATGTTGCGAATAGCCGCCTTCACGATTTCTACTCCACCTTATGATAGAAAGACTCATGCAGAAGCTCATGTCAGTAACCATCTTCACACTTGCCGCCGTTGTCATCGCCCTTTCGGTTCACGGAGGCAACGATCGCGCGGTAGCGGCCGCAGCAAATGACCCGGTCATCGCCGCAGCCGGCGATATCGCTTGCGACGGGACATCGGGTGCGTCGCAGAGCGCTGGCGACAAAGACGACTACAGCGTCAATGGTTGCCAACAGGCGAGAACTGCAGCTGAACTTCGCGCAAAGAATTACACCGCAATATTGCCGCTAGGTGACGAACAATACCCGGACGGCTCGCCAACTCAATTCGCAAGCAGTTATGCGAAGACGTGGGGAGCCTCTCAAGCTCCAGTCCACCCCGTTCCCGGTAATCATGAATATCACACGACCGGGGCTGCCGGATACTTTTCCTTCTTTCAGTCTGCTGCGGGCGATCCCGCAAAGGGCTATTACAGCTGGGATCTACCCGGCTGGCACTTCATTGCAATCAACGCAAACTGCTCTGCCGTTGGCGGCTGCAACACCGGGTCGCCGGAAGATCAGTGGTTGAAAGCCGACCTTGCCTCGCATCACGCAGCGTGCACGCTCGCGTATTGGCACCAGCCGCGCTTTTCGTCGGCCCATCATCACAGCGACGCGACATATCAACCGTTCTGGGACGATTTGTACGCCGCGAAAGCGGATGTCGTCCTCAACGGACACGATCACGATTACGAACGCTTCGCCTCACAAACTCCTACGGGTGCGCCCGATCCAACCGGCGGCATCCGTGAGTTCGTTGTCGGCACCGGCGGCAAGAGTCACTACGAGTTCACGGCAATCGAACCCAATAGCGAGGTTCGAAATAACACGACGTTCGGAATCATCGAGCTGACGCTGCATCCACACGGCTACGATTGGCATTTTCTGCCTGCGCCCGGAACCGGCACGTTCACTGACCGCGGCAGCGCATCGTGCCACGGGCGCGCTTCGTAATCGACCAAGTCGCACATGTTGCATCGAATGTTCCCGATCTTCGTCGGGGTTGTCTTAGCGATCGGATCGTCGGCCATGATCCGAGCTCAAACGCCTCAAGCTCCGGTGCATAACATCGTGTTCTTCATACCCGACGGGTTAAGATCGTCGATCGTCGATCGAACGACCGCTCCCACGTTAGCAGCGGTCGCGGCAGACGGCGTGACCTTTACGGACAGCCATTCGCTTTTCCCGACCTTCACGACGCCCAACGCATCGGCGTTCGCGACGGGACACTACTTAGGCGATACCGGCGATTTTAGCAATACCGTCTACACCGGCTTCGCGGTTCCCGGGGCCGGTGATAGCGTGACGCCGTTTCTCGAAAGCGACGCGGTACTCGGTGACGTCGACGAACACTTCGCCGGCGATTATCTCGATGAAGAGACCGTCCTGGCAGCCGCCCGCGGCGTAGGCTACAGCACGGCGGCGATCGGGAAACTTGGACCCGTCCTCATTCAAGACCATACGGAGCGCACGGGGCGCAAGACGATTGTCATCGACGACTCCACGGGGAGCGCTACCGGCATTCCGCTAAGCCCGGAGATGACGGCTGCGCTTAAAGCGGCGAGGTTGCCGATCGTCGCGCCCAGCCGCGGCGATAACGGTCTCGCAGGGACGGCCACGACCCGCGGTACCCTCAGTGCGAACATCATCCAGCAAGACTTCTTCGTCAACGTGAGGACGAAAGTCGTTTTGCCGCTCTTTAGGCAGCGCGGCAAACCGTTCGTACTCGTCTTCTGGTCGCGCGACCCCGATGGTTCGCAGCACAATGAAGGTGACAGTCTGGGCAAGCTCGTGCCCGGGATCAACGGCCCGACTTCGCTCGCCGCCATTCGCAACGCCGATGGCGATTTGAAGCGACTCGAAGCCGCACTCGAAGCGCTCGATCTCGCAGCCACGACCGATATCGTCGTTGCGGCCGACCACGGCTTCTCAACGATCTCTAAGCAGAGCAAGACGAGTCCCTCGACCCGTTTTTCGTATCCGGACGTTCCATCGGGGCTACTGCCACCCGGCTTCGTGGCCGTCGATCTCGCGGAGGCGCTACGCGAACCGCTAATTGATCCGGATAAGAAGTATCAGCTCGTCGATCCGAAAACGGGTCAACATCCCTCGCGCGGAAATGAGCTCGTTGGTGGCGATAAGATGTCGCCAGACGTCGTCGTCGCGGCAAACGGCGGTTCAGATCTCGTCTACTTGCCGCAAACGAACGCGCGTGCTCTCGCGCCGCGTATCGTTGCGTTCTTACAGAGCCAGGATTATGTCAGCGGCATTTTTGTCGACGATGCGCTGGGCTCGATACCGGGTACGTTGCCGCTCAGCGCGATCAATCTGAAGGGTTCGGCGCTCACGCCATATCCGGCGATCGTCGTGAACTTCACCTCAATGTCGACGGGCTGCGATGTCGCGGCGCGCTGTACTGCCGAAGTCGCTGACACGAGCTTACAGCAAGGACAGGGTATGCACGGAAGTTTCAACCGCGCGGATACGCAGAATTTCATCGCGGCAATCGGGCCGGATTTCAAGACTCATTACGTCGACGATCTGCCGGCGAGCAATGCAGATATTGGAAAAACGCTCGCGAGCCTTCTCAAACTCGATATTCCCGCGAACGGGAAGCTGATCGGCCGCGTGCTGACCGAAACGATGCCCGACTCACCGATTCCAACCGTGACGCATCAGACGATTCGCTCGCGGGGGTTGCACGTGCCGACGACGATTTTAAACGTTCAAGACGTCGGAGCGACGCGCTACTTCGATGCGGCCGGTTTTGCAGGACGGACGGTCGGACTTAATGCGACGTCTCGCTAGTGTGAAGAAGCGCAAGCGGCTTTTCGTGGCGATCGTCGCAATCCTGGCTGTTTGCACGGCGACCGGTTTCGCAGCGCAACTTCGGGCGCTGCTTCCTAGCGGCTGGCACATCGCGCCCCCGACGGGTAACATGGTGACGATCGGCACGTTGCCGACGGGAATCGCGATGTCGCGTGACGGTGCGCGCGCATTCGTGCTCGAGACGGGATACCAAAAACCCGCCCTTCGAATCATTGATGCGCGATCGCTTCAGACGCTGCGCACGGTGCAACTGGCAAACGCGTTCGGCGCACCCGTTCGGGATCCCAACGACGATGGTGTCTGGGTAGGCGCCACCTCGTCCTTCCAAGACCAACTCGCTCACATCAATACCGACACGGGTTTCGTTGATCGCACCGTGAGCCTGCCGATCCCGTTCTTTGCATCGGCTCTTGCTTTTTCTCCTGACGGCAAGACGCTGGCCGTTGCAGGAGATCTCGGAAATCGCGTTGCGTTCGTGGACGTGGAACACGGCGTCATCTCGGCACTGACACCCGTCGGGCGCCATCCCGCTGCCATCGTGTATGCTCCCGATGGTTTGCGCGTGTTTGTGGCCGATCGTGCCGAATCCCAGATCGACGTGATCGACACGAAGCGCGCCGTCGTAACGTCACGCATCACCGTGGGACTGCACCCGGCCGCACTCGCGGTCGACGAACGGAATCTTTATGTCGCCGATTCCGACGACGACGATATAACCGTCGTCTCGCTCGCAACGCGCAAGGTCGTTCAACGCGCCCGATTGCCTTTCGCCGAACAGGGTATCGTGGGATCGTCACCCGATGCGATCGTTTTGGCCGGCGATCGGCTCTACGTTGCATGCGGCGCTGCCAACGCCGTCGCCGTGTATGAGAGGAGCGCGAAGGGCCTCACGGCGGTCGGCGCCCTGCCCACCGGATGGTATCCAACGGCGATTGGTATCGCGACTGGCGACGCACTGCTCGTCGCCGACGGCAAGGGTGAAGGGAGTCACGCCAATCCGGGATTTCGAGCGAGCGGACAGCGGGATTACATTGCTAACAATCTCGTTGGATCGATCCGACGCATCGATCGGCCAAGCGATGCGGCGTTGCGCGACGGTATCGCCGCCGTAGAGTCCCTCGGTGCCCCGTACGCGCGCCGCGCGCCCCCCGCATCGTCGATCGTCCGGCCGAACGGTCCCATCAAACACGTCGTTTACGTCATCAAAGAGAACCGCACGTACGATCAAATCCTGGGCGATGTGGCCGAGGCCGACGGTGATCCGAGCCTCGTTATGTTCGGCGCTGAGATCACGCCGAACGAACACGCGCTCGCACGAAGATTCGGAGTCTTCGACCGATTCTTTACCGACGCTCACGTGAGCGCGGACGGTCACAGCTGGTCGATGGGCGCGTTCGCAAACGACTATCTCGAACGTATGTGGCCTTCGAATTATGCGCACCGACGCCCGTTCTATGACTTCGAGGACGGTGCGGAAGCGGCAGTTCCTCACGCAGGCTACCTCTGGGACGCGGCCGAGCGTGCCGGTATCTCATATCGAAACTACGGCGAATTTGTCACGGCGGGTCCCAGCGAAACCGGCGTCCCCACCTCTACGACGCACGCCGGTCTGCAAGGACATACTGATTTTCAATTCCCAACCTTCGACATGAACCTGCGTGACGTCGATCGGTATACGGAATGGAAGCACGAGTTCGACGAGTTCGAAGCCGCGCGGAATCTGCCGGCGCTCGAAGTGGTGCGATTCCCGAGGGATCATACCGCGGGCACACAAACGGGCAAGAATACGCCGCAGGCGATGGTTGCCGATAATGACCAGGCAGTCGGTATGCTCGTTGACGCGGTTTCGCATAGCCGCGACTGGGCCTCGACGGCGATCTTCGTTCTTGAAGATGACGCACAGAACGGCGCCGATCACGTCGACGAACAGCGGTCGACCTTCTACCTCGTCAGCCCGTACGCGATCGGCGGGATCGTGCATCAACACTATTCAACATCCAGCGTCTTGCGGACGATGGAGATCATTCTCGGACTCGCGCCTCTGTCGCCATACGACGCTGGTGCGAAGCCACTTACCGAAGCGTTCCGTGCCGAAGCCGATCAACGCGGCTTCGACTATATACCGGCGCGCATCAACACGAACGCGAAGAACGCTTCGACGGCTTATCGCGCGAGCGACAGCAACCATTTGAGCTTTGCGGACGCCGACGAGGTTGACGATGGCACGCTCAACGATATTCTTTGGGGAAGTGTGATGGGCAAGACGCATGCGCGCCCTAGGGTCGGAACCTTCCGTGAATGAAGCACGTGCTCATCGGCTTGACGAGAGACTGCGGCGAGAAGCGTTATGTGACTGTTCCGCGTACTTCGTTCTAGCCAGGAAGAAACCAATAGTCTTCGTGCAAATGGAGGCGAAATCGTTATGTTAGTCATGAGCTGGAATACGTTACACGGCGGCTACGATGACGCTGACAGTCATCGGTTCGCGCTTCAAATGGAGGTCATCGCCGAGGTTTACCCCGATGTCTTATTGCTGCAAGAAGCAAGACACTTCGAGGCCGATGCGAATCGGCGGCTGTATGAGGCCGAGCGGGCGCTCGGGATGCGCGGCTATCTCGCCTTGGCTCCCCATACGGGTCAGAACACTGCAATTTTTACACGTCCCGGCGTCGAGCCGGTATCGTTCACTTGCGATAGCGTTCATTTTCATCATGCGGCGGCTATAGCGACGTTGCAAATTCCCGGATTCGCGCTCCCCATCACGTTCGCGAGCGTCCATCTTTGCCCGGTCGGCGTACCGTTACGGCTCGTTGAAGTGGCTAATTTCATTCCATCGGCCGCACCAGACCGATTGACCTTGATCGCGGGCGATTTCAATTCCATCTCGCCTCACGACGTTGAACCGCAGTGGGGGACATTGTCGTCCCATCACCGGGCGCGCTATACCGAACCGGATGGCCAAAGAGCCGATCGCCGCGTGCTTGAAACGCTCGAAGGGGCCGGTTACGTGGATCTTGCGTATCACCTCGGCGGCCATGAAACGCCGACAGTGCCGAGTGCTGCGTTCCCAGATACCGAATTCGTCGCGTTTCGGGCCGACTATTTCCTTGCCAGCGCCGCTCTATTAAATTGCGTTACGTCTTACGCGGTGATTCGAAACGATAAGACCGATCGTGCCTCGGACCACTACCCGATTGTAGCCGACTTCACTCCGCCAAGAGCGCAGCATGAATAACTAGAAGAACGCCGCGGCAATAGAAGCCAGCCGTCTCCTCAAGCGCGGTCTATGTCTTGAGTACGCGACCTTGGCGTGGAACGTGGTCGGGACGGTCGTCGTCATTACGGAAGCCTTCCGCTCTGGATCTGCAGCACTCGCCGGCTTCGGGCTTGATAGCCTGATCGAGATATTCGCTTCGACGATCGTCGTTTGGCAGCTCATGGGCGTGAACGAGAAACGGGAGCGCACGGCTCTCCGCTCGATCAGCGCCGCGTTCTATTTGCTGAGCATTTACGTACTCGTCCAGTCCATTTATGTGACGATCTCAGGTCACCGGCCCGGCACGTCTGCATCAGGAATCGCTTGGCTCGCTATAACGTTCATCGCAATGCTCACGCTCGCGTGGGGCAAGAATGATACCGGTCGGCGCCTCGATAACCCGGTTCTGCAAACTGAGGCGCGAGTCACGCTCGTCGACGCGTGCCTTGCTGCCGCCGTACTCATCGGTGTTATCTTGAACGGTTGGCTCGGCTGGTGGTGGGCCGACCCCCTCGCGGGTTTGGTAATCGTCTACTATGGTGCGCGCGAAGGCCATGAAGCTTGGAGCCACTCGGGCGCTACCAATGCCACTGCCATGACTTCGGATTCGTGAGAGCATATCAGGCCGAATACTCCGTGACAATGCTCTGGCGTCTTTTAGGCGTATCTATCAGCGGCGTTCATGCTTGGTGCAATCGGGCGCCGTCGACGAAAACGCTCGCCAATACGTATTTGGCGATCGTGGGGGACGTCTGCGCCCAGCGGGACGAGCATGCGATTTTTTGCCGGCGCTTGCGCTTCTCAGAACCTTCGATTACAGGACTACAAAGCTGGTCATCTAAGCAAGTATCAAGGCAGTGGGGTCTGCAGTCGGCGCAAGCCGAAACCGCCGCGAGAGTGGCCGATGGCTCCTCACTTTCGGTTTGCGAGGACGTTTAATGAGCGGCACTATTACGACCAGCAATGCAAGCGAGCCCGCAATCCGCGCGCGAATTTACTGCACGTTGACGGATCACCATGGTCCCCAGCCATTATATTCTGCGCTCGTTACGAGGGCGCGTCATGAAAAAATACTTGGCGCGACCGTAATACGTGGTATTGAGGGCTACGGCTCACACGATAGATTTAATGAGAGTGATATCGTGGACACGGCAGGCTCCGATCCGGTCATTATTGAGCTTATCGACCGGCGCGAAAATATCGCTGCCTTCATTGCGACCGTTGCCGAATGGATAAAAGTTGGGTTTGTAACGTTCGAGGATGTCGAAATTGTTGTTCGCAACGGAAGCCCGAAATAAATGGACGTGCGTACAATACTCGCCGTCGCGTCTGGCGCCGCAATCGGAGGCGTGCTGCGGCTTCTTATTACAACGCTCGTTGTGGGCCGCTTTGGGTCCGGCCTAGGCTTTTATGCTACCCTCGGAATAAACGTTGTCGGTAGCTACTTTATTGGTTTTGTACTCGGACTTGCGCAGCAGCGCGTCGACTTTGATCCGCTTTTACGTGTATTTCTTGCCGTCGGTGTATTGGGCGGGTTTACAACGTTCTCGTCTTTCGCGTACGAAACTCTACGCATGGTAACTACGGCTCTCGCGTTGACCGCGGTACTCTATGTGTCCGGCTCTGTTTTCTTCGGACTCGCCGCCGCCTTTCTCGGTGCTGAAACGGCTCGTACCATATCGCACTAAAGCATCTGACCGTAGCTCTCCGGATCGTGTCCCAGGGCGTGGTGTACGAGCGGGTCGCCCTCGTAGCATAGGGGAGCGGCCATCGGGGCCCTTGGCGAAGGTTGTTTTTGCACAAGCAACTTCCGCACGAGGGACACCACGATGGCCAAAGCCAGTATCGCACTTTCCGAGCTCGTCGAGAAGGGGGCTAAGGACGACATCGTCCGCGAGCTCCTGGGACACGTCGCCGAGCGGCTGATGGAGTTCGAGATCGAACAACGCTGCGGCGCCGAGTATGGCGAGCGCAGCGCCGATCGCAGCAACAGCCGCAACGGCTATCGCGACCGTTTATGGGAAACGCGCGCCGGTGCGATCGAGCTGCGCATTCCGAAGCTGCGCAAAGGCAGCTATCTTCCAGCGTTGCTCGAGCCTCGGCGAACGGCCGAGAAGGCGCTCGTCGCCGTCGTGCAAGAGGCGTCCATCCAAGGCGTCTCGACGCGCTCCGTCGACGCGCTCGTCCAAGCGATGGGCATGACCGGTATCTCGAAGAGCCAGGTGTCGCGGTTATGCGGTGACATCGACGAGCGCGTTGGCGCGTTCCTCAATCGGCCACTCGAAGGCGACTGGCCGTACCTGTGGATCGATGCGACGTACGTGAAGGTCCGGCAGGCCGGCCGTATCGTCTCGGTCGCCGTGATAATCGCCGTCGGAGTCACTACCGACGGGATTCGGGAGGTCTTGGCGTCGCCGTCGGGCCGAGCGAAGCGGAGCCGTTCTGGACCGACTTCTTGCGCTTGCTCACGCGGCGTGGCTTGCGCGGCGTCAAGCTCGTCATCTCCGACTCGCACTCCGGGCTCAAGGCGGCAATCGCGAAGATCTTCCAGGCAACGTGGCAGCGTTGTCGCGTGCACTTTATGCGCAACGCGCTGGCTCACGGCAAGGGCCAACGGCAAATGGTGCTCGCGCTCATCAACACCGCGTTCGCGCAAGAGACGGCCGAAGCCGCAAGCGCACAATGGGACGTCGTCGCGGATCAGCTCGCCTCGAAGTTTCCGAAGCTC
>JAABUZ0100006880.1_pt1 | contig 13991 bp, 12 predicted proteins | sample 5562091 | NCBI WGS metagenome assembly JAABUZ01 (sample SAMN12813069, study PRJNA571459) | rock metagenome | isolation source: Antarctica rocks | place: Antarctica: Victoria Land, Linnaeus Terrace sud | collected 2015-12-21 | reverse complement strand
TCGGTCTCGAGCGCGAGGTCACGGCCGCCGGTCGGCGTCCCCTGTCGCACGTGGACCGTCCCGTCGGCCCCGCGCGCGTCGACCCGCGTCACCTCGGCGCCGTGCAGCACCGCGACTCCGTCGCGGGTCATCGCGCGCTCGACCACCGCGGCCGCCTCGGCGTCGTCGCGCCCGAGCAGCCGCGCGCCGCGGTCGAGCACCGTCACGCGCACGCCGAGGCGCGCGAACGCCTGCGCCAGCTCGCACCCGATCGGGCCCGCGCCCAACACGACGAGGTGCGCGGGGCGGCGGGTGAGCGAGAAGATCGTCTCGTTCGTGTAGTACGCCGCGTCACGCAGGCCGGGGACGTCCGGCACGGACGCGCGCGCGCCGGCCGCGATCACCGCGCGGCGGAACGCGAGGCGCGCGCCCCCGACCTCGACCGCGTCGCGCGCGACGAAGCGCGCGTCGCCGAGGACCACGTCGACGCCGAGGCCCTGAAAGCGCGACGCGCCGTCGACGGGCGCGAGGTCCGCGCGGACGGTGCGGAGCCGCTGCATCACGGCCGCGAAGTCGCCGTCGCCCTCCGCGCGCGGGCCGCCGAAGCGCTCGGCCGCGCTCCGCGCGTCGGCCCACGCGCGGGCGGCGCGGATCACGCTCTTCGACGGCACGCACCCGACGTTGAGACAGTCCCCGCCCATGAGCGAGCGCTCGACGAGGGCGACGCGCGCACCGAGGCCGGCGGCGGCGGCGGCGGTGACGAGGCCGCCCGTGCCCGCCCCGACGACCACGAGGTGGTAGCGGCGCGCGGGCGTCGGGTTCTGCCATCCCGCCGGGTGCACCTGCGCGACGAGGCGCTCGTCGGCCGCGTCGCCCGCGAGGAGCGTCGGGTGCGGCGCGTCGGGGTGGCCCCCGATCGGCGCCGCGTCGCGAGCGGCCGCCGGCGCGGCGGTCACGCGACGCCCTCCGCTGCCGCGCCTAACGCGCGCCGGGCGAGCCGCGTGATGAGCGCCGTGACCGCGATCGTCGCCGCGAGGCCGAGGGCGAGCACGGCGTAGTAGGCCGCGCCGCGCGGCGGCGTGCCGCCGCCCGCGGCCGCGGCGACGTCGCCCGCGAGCTTGCCGTAGTACACGTACAACAGCGAGCCGGGGAGCATCCCCACCGAGGCGACCACGAAATCCGCGAAGCGGACGCGCGTGAGGCCGAGCAGGTAGTTGAGCAGCGAGAACGGCACGGCGGGCGAGAGCCGGAGCAGGAAGACGATCCTCCGCCCGTCGGTCGCGATCGCGCGGTCGATCGCGGCGAAGCGCGGGTTGCCGGTGATGCGGCGTTCGACGAGCCCGCGCGCGAGGTAGCGCCCGACGAGGAACGCCGCGGACGACCCGAGCGTCGCGCCGACGAACACCCACAGCGTGCCCGCGACGAGGCCGAAGATCGCGCCCGCGGCGAGCGTCAACAGCGAGCCCGGGATGCCGGCCACGGTCGCGACCACGTACCCGATCACGAAGGCGATCGGGCCCCACGGCCCGAGCGCGTGGACGTGCTCGGCGAAACGCGGCACGTAGTGCCCGCCCCAGCGGCCGAGGAGGAGCAGGCCGGCGATGGCCGCGACGGCGACAAGAATTCGGAACGCCCTGGACATGCCGCTCGGGTCGGGGTGATCGTCTGCGGAACGCGGGAACGACGTGCGAGCTACGCCGCGGGACGCGCCCGCAGATGCCCTCGTCGCCATCCGCCAGACTGCCACAGGCGTACCCCTTCAGTGTAGGATCCTGTCGCATTCCCGGTGGCCCGGATTTTCCACCCGGCTACCGTTCCCGACGCGCTCGACGCGCGCCGGCTCACCGTGAGGCATGTCATGCGCCACCTCTCGTTTCGTGACGTTCTGTTCACGCGCGTCCTGAGCGCGGCCCTCGTCGCCGTGGCGTTGCTCGGCTCGTCGGCGACGCCGCTGCGCGCGCAGGGCGGGACCGTCGACCACAGCGCGTTCGACGCCCTGCTCAAGGCGCACGTCAAGAACGGCCTCGTCGACTACGACGCGTTCGCCAACTCGCCGGAGTTCAAGAGCTACCTCGCCCGCCTCGCCGCGACCGACCCCGCGGCGCTCGGCCGGTCCGAACAGCTCGCGCTCTGGATCGACGCGTACAACGCGTACACCATCGCGCTCATCAACGAGCACCACGAGCGCGGGTCGATCCGCAACATCAACAAGAGCCTCGGCTTCGTGAAGGGCTACGGCCCGTGGAAGGAGAAGATCGCGAAGGTGGGCGGCAAGGCGTACGGCCTCGACGAGATCGAGCAGGACATCATCCGCCCGCGCTACCACGAGCCGCGCATCCACTTCGCGCTCGTTTGCGCCGCGATCGGCTGCCCCCCGCTGCGCAGCGAGGCGTACACCGGCGCGCGGCTCGACGAACAGCTCGACGACCAGGCGCGGCGCTTTCTCCTGCACTCGCCGAGTAAGAACCACGTCGACGTCGCGAACAAGACGGCCTACCTGAGCCCGATCTTCGTCGAGTTCCGCGACTACATCAAGGACTTCGGCGGGTCGGAGGCGGCGGTCGGCAAGTACATCGCCCGCTTCTACCCGGCCGGGCCGGAGAAGACGCTCCTCGAGAGCGGCGACTTCAAGGTCGTGAAGACCAACTACGACTGGACGCTCAACAGCCAGGCGAACGGCGCCCGCGTGGCCACGCGCTGATGTCGCAGACCGGGACGCCGTTGCGCGACATCGTCCGCCGCCCGGTGGGCGAGGAGGCGCGTGCGCTCCTCGCCCGCAACTGGGACGGGCTCGCTCCGGAGATGCGCGTGCCGCAGCAGATGTTCGGGCGGCAGGGCAACGGCTGCGGCGCGACGATCGGCGCGATGCCGCGCTGCGATTTCGCGTGCCGCGGCTGCTATCTCAACGCCGAGGCGAACCGCGTCCCCGCCGAGCCGGTCGAGGCCATCAAGGCGCAGATGCGGCTGCTGCGGCCGGTGTTAGGCCACGCGGGCAACATCCAGATCACCGACGGCGAGGTCACCCTCCGCCCGGTCGAGGAGGTCGTCGAGCTGCTGCGCTACGCGCGGTCGCTCGACCTCATCCCGATGCTGATGACCCACGGCGATTCGTTCCGCCGCCGCCCGGGGCTGCTCGAGCGGCTCATGGTCGAGGGCGGGCTCGTCGAGGTGAGCATCCACGTCGACACCACGCAACGCGGGCGCCAGGGCGAGCAGTGGCGGCGCGCGCGGACCGAGGCGGAGCTCAACCCGCTGCGCGCCGAGTTCGCCGAGATGATCCGTGCGGCCGAGCGCACGACGGGACGCGTGATCCGCGCGGCGACGACGATGACCGTCACGCGCGACAACCTCGACGGCGTCCCAGAGGTCGTGCGCTGGGTGGCGGAGAACGCCGACGCGTTCCGCCTGATCAGCTTCCAGCCGATCGCGCAGGTCGGGCGCACCGAGGACGGCTACGGCGGCGGCGTCGACGTCGAGGCACTCTGGGACCGGGTCGCCGACGGACTCGGTGTCGCGGGCGGCGCGGTGCGCATGGCCGAACTGGGCGTCTGGTTCGGCCACCGCGCGTGCAACCGCATGGTGAACGGCGTCGTCGTGCGCGGCCCCGAGGGCGGGACGGCCGATCGGGCGACCACCTTCTACGCGCTCCGCGACGCGCGCGACCCGACCGATGTGCGCGTCGTCGACGGCTTCCTCGCGCGCTTCGGCGGGATCTCCTTCCGGCTCGACTCCGCCCGCGAGCGCACGGCCCGCATGGCCGGCATCACGCGCGCGGCGCCGCGCTTCGTGCTCGGCAACCTCGCACCCTACGCGGCGCACTGGCTCCGGCGCGTCGCCCGCGGCAGCGCCGCCCGCGGCAGCGCCGCCCGCGGCAGCGCCGCCCGCGGCGCGTGGCGGCTCGCGACGAAGCGCGCGACCGCGCGGCCGCTCGTGCTCGTGAGCCACCACTTCATGAGCCGCGAGGAGCTCGAGACGCCGTTAGGCCGCGAGCGCCTCGCGCACTGCGTCTTCCAGGTGCCCGTCGACGGCGAGCTCGTCTCGATGTGCGAGGTCAACGCGCTCGGCATCCGCGAGCGTTACTACGCCCAGCTCGCGCGCGCGGCGCGGGGCGGGGCGGGTGCCGACGCCCCCGCGACGGCTCACGGGATCACGTAACACCCCACCCCGACGTACCGGATCCGGTCCTCGCGCGAGAAGTGCCCGTACGTCGCCGGCCCGCCGTAGTACTCGAGCAGCGCGCGGTAGCGCCGACCGCCGGGGTCCTCGCCCGTTAGGCGGCCGACCTCCAGCCCCGTGCGCACGCTCAACCCCCCGGCCCACCGCCGGTCCTGCACGAACGTCTGCTCGCCCGCGACCACCCACGCCCCGCGCGCGACCGTGCCGAACTGGTGGAACGTGCTCCGCCGCTCCGCCCCCGCGCGCACCTGCACCCGCTTCATGTCTTTCGGCGTCACCGCGTACGCGTACTCGCCGCCGCCGTACAGCAGCGACGCGCGCGCCGAATCGCCGAACGTGTGCGCGTACAGCCCCTCGACCGCCTCGCGCCGGAAGCCCTGCTTGTTGAACGTGCGCGCGTCGGGGCGGAGCAGCAGGTAGCGGTCGCCCAGGTGCGACGAGATGTGGAACGGCCGGACGCGGAACACGTTCGCGCCGCGCCGGAACGACATCGGGTAGCTGAACGTGAAGTCCGTGTTGAGCTGCGTCCACTTCGACCCCGCGAGGTCGAACTGCGTCGCGGCGCTCGCCTGGATGCTCATCTCCATCCCGTCGTACGCGTGCGCGCCGGTCATCGGGATCCACCCGCCCCCGGGCGCGCGCGTGCGGTGGTACATGCGCCAGAGCGAGACGTCGCCGCCCTCCTCCGCGTACCCGATCAGCGTCCCGAGCGCGTCGTTCGAGCGGGCCGCCAGCAGGCTCTGGCGGAACTGCGGCTCCTTGAGGCTCGCCGTGAGCGAGGGGAAGATCGATCCGCGGGGGAAGATCTCGTTGCGCGACGGCACGGGCTTCGGAGCCGCCGAGTCGCGCACCCCCGTCTGCGCGCCGGCGCTGCCTAACGGGGTGGCCGTCGCGGCGATGGCGAGCGCGACGGCGCGCGCGCCGCGACGCCCGACGCGCAGTCCGAAGCGCGGCACCTGCGCGCGGTACGCCGCGTACGCCGGGCCGTGCAGCGCGGCGAGGTCGCGCTCCTCGTAGCCGACCGCGACGAGGATGTAGGCCGTGCACGCGGCCGCGAAGAGCAGCCGCCCGGCACTCATCACCGGCGCGCTCCAGAGGATGAGAAAGAATCCGACGTAGAGCGGGTGCCGCGCGCGGGCGTAGAGCAGGCCGCGCGTGAGCGGGAGCGCGGCGGGCGGGCGGCCGCGCAGCGCACGCCACGCGTGCCGGATTCCGGTCAGGTCGAACAAGTTGGTGCTGATCACGCTCGCCGCGCACAGCGCCCAGCCGAGCCAGAACCCGCCGCGCAGCGCGGCCGCGAGCGGGCCGTCCGCCGTCCACACGCGGTCCGCGATCGGGCGCCACTGCCAGAAGAGGAGCGCGAGCGACGCGGTCGCGACGAGGTTGTACGTGCTGCGGTCGAGCGATTCCGGCACCACCGCCCGCGCGCGGCGCTTCCACGCGGGCCGCGCGAGCAGGCTGTGTGGCCCGGCGAAGACGGCGAGCAACGCGAGGTCGACGGCCGCCGCGGCGAGCGGCGTCGCCGCCGGCCCGCCGCGGTCGACGGTCCGCGGCACGCGCGCGTCGAGCAGAAAGCCGAGCAGGTAGGCGAAACTCGACGTCGCGCCGAAGTGTGCGACGAGCGCGTACGAGAACGCGGGGACGCGGGCGAGCGGGGGGCGCACGACCGCGAAACTAGCTGCGTGGCGCATTCGGTCGCAGATTCGCGCGCGATCTTCGCGCGGTTTTGATTGCGGGCGTGTACGAACGCGGCGCCCGTTCGGCGCCGCGTTCGCTCGTCCCTCACCCGTCCGTCTGTGGCCCGCCCCGTCGGCCCCCGCAACACGATCGTGTTCGTGATCGGCATCGTGATGATGGCGCTCGGCGCCTACGTCGTCGCGCACCCGCTCTGGTCCGGCGGCCACACGGTCACGGAGGCGCGCATGCTCGACGCCATGCTCGCGCTCTTCTTCCTCGTGCGCGGCTGGATGAACGTGCGCACGGCGACCGGCCACCCCGTGTTCGGCGGCCCCCGGTCGTGAGCGACCGGGGCCCGGCGCCGGCCGCGGTGCGACAGCGCGTGAGCAGCGGCACGCCGTGGGAAGCACGCGTCGGCTACAGCCGGGCGGTCCGCGTCGGCCCCTTCGTGCACGTGTCCGGCACGACGGCCACGGCGCCCGACGGGTCGCTCGTTGGGCGTGGGGACATGTACGCGCAGGCGCGGCAGGCGCTCGCCAACATCGTGCGCGCGCTGGCCGAGTCGGGCGCGACGGCGCGAGACGTGGTGCGGACGCGCATCTTCGTCACCGACATCGCGCAGTGGGAGGCCGTCGGGCGCGCGCACGCCGAAGTGTTCGGCGACGTCCGGCCCGCGACCGCGATGTATCAGGTCACCGCGCTCATCAACCCGGACATGCTCGTCGAGATCGAGGCGGACGCGTACGTGAGCGAAGATTTCCGAACGGACGAGCCTGCCGAGGGTGTCGGGTAGCGCCGGGCGCGATTCTTCCCAAGCGCGGGGCGGCGCTTCGTAGTGATCCCTTCACCCTACACGTTCCGATGAGCCTCCTCGACCTCGTCCAACAGCAACTCGGCGCCGGCGGCACCGAGCAGATCGCCAGCCAGATCGGCGCCGACCCGTCGACCACGCAGAGCGCCATTCAGGCCGCGGTCCCGATGATCCTCGGCGGCATGGCCGGCAATGCGCGCAATCCGGAAGGCGCGAGCGCAATCTCCAGCATGCTCGGCCAGAGCGGCGGCCTCGGCGGTATCGGCGGGATGCTCGGCGGCCTCCTCGGTGGCGGGGGTGGCGGTGGCATCGGGGGGATGCTCGGCGGGCTCCTCGGCCAGCACCAGGACACCGTCCAGAACGGCGTGCAGCAGGCGTCCGGGCTGAACGGCGATCAGACGAAGAAGCTGCTCATGATCCTCGCCCCAATCGCGCTCGCCGCGGTCGCCCACCAGCACGCGCAGAGCCAGCAGGCCGTCGCCGGTGCGGAGTCCGGCGGTGGGGCAGACCTCGACGGCAACGGGATCCCGGACGTGCTCGAACAGCAGGCGCGCGAGGCGCAGGCGCAGTCCAATTCGCACGTCGGCGGGCTGATCGGTAAGATCCTCGACCTCGGCGCACGCCCGGCACGCTGACGCTGCGACGAATCCTGCGAGCCGTGGCGGACGTTAAGGCAGACGCCGCGCGGCCCGGGATCGGGTAGGATGTACGCGCCACGGGCCACATCGGCCCGTGGCGCGCCGCGCGCACGGTGCACGACGGCACGGCCGCCCGCGGCACACAGTTCTCCGCCATGTTCATCTCCGATTTCGCCATCAAGCGGCCGATCATCACGATCGTCACGATGATCGCGCTCGTCGTGTTCGGCATCGTCGCGCTCTGGCGCCTCGACACGGACGAGTTCCCCGACATCAACGCGCCGATCGTCTTCGTCGGCGTCGCCTACCCGGGCGCCTCGCCCGAGCAAGTCGAGCGCGAGGTCGTCGACCGACTCGAAGACCAGTTCTCGAGCGTCGCCGGGCTCGACCAGCTCCGGAGCACGAGCACCGACGGCTTCGCGCAGATCATCGTCCAGTTCACCTTCGACAAACCCGTCGACCAGGCGACGCAGGACGTGCGCGACGCGATTTCGGCGGTGCGCGGCCAGCTGCCGCAGGAGATCCTCGAGCCGATCATCCAGCGCTTCGACCCCAACCAGCTGCCGATCGTCTCGCTCGCGCTCACGTCGCAGACACTGACGCCCGCACAGCTGACGACGATCGCGGATCAGACGATCGGCGCGGATCTGCGCGGCGTGCAGGGCGTCGCCCAGGTCAACATCGCCGGCGCCGACTCCGCGACGCTCAACGTCACGCTCGACCCGACGAAGCTCGCGGCGGCCGGCGTCGGGGTCGATCAGGTCGTCGCCGCGTTGCGCGCCCAGAACCTCGCCGCGCCCGTGGGGCAGGTGACCAACGCGACGACCGAGCGCACGATCCGCCTCTCGGGGCGCCTCGAGAATCCGCAGGATTTTCTGCGCCTCACCGTCGCGACGCGCAACGGCGTGCCGATCCCACTCTCCGCCGTCGCGACCGCGGCCGCGGGCAACGCGGAGCGCCGCTCGTCCGCGTTCTTCAACGGGCGCGAGGCGATCGGCCTCGACGTGGTGAAGAGCAAGGGCTACAGCACGACGGCGGTGAGCGACCGGGTGCGCGCGCGCGTGGCGGCGTTGCAGAAGGGACTGCCCGCGGGCGCGCGGCTCGAGATCGTGCGCGACGCCGGCGTGCGCGTGCGCAGCTCGGTGGAGAACGTGCAGAGCGCGCTCGTCGAGGGCGCCGCGCTGACGGTGCTCGTCGTCTTCCTCTTCCTCAACTCGTGGCGCTCGACCGTCATCACCGGGCTCGCGCTCCCGGTGAGTGCGCTCGCGTCGTTCGTGCCGCTCTGGGCGCTGGGCTTCACGCTCAACACGATGAGCTTGCTCGGGCTCTCGCTCGCGATCGGGATCCTGATCGACGACGCGATCGTCGTGCGCGAGAACATCGTGCGCCACGTCGAGATGGGCAAGGGCCACTTCGAGGCCGCGCACGAGGGCACCGACGAGATCGGGCTCGCGGTGGCGGCGACGACGTTCTCGATCGTCGCCGTGTTCGCGCCGGTCGGGTTCATGAGCGGGCTCGCGGGGCAGTGGTTCAAGCCGTTCGCGCTCACGATCGCCTTCGCGGTCTTGGTCTCGCTCTTCGTCTCGTTCTCGCTCGACCCGATGCTCTCGGCCTACTGGCCGGACCCCGAAATCGAGTCGCACGAGCACCGGAGCGCGATCGGGCGCGCGCTCGACCGGTTCAATCGCTGGTTCGACCGCCAGGCCGACCGCTACAAGAACGGGATCGCGTGGGCGCTCGATCATCCGAAGACGATGATCGCGGTCGCCGTCGCGTCGCTCGTCGGCGCGTTCGTCCTGCAGCGCGCGTTTGGCGGCACGGGCTTCGTGGCCGACAGCGATCGCTCGGAACTCACGGTGAGCATCGAGGCGCCGCCAGGCTCGTCGCTCGAATACACCCGGTTCGCGTCGGAGAACGTCGCACGCACGATCCGGGCGCATAAAGAGGTGGCGTACACGTACACCACCGTCGGCAGCTCGTCGGGCACGGGGGCGGTGGATGCGGCGAGCGTGTATGTGCGGCTCGTGCCGAAGGCGGACCGCAAGCTCAAGCAGCGCGACGTCGCGGCCCAACTGCGCGGCGAGCTGCGGCGCGTCGGCGGTGTGACGGCGTACCTGCTCGAGTCGGGCGGGCCGGGCGGCGGGCAGAAGCAGGTGCAGCTCCAGCTGCAGGGGAGCGAGTCGCACACGCTCGCGCGGCTCGCCGACCAGGTGCTGGCGATCGCGAAGCGCACGCCGGGCGCGGTCGACGTCGGGCTGTCGAGCAAGGGCGACAAGCCCGAGCTGCGCGTCGACGTCAACCGCGGGCTCGCCGGGTCGTTGGGCCTCTCGGTGGGGCAGATCGCGCAGGCGCTGCGCCCCGCGTTCGCGGGCGTCGACGCGGGCAACTGGGTGGACCCGTCGGGGCAGACCGACTACGTGCGCGTGCGACTGCCCGCCGCGGCGCGCGAGAACGCGGCCGACCTCGCGCAGATCCCGCTCGTGGTCCCCGGCGCCCCGAACGGCGGGGCCGTCGTGCCGTTAGGCCAGGTCGCGACGATCGCGCCCACGACGGGCCCCGCGCAGATCGAGCACCTGAACCGCAAGCGCGTGGTCACGGTCGGCGCCAACGTGCAGGGGCGCCCGCTCACCGAGGTCATCAACGCCATCGTCGCGGCGCAGAAGCGCGACGTGCCGTTCCCGCCCGGCTATCAAGTCGTGCAGGGCGGGCAGGGCAAGGACCAGGCGGAGGTGTTCGGCAGCATCGGCACGGCGCTCGGCGTCGCGGTGATGCTGATGTACCTGATCCTCGTCGTGCAGTTCGGGTCGTTCCTCGACCCGCTCGCGATTCTCGTCTCGCTGCCGCTGTCGCTCATCGGCGTCGTGCTCGCGCTCATCCTCACCGGCGACACGCTCAACATCATGTCGCTCATCGGCGTGATTCTGCTGATGGGCATCGTCGCCAAGAACGCGATCCTGCTCATCGACTTCGCCAAATGGGGCAAGGAACAGCGCGGGCTGCCGATCCGCGACGCCCTGATCGAGGCGGGCCGCACGCGCCTCCGCCCGATCCTGATGACCACGCTCGCGCTCATCGCGGGCATGATCCCGGTCGCGCTCGGGCTCGGCGAGGGCGCGGACTTCCGCGCGCCGTTAGGCCGCGCGGTGATCGGCGGGACGATCACGAGCACGGTGCTCACGCTCTTCGTGATCCCGACGATCTACGAGATCTTCGACGGGTGGCGTACGCGGCTGGGCGCGCGGTTCCGGGCGCGGCAGGGCACACCGCGGCGGGCCGGGGCGCCGGTGGGCGGGCTCACGCCGGAGCCCGCCGGGGATTAGCGCGGCGGCAGCAGCGAGCCGAGCACCTCGGTCGTCGCGGCCATCGCGCGCCACGGGTGCCGGCGCACGCCGAGCGGGCCGAACGTGGACCCGACAGCGTCGTGGTAGACCACGAGCGCACTCCGCAGCGCGTCGACCGCGCCCCACGTGATCTTTCGCGGGTGGTCTTCGGGCAGTAGGTGGTTCGCGAGGGCGAGGGCGGCTCGCAGGTGCTCCGACGCGTCCTCGGCGGGCAGCGCGGCCGCGGCCTGCACGTGCTGCTCCAGGAGGGCGGGCACCGCGTCGGGCGACTCGAGCGCTCGGTCCCATTCGGCCGGATCGAGAGCGGGCGGGATTCGCGTGGCGCGGTCCTCGTCGGCGGCCGGCGCCCGGGGCGCCGCGACGACGTCCGGGGTGGGCGCGGCCGCGAGTTCCGACGGAGTGGCGATGCGGATGGTGCCGGGCGGGTGGTACATCGGATCGGTGCTGGTGCGGTGCGTCGTCATCTCGGCTCCCGAGATCTGGCCTGTTCGGCGTTAATCGTGTCGCAATGGGAGTTACGGCCGTCGGGGCCCGAGGTCCAATACATCTTCCGTGCGGCCTGATACCTCAGGGGTCTGGGGGAACCGAGCGGCGCCACCGCGGACGCGGCGAGCCGGAGCCGCGCGCTGCGCGTGGCAGGTCGCGCGGCGACGTTCCACGCCGGCCGTCTTGGGCGCACGGTGAGGTCCGCACCGCGCTAGGTTGCAGGCTCCGACGCGCCCCGGCGTTGGTGTTTCGCCCCGCCCGCCCGGAGTGCCCGCGTGTCCCACACGAGCCAGTGCCGGGGTCGTGCGGTCGCGGATGCAGCAGGGCGAGACGCCGTCCCAGGTCGCAACGTTCGTGTTCTCGCTCAAGGCGCCGCTCTTCGCGCTGCTCCGCGCGCGGTACGCGGGCGACGCCGGCGCGCTCGCCGACGAGACCTGGGCCGCGACGCTCCTGCTCGACGCGCTCGGCCTCTACACGACCGAGGTCTACCAGCGCACGCGCGAGGACGTGATCGCGCGGCAGCAGCAGGACATGCTCGAGCTCTCGACCCCCGTCGTGAAGCTGTGGGACGGCATCCTCGCGCTGCCGATGATCGGGACGCTCGACAGCGCGCGCACGCAGGTCGTCATGGAGACGCTGCTCCAGCGGATCGTCGAGACCGGCGCCGAGGTGGCCGTCATCGACATCACCGGCGTGCCGACGGTCGACACGCTCACCGCGCAGCACCTCCTCAAGACGGTGGCCGCGGCGCGCCTGATGGGCGCCGACTGCATCATCAGCGGCATCCGCCCGCAGATCGCGCAGACGATCGTGCACCTCGGCGTCGACCTCGCCGGGGTGACGACCAAGGCGACGCTGGCCGACGCCTTCCGCGCGGCGCTCGCCCGTACGGGGCAGACGGTCGCGCGCGCCTAACGGGGCCGCGCCGTGGAGCGGATCCCGGTCCTCAAGGTGGGCGCGCTGCTGCTCGTCACGATCCAGGTGGACATGCACGACCGGCTCGCCCTGGCGCTCCAGGACGACCTCTCTGGGCGCGCTACGACCGCCAGGGGCCGGCAGGGGCCGGCAGGGGCCGGCGGCCCTCGCGCGCACGCTCCGCGCGCTGGCGGGCCACGCGCACCTCACTGCGTTCCGCAAGCACCCGAAGCCACCGACCCCGAAGCGGCCGAAAGGCTACGCGCCCCGGGAGGACGTGCAACGATCCGTCGCCACCGCACGCCTCCTCGACCAACGCACAGGACCATCATCACCTTGAAAGGGGTGCGCGTTACGCCTCCAACTCGGCGACCACGTCCTCGATGCCCGGCCAGCCCTCGCGGCTGTAGCGCGCGAGCGTTCGCAGGTAGCGGACGCCCTCGTCGCCGTGCTGCTCTCGCGCCGCCGCGGCGGCGCGGCGCACCGCGTCCGCGTCGGCGTACGGCGGCGTCAGGTCCTCGGCCATGACGCCGTTCGCGTGCCGCACGCCCGCCACGTCGAGAAAGGTGATCTGGACGGCCGGCTCGAGCTCGACGTACAGCAGATGCAGCAGGTCGAGCTCATCCTGCGCCGTCTCGGCGTTCAACCGCACGACCTCACGCGCGAGCCGGTCGGCGGGCCAGGCCTGCACGGTGACGGCGCGGAACCCACCCCCGCGGGCGACGACGCGTTGCGTGTAGAGGGCGCGCGCGGCGCGGCCGCCCGCGGTGAGGGCGCGTGCGACGAGCACGACCCGGCGCGCGGGCGGAAGGGAGCGGTACGGGGAAGGGAGGGCCATGCCGGCAAAGTAGCCGCGCCGGGTCGGATCAGCCCGCGCACGACCCCCGTGGCCCGTGCCATGCTCCGGCGCGCACGCCTCAGCTGCTGCACCACTCGGAACTCTGCATCCACGCTTTCATGCCATACCTCAAGACGACCGCCGCGCCCGCGACCGACCTCTACTTCGAAGACAGCGGCGGCTCCGGCCAGGCCGTCGTGCTCATCCACGGATGGCCGCTCTCGCTGCGTAGCTGGGAGTCGCAGGCGAACGCGCTCACCGCGGCCGGCTACCGCGTGGTCGCGTACGACCGGCGCGGCTTCGGCGAGTCGGGCAAGGCGACGGGCGGCTACGACTACGACACGTTCGCGTCGGACCTCAACGACGTGCTGAACGAACTCAGTCTCAACAACGTCGTGCTCGTCGGGTTCTCGATGGGCGGGGGCGAGGTCGCGCGCTACATCGGCCGCTACGGCGAGGGGCGCGTGGCGAAGGCCGTGCTCATGTCGGCCGTCACGCCATTCCTGCTCAAGACCGACGACAATCCCTCGGGCGGCCTCGGCGAGTCGGATGTAGAGGAGATGGTCGCCGGCGTCACGAAGGACCGGGTCAACTTCCTGCACGACTTCCTGCAGAACTTCTACAAGGGCGGGCTGTTCGCGCCGAAGGCGAGCGACGACGTCATCAGCTTCGCGAAGTCGCTCGCCTGGCGGGCGTCCCCGCTCGGCACGCAGCGCTGCATCGTCGCGTTCGGGACCACCGACTTCCGCGGCGACCTCGCGAAGTTCACCGTGCCGACGCTGATCGTACACGGCGACAGCGACGCGATCGTACCGATCGACGCCTCGGGGCGCCGCGCGGCGGAGCTCGTGAAGGGGAGCCAGCTCGAGGTGATCGGCGGCGCGCCGCACGGGCTCACCGCGACGCACGCGGACGAGGTCAACAAAGTGCTGCTCGAGTTCGTCGGGGGCTGACGCGTCCGGCGCGCACGGCGTTATCGTGTGAACGCACGGCACGCGGCCCCGCGGCCGCGTGCCATGCGTCACCGAAAATTCCGTGCGTGAACCGCGAGGTGAGGGTGGAACCAGTCGTGCAGGCGCCGGGGCAGGAAGCCCGCGAATACGACGCGATCGTCGTGGGCTCGGGGATCT
>JAABUZ0100006875.1_pt1 | contig 13998 bp, 16 predicted proteins | sample 5562091 | NCBI WGS metagenome assembly JAABUZ01 (sample SAMN12813069, study PRJNA571459) | rock metagenome | isolation source: Antarctica rocks | place: Antarctica: Victoria Land, Linnaeus Terrace sud | collected 2015-12-21 | reverse complement strand
TGGCGCGGGGCGACCTGGCGCAGGTAGTCCACGGTGCAGGCCTCGCCGTTGATGGCGACTCGGAGGGAGAAATCCCGACCGTCCTTGGTGGCCTGCCACCCCGACGCGGAGTCACCGTGGACCTCGTCGGCGAAGGCGGGCGCCCACTGGGGGATGCGGGTCGGATCGACGAGGATGGCGACGACAGCAGTGACGGGGGCGTCAACCTCGATGCTCTGCGTCGCGGTCCGGGCGGCTCGATCGGTCATGGCTCTGCTGGGCGCTCGACCCAGGATCCCGTCTGTTTGGCTCCCCAGTCGGCCAGCGGAACGTCTTGGTGGTGGTTGCTGAGTTCCCAGACGTGTCCGTCGGGGTCGGCGACGATCGACTGGCGAAGACCCCAGGGCATGTCCGTTGGGGGGTCTATAACCGTGCCGCCGAGCCTGACCGCGGTGTTTGTGGCAGCGTCGACGTCGGCCACGAATACCACGCTCATGGCTCGAACCGAGCTCCGATCGCCCGGAGGAGCGGCTCCGTGGCCGGTGGGTGCGAGTCCGACGGCGATGACGTGGGAGTCGACGACCAGCTCGGCATGACCGATGCCCCCGTCGGGCAGGGTCATGCGTATCGCCTCGTGTCCGCCGAGCACGGCTGAGAGCCAGGTGATGGCTGCTGCGGGGTCGCGGTAGCGCACGTAGGGGACGACGGAGGGATAGCCGGCGCGTGGGTCAAACATGAGTATCTGCCTGGTTTGCAGGCCGGTAGCCCACGAGCGCGTAGGGCAGGTCGGAGCCGGGAGAGGTCTCCCACCCGCGGACGACTTCCAGGGCGGTCACGGTGACGTCGACGAAGCCGACCGCCGTGGCAACCTCGAGCAGATAGCCGTGGTCGGACAGGTGCATGGCCGGCAGCGCCGCGCGGGTCTCGGGCGTGTAGTAGCGCTCGAAGAAGCCTGGTTCGTCACCACGGTCCTCGGCGCTGGAGTCGGGACCGACCGGCGTGCGCGGGGACAGCCCGTAGACAGTGACTACCCGGCCGCCCGGCCGAAGCAGCTCATACCAGTGACCGAAGGCCGTCTCTGGCTGGCGCAAGGTCCATAGCAGGCTGCGATTGATGACCACGTCGAAGCTCTCGGCTGGGAAGGCGGGAGCGACGGCATCGCCGACGGCGAAGGTGATCGCCAAGCCCTGCTTCTGGGCCGGTGAGGCGTCGAGCATCGTTGGGGAGGCGTCGATGGCACTCACGTGGTGACCCAGCTCGGCGGAGATTCGAGCCACGAAGCCAGTGCCCGTTCCGACATCGAGAACCTTGGCTGGTGACGCGGGCAGCACCGAGCGCAACGCGTCGACCCAGTGGTCGTAGTCGTCGCTGCCGGGGGACGCGACGTTGTCCGGCGAGTCGTAGCGGGGGGCGACCGCATCCCAGAATGCGGTGATCTGATCTTGGACGGGGGAGCTGTTCATGGTGGTTCAGTCTTCGCTCGCTGCGCCGTCGGCGTCTTGTACGTTTGGGAGCTGCTCGCCGGCGAGCCACGCACCGGGCGGGCAGCCGGCCAAATCTTGCCACTCGCGACTGAGATGGGCCTGGTCGTGATAGCCGCACTGCGCTGCCACCGTCGCCCACGAGACCGCACTCGGATGCTCCGCCAGGCGGCGAGCACGGTCGAATCGGATCACGCGGGCCGCGACCTTGGGGGTGAGGCCGAATTCGACCCGGAACCTCTCGGCCAGGTGGCGTCGACTCCAGGCGACCTCGGCGGCGACCGCATCGATCCGCGCCGCACCCCCACTGGCGACCAGTTGACGCCACGCCCCGACCAGCTGGCCCGGCAACCCTGATCGATCAGCAAGCCGGTGCGCGAACACGTTGTCGAGGATGTCGAAACGCTCGGACCAGCCATCAGCACAGCTCAGGCGCTCGGTCAGCTCTCGCCCTCGACGACCCATGACGTCATCAAGCCCGACGACCAACGAGGCGAGGTCGCCGGCGCGGACACCGAGCACGGCATGCGCACCCAGAGGGGACAGCTCGACGTTGATGCAGCTCAGGCTTGTCCCGTACGAGACTGTGGCCGGAGACGCATGCAATCCACCCACGAAGGCGCCGAACGAGCCTGGCAGCTGGCGGCTGCTCGGCATGTCCACAACATCGACGGGTGCGCCGAGGCTGATGATCAACGTGAGGAACGCTGAAGGCAGCCCACGATGCGATCCAGGCTCTATGCCTTCCAAGCGCGTACCCACGTACCGGCGGATGAACGGGCGCAAGATCCCGGTCGGCCGCCGAACCGCACCCTCGGTCACTTCGACCATCCCAACAGGCTACGAGCCGCCTGGCCCGTAAGCCGATGGGGGATCGGGATGGCCCCGTCGGCAATCAGATGGGCAGCGCCCGACACTTGGGCGTTAACGATGTCGACGGCTTCAATTCGGGGCCAGGATCTGGAGAAGGTTCTCCGCAGCGCGACGCTCGATGGAACGTCGCGCGGTGGTCGTCGCGCTGCCCAGGTGTGGGGTGAAGACGGTGCGTTCCTGCCTGCGCAGCGCCTCGGGGATCTCTGGGGGTCGGTCGGGGCGTGCCCGGTCTTCGAAGGCGAACACGTCGGCGGCGTAGGCCCCGAGGGTGCCGCGGTCCAGGGCGGCGGCGACGGCGTCCTCGTCGATGACCGATCCGCGGCCGACGTTGACGAGGACGGCGTGGGCGGGGAGCCGGCCCAGCTGCTCGGCACCGACGAGGCCAGCAGTGTGTGTGGTCAGTGGTGCGCTGACCACGACCGCGTCGCACCGGGTGAACAGGTCGTCGATGCCGACCAGCCGGGAACGGTGCTGGTTGGCGGTGATGACCGGATCGGCGTGCAGCAGTTGGCAGCCGAAGCCGGATAGTCGCCGCGCTATCGTTTGGCCCACTGCCCCGAACCCGAGCAGCCCGACGGTCGAGCCGGTCAGGCCGAGCCCGTACAGCTCGGGCCGCCAGCCGCGGAAGTGTCCCGTGCGGACGAGTCGGTTCCCTTCCGCGACCCGACGGGCCGCCGCCAGCAGGAGAGCGACGGCGAGCTCGGCGGTGGGGTCGGTGAGCAGGTCCTCGACAATGCGCACGGTGATACCCCGCTGGGCTGCGGCGACCATGTCGATGTTGTCGTAGCCCTTCAAGGCTGCGGCGATCACCCGTAGCCGGGGGCAGGCGTTGAGCAGGTGGGCGTCGATGAGGTCGGGCATGAACACCAGCACACCGTCCACCTCGGCCGCGCGGGTCCGCAGCTCGGCGGCCGTCAAGGTGTCGGGTGTCTGGTTGACGTCGACCTCGCAGTGCGCGGCGAGCAGCTCGACGGTCTCGGGGAACGGGCGGTGGGTGACCAGGACGCGCGGCCGAGGCACCTTCGTTCTCCGATCTGACCAGGTGATGGTTCGGGGCGGACGTGGTGTCGCAGGCACACAACGACCCCGTCTGGTGCGATCAGCTGGTTCCCAGCTCCCACTGGTGCGAGGGTAGTCAGATGGAGATCCGGTTCGTCGGCAGCGGGGACGCCTTCGGCAGCGGCGGCCGGTTCCAGACGTGCATTCGCCTGCAGGAGCACGGTTACACCACACTGGTGGACTGTGGTGCCACCAGTCTGACCGCCATGAAAGCCCAGGACCTCGAGCCGGGTGAGGTCGATGCGGTGGTGCTCAGCCACCTGCACGGCGATCACTTCGGTGGGCTGCCCTTCCTCGTCCTGGACGCTCAGTTCACCCGCCGCACCAAGGCGCTGACCGTGCTCGGACCGGTGGGAACCACCACCCGGTTGCACGAGGCGATGGAGGCGTTCTACCCCGGATCCACCTCGGTGCAGCGCCGATTCGACCTGAACGTCATCGAACTCGGCGGGGCCGGCGGCTCGGCGGGCACCGGGCCACTGACCGTGCGCAGCTGGGAAGTCGACCACGCCAGCGGCGCCCCGGCGCTCGCGGTACGAGCCCAGCTCGGCGGCGCGACGTTTGCCTACTCCGGGGACACCGCCTGGACACCGGCACTCATTACGGCCGCCGAAGGCTCGGATGTCTTCGTCTGCGAGGCGTACACCTTCGACAAGGCGGTGCGTTACCACCTGGACTACCGCACCCTGCTCGAGCACGTGCACGAGCTGACAACCAACCTGCTGATCTTGACCCACATGGGCCCCGCAATGCTCACCCGGCTCGACGAGGTCGAGCACACAACCGCCCACGACGGCCTCACCCTCCAGACTTGGCGCCGACGAATTACTTACTCTTCCAAGTGCACCCAGCCGGGACACGCCGGCTGTGCCACCGGAGAACTGCTCGCGGTGACGATGCCGCTCCCACCTTGGCGCCCGATCGTCTTGTTCAGATTCCGGAGAACCCAAGGATCCTCAACCGACACACGCTGGAGCTTGCGTGTCGGTGTTGAGGGGGTTGCGCCACCCCGAAGGGATCGGCGTCAGTCGAGGAACCGCACACCGTGGCGGTGGGTGAGCGTTGCCGGGTCGACGCCGTTGGTGAGGTCGTCGAAGAAGTCCTCGATCCCGCCGGGGACGGCGATGATGAGCTTGCGCGCGGGACCGTGGACGACGTCGTAGCTGTGCGGGACGCCGTGGGGTAGGAAGACGAAGTCGCCAACCGCAGCTGTCCATGTCTGATCATCGCAGTGGATGCGGTACTGGCCGTCGAGGATGTAGAACGCTTCGTCGACCGTGTCGTGAACGTGGCGGGGGACGTGATCACCTGCTGGGGCTCGACTGAGTAGAAGGCTGAACGCGCCGCCGGTGTCGGCGGCTGACGCGAGCAGCGAACCTGCGGCACCCGGAACAGGCTCACCCCCGTCGGCGGGCACGACGAAACCCGAGCTGGTCACTGCGGACCCCCGTGGTGGCGTCCCGGGCGGGGTCGGGTCAGATTGGCGCAGGTGCTCATCCTGATCCCTGATCGGTGAGTATTGCGGCTGCCGCGCGTGCGCAGCCCCAGGACAGGGTCACTCCGCTGCCGCCGTGGCCGTAGTTGTGGACGCACCGGGAGTTGCCGACCTGTTCGGCCTCCAGTCGCACGCTCGGTCGTCCCGGGCGTAGTCCCACTTGGTGTCCGCGCACCTGTGCCTGCCGCAGCCGTGGTTCGACCTCGATGCAGCGGCGCAGGATCTCCTCGGCCAGGGCCGGGCTCGGTTCCAGGTTGTCGTCGTCCTCGACCGCGGTGCTGCCGAGCACAACATGGTCGGGGTGGGGCCAGTACGCCGTCCACGCCGGCCCGAACGGCGCTTCGATGAAGAACTCCTCCAGCCCGGGGTTGTCGAGGATGACTTGCTGGCCGCGCACCGGGCGCACCGACGGGTCCGGGACGAGTTCGCGGGCACCGAGCCCGGCGCAGTTGGCCAGCAGCGGCGCCTGATCGGCCAGCTCGCTCAGCGACTCCACTTCGGCGAGCTCGATCTGCCCGCCGGCGGCGGCCAGCCGTTGCACGAGGTAGTCAAGGTAGACCGGCATGTCCACCAGCGGCAGGGTGGCCCAGAACCCGGCGGCGAAGCCCGCGGGCAGCTCGTCGGGCGCGCACAGCTCGACCCCGGGCGGTAACGGACCGGCTTGTCGGCTGACCAGCCGCCCGCGGCGCAGAGCAACCCCGGTGCCGTCCACGGCGGCGAGCATGGTCAACTCCTCGATGCCGACTCGCTCACGAATCCCCAGCGGATCATCGGCGGCCGCGAAGCTTGGCCCGATCATCGCCGAGGCCACCGCAGAAGTCGTCGCTGACGGAGCTTCGCGAGTGCGGATCTGCACCTGCAACCCCTGTTCGGCCAGGCACACCGCCGTGGTCAGTCCCATGACGCCCGCCCCGAGCACGATGACCTCCGGCCGCCGTTCACCCATTCCCATCGGCTCCTCTCACCACACCCAGCAGGCATGATCCGCAGCATTTGCCCCCACTCCATCACGTCGTCCGGCGAAGCCGGACTCCGACGCCTCCCGCTGTGTCTGTCACGGATCCGACTACTGCGACGATGCGTCGGTGGTCTCGGTCAGCTCGGCGCTGATCTGCCAGAGTCGTGCCGCGGCCTGCGGGTCGTCGGCCAGGCCGCCGGGTTCGGCCCGTTGGGACTTGCGGTAGTAGCCGCCGGTCTGCTGCGACATCTCGGGTGCGGTGGCGAGGTGGACCAGGGTGGTGGCGGCAGTCTCGGGGGAGGACTGGAACGGTGCTGCCAGCCGGATGAACACGGCGAAGAGGCCGGTGGCGTCGCGGGCCAGGCGGGTGCGCACGAAGCCCGGTGACGCGCAGTTCGCTGTGATCGCCGTGTTGGCGAGGGAGGTGGCCAGGGCCTGGGTGAACCAGATGTTCATGAGCTTGGTGCGGTTGTAGACCTGCAGCGGTTTGTAGCCGTGTTCGCTCTGCAGATCATCCCAGGGCACGGAGTGGACCGTCTTGTGGTTGTCGGAGGTCACGGTCAGCACGCCGTTCGCCTACGGGGCATCCTCCGGCCTGATCTGCCGCCGGCCACAAGCCACGCCTCGGTCTGGGCGAGCTGGGAACACTGAGGTCCTTGGGCCGGGCTTCAGTTTGAGATGCGGGCGGCGATGCCATCGAGGAGGAATTCGAGGCCTGTCCGGAAGGTTTGGTTGGCGTCTAGGTGGGCACCGTCTCGTACGACCGAGGCCAGCGCGGGGAATCGGCCAGTGGCGAAGGTCCGCTCTAGATAGGGCCCGAAGGCGGCTTGCCACTGCTGCTTGTCCATCCCGGTGGTCCGCTCGGCGCGCCGCTCGGTGATCTCCCGGCGCACCGCGCCGATCACGTACGCATTGACCGCGTCGACCACGGGCATGACAGTGTCCACGTCGATGCCGCCCATTGCGGCCACCACAGCGTCCCCTCTGCCCAGCGCGTGCGGTCCTAGCGAGGGCCGCCCACCGATCAGATCGGCGAGCCATTCGTGTTGGTGGGCGGCCTGCCGGGTGGTTTCGGCAAGGGAGCACAGCACCTCTCGCCAACTGTCGCCGGCCAGCCGGGTCTCGGCGTGGACCGCATCGACCATCAGGTCGAGTAACTCGTCCTTGGTGGCGATGTAGCCGTACAGCCGCATCGGCCCGACCTCCAGTGCGGCGGCGACCTTGCGCAGCGAAACTGCAATCAGGCCGTTCGCGTCGGCCAGCCGGATCGCCGCTTGCACGATCCGCTCTCGGCTCAGTAGGGCCGGCACGGGGCGGTCCGGCGGCTCCGGCCTCTCCCACACCAACATGCCGGCCACGATACAGTGCATACTGCAATACAGTGCATTTCTCTCGGTGCCTCGGAGGCAACCATGACCGTCGCGATCGTCGGAGCCGGCTTGGGCGGCCTGGCTCTTGCCCGTGTGCTGCACGTGAACGGCATCGACGCTGTCGTATACGAACGTGAATCGTCGCGCGGCGCGCGCGGTCAAGGCGGCATGCTCGATCTGCACTCCGGGACCGGGCAGCGAGCGCTGCGCGAGGCCGGCCTCATCGACCAGTTCCACGCCATTGCCCGTGCTGAAGGGCAGGACCTGCGCCTTCTCGAGCCGGACGGCACCCTACTGCTGCAGGAGGACACGCCCGACGAAGCCCAACTCGAGCGACCCGAGGTCGACCGTGCCGATCTGCGCAACCTGCTACTGGACTCTCTTCCCGAACACGTGGTGCGCTGGGGGCACGCGTTCGAACACGCCGACAACGGCCTGCTGCACTTCACCGACGGCAACAGCGCGACGTATGACCTGCTGGTCGGCGCCGACGGCGCGGACTCCCGGAGCCGCACGCTTCTCACCGACGCCCGCCCGGCGCACACCGGCCAGAACGTCGTCGAGCTCGGCATTCCCGACATCGACCACACCCACCCCGACCTCGCGGCGATGGTTGGGCGCGGCAACTACTGGGTGCTCGGCAACGGACAATCCCTGTCAGCGCAGCGGAACGGCGACGGCCGCGTACGCATCTACCTCAGCTTCTACAACACCGCCGAGGACTGGTTCGCCACCAGCGGGATCCCATTCGACGACCCAGCCGCCGCCCGGATACGGCTGATCGACCTGCTCACCGGCTGGAACTCAAGAATCACCGCACTGATCGCAGCATGCGACCACACGATCCTGCCCCGGTCGATCGCCACTCTCCCGGTCGGCCTGACCTGGCCAGCGACGCCAGGCGTCACGCTGCTCGGCGATGCCGCGCACCTGATGCCGCCGTTAGGGCAGGGCGCCAACATGGCAATGCTCGACGGCGCCCTCCTCGGCCTCGCGCTGGCCGCGCACCCGGACGACTTTCCCGCCGCCGTCAAAGAATACGAACACGAGATGTTCGAACGCACCAGCGCTGCCGCCCGCCAGTCCGCACACATGCAGGAAATCCTGACGGCGTCGAACGCCAGCCGGACAATGCTTGCGTTCTTCCAACCGGGCTGAAGGTGACCGAACACGACCAAACAACCGGCCGCCCAGCCAGTGCGAATCGCCCGCGGTTCGAGTTTCTCGGTCGTCTCATGGAGCGTCATGCCGCATGAGTATCAGTGCTGTGGCATTTCTTCAGTTTCTGCGTGCTCTGGGGTGGTTGCGTCGTCGCCACCAGTAGAGAGCGGCCCGGCCCACCCAGCGGGCCGCCGACTGACCGGTGAGGGATCGGCTTGCGGGCGGCGGATCCGGAGCTCGCTCGGCTACCTCACTTGATTGGCGATCAAGTGAGCGATGCGCTGCTGCTGGGTGCCGTCTGCGGTGAAGGTGACGAGTTTCTGTTCGGGGTCGTCGGCGAGTTGGAGCACGACGTGCTGCAGGTTCAGGTCGCCGAGGACGGGATGGCGTAGCCGTTTGGTGCCGGAGCTCAGCGCGACGATGTCGTGGCGCGGCCACCAGGCCCTGGCCTCGGCGCTGGCAGCTTGTAGTCGCCCGGTGAGGGCGGCGAACTCGGGGTCGTCCGGATGTCGGTCGGCGGCGGCGCGGAACCGGGCGAGCAGCGCGGACGCTTCGGCCTCCCACTCGACCAGGATCGTCCGCGCGGCCGGGGCGGTGAACGTCCACCACAGCATGTTGCGCTCCTGCGGTGGTCGCGCGGGCCAGTCGGTCCACAGCGCCCGGGCAGCCCGGTTGGCGGCCAGGACGTCGAAACAACGCCCGGTGACGTAGGTCGGATACGGATCGAGTCGGTCGACGAGCGCAACCACGGAGGGCGCCAGCGCCTCGGCCATCCCGGGCGCGGTAGGCGCCGGGTGGCCGTGGGCGAGTTCGTGCAGGTGGGCGCGTTCGGCGGGGCTCAGGCGTAACGCCCGGGCCAGGGCGTCGAGGACCTGCCGGGAGGGGTGCACGTCGCGGCCCTGCTCGAGGAACGTGTAGTAGGTGGTGGAGATCGCCGCGAGCTGGGCGACTTCTTCACGGCGCAGGCCCTGGGTGCGGCGTCGGGCGCCGGGGGGCAGCCCGACATCGGCCGGTCGTAGTCGCCCGCGCCGCGACCGCAGCAGGTCCGCGAGTTCCTGGGCACGACTAGAAGTGCCGTTCGCACTGGGTGCGGGCGCGGCGGCCGGACGGTCAACAGCGATCATCGTGGCACCCCCATTACCAGCAACAGTAGGCTATGGATACCACTCTAAGCCGCGCCTAGCGTCGGGTCCATGAAGACGAGAACCCTGGGCCGAGAAGGCCTGACCGTGTCCGCGATGGGTCTGGGCTGCATGGGCCGGTCCCAGGCCTACGGTCCGGCCGACGATGAGGAGTCCATCGCCACCGTGCGGCGGGCGATCGAGGTCGGCGTCACCCTGCTGGACACCGCGATGAGCTACGGCGCGGGCCACAACGAGCAGTTGATCGGCCGGGCGATCACCGGCCGACGCGACCAGGTGGTGCTGGCCAGCAAGGTCGGCATCGTCCGCGACGCCCACGGCGTGCACGTCGATGCCCACCCCGACCGTATCCGCGGCTACTGCGAGGCGTCGCTGGCCCGGCTCGGCGTGGACCACCTCGACCTGTACTACCTGCACCGGGTCGACCCGACCGTCCCCGTCGAGGAGTCCGTCGGGGCCATGGCCGAACTGGTCGCCGAAGGCAAGGTGCGTTATCTGGGCCTGTCCGAGGCCACCGTCGAGGACCTCGAGCGCTCCGTCGCCACGTACCCGATCGCCGCGGTGCAGTCGGAGTGGTCGCTGTGGTGGCGGGAAATCGAAGACGACGTGGTACCGGCCGCCCGGCGCCTGGGCGTCGGCCTGGTCCCCTACAGCCCACTGGGCCGCGGCTTCCTCACCGGCACCCTCACCAGGGCCACCGGCGGCGGCTTCGACGCCGACGATCTGCGCCACGGCGACCCGCGCTTTACCGGCGACAACGCGCACCACAACCAGGCCCTCCTCGCCGAGGTCGAAGCCTTGGCCGCTCAACGGGGCGTGACACCCGGGCAGCTCGCCCTGGCGTGGCTGCTGGCCCAAGGCGACGACGTCGTCCCCATCCCCGGCACCAGACGAGCCAAGCGTATGGAAGAAAACCTCGCCGCCGCCGACATCGACCGCATGCCCGCCGACCTCGGCCGGCTGCACGCGGTGGCACCGCGCTCGGCATGGGCCGGCGACCGGCGCTCCTTCGCCGCCCACCACACCACCAGGACCACGGGAGCGCCAGCATGACCGCCCCGAAGAACATCCTCACCCACAGCGAAGACATCGCCGTCGACGACGGGACAACCATGCGCGGCTACGTCGCCCGCCCCACCACACCCGGGCCGCATCCCGGCGTCGTGGTCGCGATGGAGCTGTTCGGCCTCAGCGCCCACGTCCGCGACGTCTGCGAGCAGTTGGCCGCCCTCGGGTTCGTCGCCCTGGCACCCGACCTGTATCACCGCACCGCGCCCGGGGTGGAGCTGGCCGAAGACGCCGCCGGCCGCGAACGCGGCTTCCACCTGCTGCACCAGCAAACCCGCGAGCAGGTCCTGCGGGACGTCGCCGCCGCCATCGACCGGCTGCACACCGACGGCAGTACCGCCGTGGGCATGGTCGGGCTCAGCGTCGGCGGTCACGTCGCCTACCTGGCCGCCACCGAATTCGACCTGCCCGCCGTCGCCGTGATCTACGGCGGCTGGCTCCCCACCACCGACATCCCGCTGAGCCGCCCCGAGCCGACTCTCACCCGCACATCGCAGATCACCGGCCGCCTGCTGGTCCTCGTCGGCGAAGACGACCAGGTCGTCCCACCAGAACACCGACGCGACATCGCGCAGGCGTTGCGCGCGGCAGGAGTGCGCCACGAGATCATCACCTACCCCAGCGTGGCCCACGGATTCCTCAGCGACCGGCGAGCCACCTACGACCCCGCAGCGACCCACGACACCTGGCAGCGCATGCAGGAACTGCTCACCGCTGAACTGTCGATCCGCCCAGAGGGGACCTCATCCCCCTGAACGAGTGCCCGGTGACCCATCGGTTGCTGGGACGTGCTTGCCCATGGCCAGGGTCAACCGCGCGGGGTGGTGGCTGCTGTGGAGATCGCGGTGGCGAGGTCCGCGGGGCGGCTCCACATCGGCCAGTGTCCGGTGGGGAGGTCGATCAGTTCGAGGTCGCGCAGGGTGGTGACCTCGGCCATCATCGGGTGGCCTTGGTGGGCCATCTGCATCATCACCTTGGAGGGGAAGGAGCAGGCGATGATCGTGGCCGGGACGTCGCGGCGGGAGTCGTTGCCCAGGCGTACTGCCTCGCGCATCACCGATCCGGGTTCGGGCACCGCTCGTTGCCGGAACCGCTGCAGGTCGTCGTCGCTGAGGCCGTCGAGGCTGGCTGTCTGGCTCAGCTGATCGAACGGGGGCAGTTCCACGTCCTCGGTCTCCGGGGGTAGGGAGGCGTCGAAGACCGCACCGTCAGCGGACGGCCCGCTGTCGACGTAGACGACCCGGGCGACCACGGCCGGGTCCCGATCCAGGACGACCGAGACCGGGTGCCCCGAGCCGCTGTGCGCGACGAGGACGACGGGGGAGCCCTCGGCGGCCGCAGCGTCGACCGCCGCGCGGACGGCGTCTGCCTGCTGCGCCAGTGTCGTCGACCCACGGTAGGGGTTGTCGGGCTCGAGCCCCGGCAGGGTGACCGCGGTGACGTGGTGGCCGCGGCCGCGGAGGTCCTTCGCGACGGCGTCCCAGGCCCAGGCGCCGAGCCAGTGGCCGGGGACGAGAACGATCGAGGGTGCGGTGGGTGTGGTGGTGTCCATGCCCTCAATTTTCCCGTGTTGGGTGGACGACCCCATGTCACTATTTCGGTCATCATTTGGGGGACGATCGAAGGGTGAACCGCACCGAACGCCTCCACGCCCTCACCGAGTCGCTGCGCCGGGCAGGTGCACGGGGTCGCACCGCGGACCAGATGGCCGACGAGTTCGAGGTCACCAGCCGCACCATCAAACGAGATCTGGCCGCGCTGGAGGCCGGCGGACTGCCGATCTGGGCACGAACAGGTCCCGGCGGTGGCTATGGGCTGGCGCAGAGCTCCTCGCTGCCGCCGGTCAACTTCACACCCACGCAGGCACTGGCGCTGAGCGCCGCGGTCGCGGTCGCAACCCAGGCACCGTTCTGCGGCTCGGCGCGCACCGCCACCCGCAAGGTGCTCGACGTCCTCGATCCGGCGGCCCGCCGCCGAGCCGCCGACCTCTCCCAACGGATCTGGGTCGATGTCGCACCCAGCGCTCCCCGCCGGGTGCTCTCCGTACTCGAGCAGGCTCTGATCGACCAGGTCACCATCAACCTCGCCTACACCGACGGCAACAACCAGACCACGCGACGCGAGATCGAACCGATGATCTTTGCCCTCACCGGCGGCCGGTGGCTGCTCGTGGCCTGGTGTCGCCTGCGCGTTGACATTCGGTGGTTCAACCTTTCCCGCATCCACAGCGCAACAGCCACCCGCCACCCCTGCACCGGCCACGCGTTCAGCGAGATCGGCCCACCACCCGAACGAGCACGACCCGTCAGCATCTGAACAGCCCGGGTGCGAACCCCGCAGGCCGATCCCCGTGTGCCACAGATTCGACTAGCCCAGGTTCAAGAAGCGACGTTAAATCGCAAACCGCTCCGTGATGAGCAGGGCGCCGATGACCACCATCGCGGCGCCGGAGAACCGGCTGACGACGCGGGCGGCCGCCGGACGCGCATGCAGGATGGTGCGGGCGAACAGGCCGAGGCAGGCATAGAAGACGGCGCAGGTCAGTGTGAAGGCGAGCCCGAGGACGCCGATCTGTAGCGCGAAGGGCCAGGTCGCGTACGGGTGGGCGAACTGCGGGAGCAGGGCAAGGAAGATCAGCAGGCCCTTGGGGTTCAGGCCGCTGACCCCGACTCCGCTCCAGAGGGTGTTCCAAGACGAGCCGGAACCGGCTTCGGCGTCGGTGCTGGGCGTCGAGGGGTGCCAGAAGGTCATCGCGCCGTGCCCCATCAGGTAGGCGCCCCCAACGATGGTCAGCCCGGTCAGGATCGCGGGTGACCCCGCGACGACCGCGCCTACCCCCGCCGCGACGACGAGCGTGAGGGCCGTGTAGCCGAGGACCAGCCCGCCGACCGCCGGCACCACGGAGCGGCCGCGGAGGCCGGCGCTGATCGTGAACGCCCAATCCGCGCCGGGCACGACGATGAGCAGGAGGGCGATCACCCAGAAGGCGAGCACGGAACTGACGGCCATGGAAAGGACTTCCTTTGATCGCCGCGTTTCACGCAAAGCTATCGGCGACCTTGGCGAAGGTGGTCCCAAGTATTCTGTGACGGAGCGATCCCTGTGGGAGGAAATTGCCTGTGGATTCCATCGACCGGAAGATTCTTGCCGAGCTGCAACACGACGGCCGTCTGACCATCACCGAACTGGCCACCAAGATCGGGCTCAGCGTCTCGCCCTGCCACCGACGACTGCGCGAACTCGAACACAGCGGCGTCATCGTCGGCTACCGAGCCATCGTGGACGCCGACGCCATCGGTCTGACCTTCCAGGCCCTGGTCTTCGTGACCATGCGCCAAGAGGACCGCGACACCCTGCTCGGGTTCGAGCAGGCAGTGACCCTCATACCCGAAGTACTCCAGGCCCAGCGGCT
>JAABUZ0100006874.1_pt1 | contig 14000 bp, 20 predicted proteins | sample 5562091 | NCBI WGS metagenome assembly JAABUZ01 (sample SAMN12813069, study PRJNA571459) | rock metagenome | isolation source: Antarctica rocks | place: Antarctica: Victoria Land, Linnaeus Terrace sud | collected 2015-12-21 | reverse complement strand
GACAGATCAATGCGGCACGGGCTACGCTTGGCGTGGGACAACAAACGGGCCTGAACACCACAGAACAGAGGAGCGCCAGCCCTAGCCCGCACCTCGCGCGTCGTGCACGGTCGCGCAGGCGAAGGACGATGACTCATGAGATATGTGCCCTCGCTCCTCATCATCGGTCTCGGTGGCGTCATCCTCGCCGCCGGCTCCATCGTTGTCCCGGTGGTCGGACACGCTGCCGCGCCGCCGATCTATACGGTCGCCCAGGTGCAGCGCGGCGTCCAGCACGACCCGCGTGCGTGGGCGGGGCGGACCGTCCGGGTGCGGGCCATGGCCGGCACGCGGTACTGCGCGGATCGCGCGGGCCGGCACTGTGTCGTGGAGATCGGCGATGCGGGGTCGCTCGACGCACCAGCCCCGCTCGCCCTCGGGACGGAGGACGCGGTCCTCTCCGTCCTGCGGCGACTCCCGGTCGTAGGAGCGTCCGTCCCGGGGCCGCAGATCCTCCAGGCCGGGCGTACGGTGGTGTATCGCATCATCGTCCTGGCCCGCCCCGTCTGTGCCGTGCGGCCGTGTTCAGACGCGGGGTACCCGGCCACGCGTCTGCTGCTGGTTGATGCAGCGCCCGCGCCCGCGAATCGTTGAAGGAGCGCTGACGATGAGCCAAGAGAGCATACCCGTCGAGCCGCCGATGGATCACGCGATTCTGCGGCGACAACAAGAGCATTGGACGCACACTTTCGCGACCCATCCCGATATGTACGGCACGGAGCCGAGCGCCCCCGCACGGGCAGCCACCACACTGTTCTGGGCCGAGGGCGTCGCGACGGTCCTCGAACTTGGCGCGGGCCAGGGGCGCGACGCGCTGTTCTTCGCGCGTCAGGGCTTCCGCGTGCAGGCCCTCGACGTCGTGGCGGACGCGACCGCGGCTATTGAGGTGAAGGCCGCCGCCGCAGGGCTCGCCGCAGCGCTCACCGCCCTCCGTCATGACGCGCGCGACCCCTTGCCCTTTGACGCCGGCGCGTTCGATGCCTGCTACGCGCACATGCTCCTGTGCATGGCCCTGACCAAAGCCGAGATCGAGCGCCTGGTGGGCGATGTGCGGCGGGTGCTGCGGCCCGGTGGCCTGTTCGTCTACACGGTGCGCGGCACCGCCGACGCCCACTACCGGGCGGGCATCGCCCGTGGTGACGACATGTACGAGCACGGCGGCTTCATTGTCCATTTCTTCAGGCGTGCGTTGGTGGAGCGTCTGGCCACCGGGTGGACGCTCCTCGACGTGACCGACTTCGAGGAAGGCGAGTTGCCCCGGCACCTGTTCCGCGTGACCATGCGCCGCGGCTAACCTCGGCGCCGTGGCGCGGGCATGGCCCGCGCGCGAGGGCCCATGAGACGGCTGTACGCCGTCGCGCGCTACACTGATGATGATGACCGAGACACTGACGATCGGGGCGCTGGCACGGCAGGCCAGCATTAACCCGCGCACGCTACGCTACTACGAGCGCATTGGCCTGCTCGTGCCCTCGGCCCGCACGGACGCCGGCTATCGTCTCTACACGGACCGGGATGCTGGCCGTCTGTCCTTCATCCGCCGCGCCCAGGCGCTTGGGCTCTCGCTGACGGAGATCGCCGACGTCATCGCCCTGCGCGAGGCCGGGACAACGCCCTGCCGGCATGTGAGCGCGGTGGCACGGGCGAAGGCCGCGACGATCGAGGAGCGCATCGGCGAGCTGGCGGCGTTGCGGGACGAGTTGACGCGCCTGGCGGATCGCGCGGAGGCGGTCGAGGCGCGGTGCGTCGAGGGGTCGTCGATCTGCCTCGCGGTTGAGGGCGACGCGCCGACGCGCCCTTGACCTTCCACCTGAGTGGAAGGTTTAGACTCCCAGTGTGGGGCGCGAGGAGCGTCCCCGTACCATGCACCGCCTGGGAGAAACCGATGAACACATCCCCTGTCACGTCCACCATCACCTGCCCCGCCTGTGGCGGCACGGCGACCGAACTCATGCCCACGAATGCCTGCCGATACGTCTACACCTGCGGCCACTGCGGCGTCACCCTGCGCCCGCGTCCGGGCGATTGTTGCGTCTTCTGCTCCTACGGCGCCGCCCCCTGTCCCCCGAAACAGGCGGAGCGCGGGGGTTGTTTATGAGGGCGTCGCGCATCGCCGCGCCGGTCGGCGGGGTCGTCGCCGGCGGAGCCTCAGTCGTCTGCATGGCGAGTATGGGCGCGATGGTCGCGGCCTCGACGGCCGGCATGGCCGGCATGGGCGCGGCGGCCGCCTCCACGCCCCACGTCCCCGCGATCACACGCGCGCTGCGGGCCGTGGGGCTCGGCCCGCTCACGCACGTCCCCAACGCCGTCCTGCACCCACTCCTGATCGTCCTGCTCCTCGTCGCCATCGGGGCCGCCCTCTGGCGCGCCCGCGTCGCCCAGACCACACGGCCGCTGACCCTCGCTCTGGTCATTGTCGCGGCCGCGGTGGGCCTCTACGCCTTCATCTACATCACGGTCTCGGAGACAGGCTACTGGTTCGCGCTGGTGGTCCTGATCCTCGCGTCCGTCCTCTCGGCCTGGTCCGAGCGGCGCAGGGGTCGGTTGCGGGCAGCATGAGTCGCCCGACCTCCCGCGTGCCCTACCTCCGGGTGATCCGCAGCGCCCACTACTTCCCCCTCTGGCTGGGTCAGATCATCTCCAATCTTGGCGACACCCTGAACTACGTCGCCCTCGTCGTGCTGGTCTTTCGGCTGAGTCATTCCGGCCTGGCCGTCTCGGCGCTGGTCCTCGCGGAGATCGTACCGACGCTCCTGCTCGGCCCCCTCGCCGGCGTCGTGATCGACCGCCTCGACCGCAGGCGCGTGTTGATGGTTGTGGATACGGTACGCGCCATACTCGTCCTCGCGCTCGCCCTCACGCACGCCCTGTGGACCGTCTATCTCCTGGCTGCCCTCCTGGCCGTGGGCTCCACCCTGTTCAACCCGGCGCTGCAAGCCGTCATCCCCGCCCTACTCACTGAAGAGGAGCGCGTGGCCGCGAACTCCGTGGCCTGGTCCAGCGGCCGCCTTGTTCAGATCATCGGGGCCTCCGTCGCGGGCGGCCTGATCGCATGGGCCGGCACGACGCCGGCGTTCCTGATCAATGCCGCGAGCTTCGCCTTCTCGGCGGTCATGCTCGCGCGCCTGTCCATCCCCGCGCGACAGGGACCGTCACGCGGTGGTGGATTGGCGGGGTGGCTCCGCGACGCGGGCGAGGGGTTGGTCTACGCGCGGCGTGATCCGTTCATCGCCCGCCTGGTCCCCGTCCAAGCGCTCACCAGCCTCGCCACCGGCGCGACGTCAGCCCTGCTCGTCGTCCTGGCGACGACACACCTGCACCTTGCGGCACAAGGATTCGGCTGGCTGCTGGCCGCTATCGGCGTCGGCGCTTTGCTCGGCCCGTTCCTCTCCAACCGACTCACCGGCGATCGCTATCTGGACATGCGCCTCCTGTTCGTACCGTACATCATCCGCGGCGTCGGGGATATCGCCCTTAGCCTGGTGGTGAGCCTGCCGTGGGCGCTCGCGATCCTGTTCGTCTATGGGCTGAACACGTCGACAGGCGTCGTCGCCTCCCATAGCATCCTGCAGACGGTCATCCCCGACCGGGTGCGCGGGCGTGTCTTCACGTTGCTCGACGTCACCTGGGCCGCGATGCGCCTGCTCTCCCTGGCGCTAGGCGGCCTGCTAGCCGACCGCCTGGGCATCTCCGCCGTCTATCTCATCGGCGGCGTGCTCCTCACCCTCGCCGGCGCCCTTGGGCTCGGCCTCCTTGGCCGTTTGCCCCTCGTCCGTGAGGACGCGCCTGGCGAGCCAGCCCGCGCATGACGGCATGGCCCGCACACCTCTCTCCCGTCGTTGGCCAGTGTCTTCCGCCTCATTCAGCCACCTCATGCGCGGGACACATGCCCTCAACGCGCCTATGGCGGAGCGGCAACCCCTGCTGCTGCCACGCGTCCATGCCGCCAGCCAACTCCCAGATGTCCCGGTACCCAAGCCGGACCAGGCGCCGCGCCGCGATCGCGCTCATCCGCCCGCTCCGGCAGTAGAACACAACCATCGCCGTCCTCGCCGGCAACCTGGTCAGGTTCCGGTCAATCTGGTCGAAGGGGATGAAGCGGTCCGTCCCGGACATCTCGCCGGCATAAGGCACATGCGCGTTGACCAGCGTGAAACGCTTGTGCCGGAGTAAGACGCGCAGGCGCAGTGGTGTAACATCGATGTAGCTGCCGCCCGGGACGCCCACCCGCGTCTCCCCACGCGGGAGCCCTGCATCGTATACCGTCCGCACCGATGACGTTGCCTGACTGTGCGCGACGGGCTGACCCGCGATGATCACGGCGAGCAGTCCAACGGCGACCACGAGAATCCTTCTGGAAAACATGCCCGATTCCTTTTCCCCGTCTGGATCTTGGTGTCCCGCACCTTGTGTTACTATAGCGCTCTCGAAGCCACGCCGTCGGGCGCCTGGGGACCATGCCGAGGAGGACGATCTCGTCGGGACAGTCCCACACGCGACTCGGTGGCCTACACCGCCGGTTGGAAGAGGGTCGCCAGCCGCAGGAAGACACCGGCGTAGACCATGACACCCATCACGACGAGGAGCGCGCCGGCGACGAGGTTGATCGCGCCAAAGTAGCGGTTCACGCGCCGCAATCGTTCCGCGAGGCCCTGCACGAAGACGCCCGCGAGCAGGAAAGGGAGACCCAGGCCGGCGGAGTAGGCAACGAGCAGGAGGACGCCCTGTCCGAGCGTGGCCACGTTGCCGGCTAGCAGGAGGATGGAGCCCAGCATGGGTCCGATGCACGGCGACCACCCGGCCGCGAAGGCCAGGCCGAGGGCGGCGCTGCGCCCGAGGCCAGCCCCCACCGTGGGATCGACGTGCGCGCGACGCTCCCGGTACAACCAGGAGACGCGCAGGAGCCCGGCCGTGTGCAGGCCGAAGAGGACGATCAGGAGGCCCGCGACGTGGCGGAGCAGCAAGAGATGCGTGCGTAAGAGCACACCGAGCACGCTGGCTGACGCGCCCAGGGCCACGAAGATGACGCTGAACCCGGCCACGAACGCGGCCGCGTGCAGCATGATGAGGGCGCGCGATGGCTGCACCCGCACGGCTGTCGCCGTCCCTGGCCCTGTACCGGCGGGGGATGCGAGGGCCGTGACGGCCGTCCCGCGTCCGGCGATGCCGGCGAGGTAGGACAGGTACATCGGGACCATGGGGAGGCAACACGGCGAGACGAATGAAACGAGGCCCGCGACAAAGGCGAGGCCGATTTCGACGGGGTTCATGAGGGACGCGCGTCCCCGATCAAGCGCGCGAGGGTCTGGTCATCCGGGAACGGCTGGACGTACTTGGTCGTGATCACACCGCGCGGCGTGATGAAGAAGGACTCGGGCTGCCCCGTCGTGCCATAGTCGATGGCTATATAACTGGTGTCCCACACGTTGGGGTACGTGATGTCGTATCGGCGCAGGAAGTCGCGCGGCGCCGCGGAGTGCGGGTCGTCGATCTCGTCGATGCCGATGAAGACCACGCCCTTGTCCTTCCAGGCGCGCCACGCGCGCTCCAAGAGGGGCGCCTCCTCTTGACACGGGACGCACCCGGACCACCAGAAATTGATCATCACCGTCTTACCGCGCAGGGCCGCGAGGCGCAGCGCGCCGCCGCCGTAGAGCGGCAACGTGAAGTCGGGCGCGGGCCGATTGAGCGTCTGGAGGGGATTGTCCTGGGCGGGGCGGAGGACACTCACCGTGACGAGGGCCAGGAGCCCGGCCACCGCCGCGGCCGGTCCCCAGAAGAGCAGCCTGCCGCGCCGAGCGGGCGTCCGCGCGACATCCGGCGCGACATCAGACACCCGCCGCGCCTCGTTCGCGACATCCATCACATCCATCGATTCCCCCTCTCCGTCACGATCGCTCTCGCTTCACGGGAGCAACACGCCGATCGCGGCGGCCACGCGGCCCGACGTCGGGGCGTCGAAGTAGGCGCGCACGTCGCCGCGTTGGTCGATCAGATAGAATCCCAATGAGTGTATCGGGTCCGCGTCGGGCCGTCCTTTCACCGGCGGGGGCGCGGCAGCGACGTCGTAGGAGCGCCAGACCGGGGTGAGGGTGCGGCGCATGCCGGTGAGGTATTGCCACCGCTGGTCCAGCCCCGCCGCGCGACCGAAGGCGACCGCCGCCTGTCGTGAATCGCTCTCCGGCTCGACGCTGACCGTGATAAAGTCCACCCCGGCCCGCCGTGCCCCCAGGAGCGCTTCCACGCGAGCGAGTTGGCGGCCCTCGACCGGGCATTGGCCCCGGCAGGTGACGCTGAGGAAGTCGAGGGCGACGATGTGCCCACGCAGCCCGGCCAACGAGACGGGCCGCCCCTCCTGGTTCGTGAGCGTGAAGGCGGGCGCGCGCCATGTGCCGGAGGGGAAGGTCATGTCGGGCTGCGTGGAGCCCGGCCCCGCCCAGGCCGCGCCTGCCGCCGGCGCGACCAATCGACTCTGGGCGCAGCTCGCGGCGTCGGATAGGCCCCACCCACAGCGCAGCGTCGCGTCGTCGATCGCCCCGACGACCGTGCCGCGCACACGCCCCGTGGCGTCGATGAAGACGCTCGTGGGGAGGCCAGCCACGTTGTAGCGGTCGGCCACGTCCTGCCGCGCGTCGAGGACCATGGGGTAGGTCAGGCCCATCCTCCGCACCAGGGCGCGCGCGTCCGCTGGGATGTCGCCCAGCGTGTCGACCCCGACCAGGGCGACGCCCCGCGCCCGGTAGCGGCGATAGGCGGCCTCCAGCGTCGGCATCTCCTGCTTGCAGGCCTCGCAGTAGCTCGCCCAAAAGTTGAGCAGCACCGGATGACCGTGCAGCGCCTCCAACGTGAGTCGCCCGTCCCCCGCGAGCAGCGGCAAGGTAAAAGACGGGGCGGCCGCGGTGGTCTGTGCCACCGTCGAGGGGCGCAGCAGCGCCGTCCCGAACAGGGTCACCGTCAGTGTCCCGGCCAGACCGACGGCCGCCCGGCGCCAGTGTCCCCGCCATACGACTAATCGTGATGTCATACACGTCCTTCATCGGGGCACGATGCAGTGCCCTGTGACATGGCGCCGCGCGGGGACGCTGTGTCCCTTGTCCCCGCGCCGTTCTCGCTCTACGTCCCGGCTGGCCACGCGAAGCGCGTGGTCGGCGACGCCCAGGGCGGCCCCACCTCCAGCGTGATCAGCGCATGCGCCGTGAGCGGGATCGCGCGCGGGTTGCCCGTGTACAGATGGCCGTTGATGTAGGCGCGGACGCCCTGACCATGCCCCGCCGTGGCGGAGGCGACCTGCGTGCGGCTGAGCGGCTGCCCCCAGATGTCGAAGAACTGCCCGAGGGTGTTCTGGGCGGTCGTCGGCGACTCGACATGGATGATCCCGTCGGGGCTGTGCGTGTGCAGAGCAAAGAGACACCCCGTGGTGTCGTTGATGCCGATGCCCTGCGGGACCGGGACGAGCTTGCCCGCGTCGTAGATCGTCAGGTGCTGGTGTATGTGCGTCACGGCGCCCTCCGTCGCCACGCATTGGATGCCGTCGACCGTGGGGGCGGCGCTCGCCCGCTGCGTCTGATTCGCGAAGACGACGATGCCGAGCACGACGAGCACGACCACCCCGCCGCCGCCCCACCACATCCACCGCTGCCGCCGCTGCCGTTGTTGGCGCCTCCGCGCGGCCTCCTCGCGCACCCGGCGCGCCTCGCGCGGCGCCGCCCGCCGTTGCTTCCGTGTTCCCTCGGGGGAGTTCATCTCCGTCCTCCGTCCTCTGCCCTGCGCGCCCTCACCCTGTCGGCACGTTACCCGCGCCGCTCTGGCGGTTGCAATCTCTTACGCTCTGTCGTAGTATAGTAAAGGAACGCCGATGCGTCAACGACACGGAGCGCCGCGGAAGGAGACATCGGTGCGCACACCGCCCCGATGATCCGCCGACAGAGGGCCGTGACCGACGAAGAGAGGGACGATGACGGACGAGGAGAGGGAGGCACCGCACCTGGGGGAACTGGAGGCGGCGATCATGGAGGTGATCTGGACGCACCGGGCATCGACCGTGCGTGAGGTGTGGGGCCACCTGCGCCGCACCCCCCCACCCGGCTACACCACCGTGGCCACGATCATGATGCGCCTGGTCGACAAGAGACTATTAGACCGGACGCGCGCGGGCAAGACCGACCTGTACCGGCCCGTGTACGACCGTGGCGAGTTCGAGCGTCGCACGGCGGCCGCCGCGATCGATCGCCTGGTCGATGCCTACGGCGATGTCGCCCTGGCCCAGTTCGCCACCGCACTGGAGAACGCCGATCCGGAGCGGCTGGAGCGCTTGCGCGCCCGGTTCGCGCCGCCCAGGGCCGAGGGAGGCGCGCATGCGTAGATCCGCCACGCTCCCCCTGGCGCTCTCCGCGACCACGTTGGCCGCGCTCGTCCCCGCCGTGTGGCAGCGCCACGTCGTCTGTGCCATGGCGCCGGTGGCATGTGGGACCTCGGCCTTCCTGTGGTCGCTCGCGTGCGCTATCCCCCTTGCTGTCGGGTTTTGCCTGCTGACCCTGGCCCTCTGGCGGGCGCTCGGGAGCGTGCGGCTCCAGCGGGCGCGGACGGCGGAGGCCCTGCAGCCCCTGCTCACGCTGCCCGCGGTCACGCCGCCCGCCGACCTCGCCACCCTGCTGCGGACGCTTCGCCTGGAGGGGCGGACCACGCTGATCGCCTGCACGGCGCCGGTGGCGCTCTGCCACGGCCTGCGCCGGCCACGCCTCCTGCTCTCGACGGGTGCCGTGCGCGGGTTATCGGTGGCCGAGGTGGAGGCCGTCCTACGCCATGAATGTGCCCATCTGCGGCGACGCGACCCGCTGCGACTAGTCGCAGCGCGCGCGCTGGCTGCGGCGCTGCCGGCGGTCCCCCTGCTCGGCGCGTTTGCGGCGACGTTACCCGCGGCGCAGGAACTGGCCGCCGATCGGGCGGTGCTCACCGCGATCGGGGCGGACGCGCTCGCCGGCGCGTTGCTCAAGGTTGGCGATGCGGGCGGCGCGCTACGCGGACCACTGGTCGCGGTCGGGGCTTTCAGCGACGCGGAGTTGGGCGGCGCGCTACGCGGACCACTGGTCGCGGTCGGGGCTTTCAGCGACGCGGAGTTGGCCGACGCGCGTATCGGCCAACTCCTGGGCGAACCCGTGCCGCGCCTGTCGCCCTCCCCCCGCACGCTCCTGGCCGCCAGCGCGACGCTTGGCCTGGTCGCCACCCTCGCGGCGCTGGTCCCGCTGCTGTGGTGCATGGTTCTGGCTCCGGCCCTGATGGGGATCGCGGCGGGGCGCCGCCCCACCGGGGGACGGGAACCCCGGTAAGAGCCGGACGTCACGGACCCGTGATGGTGGATCGCGGCCTTGCCGCCCTCGCCCAGGCGGCGTATCACGTCGTCGTCGAGATGCGCGCGTGGTGCGTGGGGCGGCCCCTCTTCTCTGAGCCCTGCGGGGACGGCGGGGACGGCGGGGACGGCGCGCCGACCGTCGTGTTCCTGCACGGCCTGACCGCCTCCGGCCGCTACTGGCGGCGGGTCGCGGCCGCTCTCGGCGACACGGGGCCGCAACTCCAGTTCGTCGACCTGCGCGGCTTCGGCCGCTCACCCTGGCCCCGCGTCGCCTATACACATCCCGACACACTGGCCGGCCTGATCCGTGCGTTCGTCCTGGATGTACAGGCTGGTCAGTGGACACCCGAGGCCGGTGGTCCGGGATAGACAGGCTGCGCGGCGATCAGAAACGGCCACTGCGGCGTCGCGGCGTCACTGGCCCCGTGTGCCGCCCGTAGACTACGCGCCGTCCTCGTCTCCATAGAGCGCCAGGGGTGGCGCGAGGAGCACGAGATGCGGGGGCACATCCTCCTCATCTAACAGGTCGGCGGGGAGAGGGCCAAAGAGGAACCCGTCCACGCTGAGTGTGTACCGGTCGCCCCAATAGACGACGGCCGCCAGGGCGATCGCGACCACGTTGCCCGCCACGGCAACAGCGATGCGCTCCGCACCGCCCGTAAGACCTATGGGGAGCGGCAGAGCGCCGATGGAGCCTGCCACCGATAGGGCTCCATCGATGGAGGCTGAAGCTCCCATCATCAGGCGCAGCACGAGCATCCCGGTGACCAGGAGCAGCGCCGCCGCGGTAACCAGGACCACGGGCCGCAGGAACAGGCCGATCATCAGGTAGAGGGCGGCGAGGGCGGCGAGCCACGGCAGGGCCAGGGCCAGCGGGCCGATCACCGCAGGCGGAAGCAGGTGAGAGGCGGCGAGGCTGTCCCGCAAGGGGACCGGCGCCCCGCGCGCGGCGAGGGCCAGGGTCGCGCTCAACAGGGCGCGCGCCGCCACCGTCGCGACGGCGCGGCTCCGTCTGCGGCGTCGGAATCGCCCCCGGATGATCGTTGCCATAGGCGTCCTCCCCGATGCGTCATCGGTCTGGGGCCGTGGCGCGTGTCCGTTGCCCACACCATCGCTGTCGATCAAGCCGCCGGACATCATGGCGCCACCCATGCCGGTCGGCCCCGCGTCTTTGCCGGGATGCTCTACGACCGCACCACCAGCGTGCCGTGCATGCCCTGCTGGGCATGGCCGGGGACCGGGCAGATATAGGAGTACGTGCCCGCGCTGGAGGCCGTAAACCGCACGGTGCGTCCAACCCAGCGCCGCGCCGTGGTCCCGCGCACCGGCATGGCGAAGGCACCGGGGAATGCTACGGGCGCGTCCATCATCGCCATGTAGGGGTAGGGGGGTGGCGTGCGGGTCAACTCCCACCCGTGCATCGCGTCCTTGTCGGCATCGAAAAAGCGCACGGACACGTACGCGCCCCTTGGGATCACCACTGTCGGGTTCACGAGGCCATCCACGGTCCAGGTCATGTCGGGACCGCTAGCGGGGCTGGCCAGCGCGACCAGCGCGACCTGCCCACTGTGGTAGGTGATCGTGTTCGCCTGGCGATCGATGATGGCTATGGCCGCCACGCGGTGCGACAGCGCGGGCGCGATCGCCGGATCGGCAACCTGTCGCGAGCCCCTCACTGTGCCCATCATGCCGCCACCCATCATGCTATTGCCCGACGCGCCACCCATCATGCCGCCACCCATCATGCTATTGCCCGACGCGCCGCCCATCATGCCGCCACCCATCATGCCGCCGCCTGACGCGCCATTCATCATGCCGCCGGCTGGCGCGACGGTCATGCCGCGGGCCAGCGCGCCGCCCGTGACGCCCAGAAGCAGCGCTCCCGCGAGGAGCGCCCCCGCGGCCACCCCGATCGTTCGTCGTGTCATCGTCGTTCTCCCCTCTCCCATGCCATCTCGCGCGACGTGTTCGTCTCGCCCAGGAGCCGACGCGCCTGGATATACTCCGCTTGACTGATCTCCCCGGCGGCGTAGCGCCGCTTGAGCACCGCCAGCGCTTCCTCTGCGCCGCCCGTCCGGTCCGTGCCGGGTAGGAGTTCCCGGACCAGCCAGACGATTGCCAGCACGACCGCGACCAGGACGAGCAGCGCGAACACGCCACCGACCAGCATCATCGCGCCGCCTGCGCCGTTGTACCCCATCATAGTTCCGCCATCCTTTCTGTTCTGTCGCTCTTATCGTGAGGCCCCTACACTCCACTCTACCGGGGCGAGATCAAGGGGCGATGGCCGTTCAGGTCAAGATGTGGTCAAGATAGGGGGAGGCGACAGGGACGAGCGGTGCGCCAGGGGTAAGGTGACGGTAAAGACGCTGCCACAGCCCAGCCCGGCGCTCTCGGCCCGGATCTGCCCGCCCATCGCCTCCACCAACGCTTTGGCGATAGTGAGCCCGATCCCTGTGCCACCGAGCGCCCGGCTGCGCGATCGGTCGACGCGGTAGAATCGCTCGAAGAGGTGCGCCAGGTGCGCGGGCGCGAGGCCCACGCCGCTATCCGTCACCGTGATGGCGACGGTGTCGCCACGTCGCTCCGCCGCGACCGCGACCCGGCCGGTGGCGGATGTATAGCGGAGCGCATTGGTCAGCAGGTTCGTCACCACCTGCACGGCCCGGTCCTGGTCGGCCAGGACCGGCGGCAGGGTGGCCGGGACGAGACACTCCACGTCCAACCCCTTCTCGGCGAACTGCCCGTCCAATCGGTCGAGCGCCGCCCGAATGATCGCGGCCGGCGGGATCGGGCGCGGCGTGAGCGGGATCTGCCGCGCCTCGGCGCGCGAGAGCTCTTGCAGGTCGTCGGCGAGCCGGCGCAGGCGGCCGACCTCATCGTGGAGCGTGGCCCAGGTCTGTGGCGACGGCTCCACGACCCCGTCGAGCAACCCCTCCAGCGACGCCTCCAACGTGGCGAGGGGGGTGCGGATCTCGTGCGCGACGTCGCCGACCAACGCAAGGCGCCGCCGCTCGGTCTCTTCGAGCGCGGCGGCCACCAGCACACTCCCGGACGCGCCGGCGCCGGTGGGGCCGGCGCTGTATGTGGCGGGTCAGGCTGGCTGGTTGGAGGTCTACCTGACCGCTAGCGCGGGGCAACTCACGGTGCAGGCGTACGCTCCTGGCGGCGGCGCGCCCCAGGATGCGCATCTCTCTCTCAGCGCACAGACGCCCGCGGGGCATGTCCAGCCCCTCGCCCCACGGGCGTGCGGACCGGGCTGCTTCACCACACCTATGACGTGGCAGCGGGGCTCGACACGCGTGCATCTACAGATAGGAGCGCGCGATTGGGACGGCGGCGCGCTCACGCTGGCGGTACCCTGGCCACCTTTGCCGCGCGATCCCGCGCTGCTGGCTCGGGTCATCACCACGATGCGCGCGCAACGGGTCGTGGTGATGAGCGAGCAAATCACCAGCGGACCCCACGCCACCGCGCACAGCGTCTACCATCAATCGGGAGCCAAGCTGATGGACAGCGAACCGTACACGGGGCGCGTGAGCGAGGTGCGTCGCCTGCCGAGCGGCGACGGGCTGACGCAGCTCGTGCTCTACCTACCTGGCTCATCCATCTGGGCGCACCTGTGGGTCGATGCACGACGCCGTCTACGGCGCGAGGTCCTTGTGCCCCCGAGCTACCTGATCCAGCACACGTTTTCGTACCCGACCGGGTGAGGGTGGTCGTGGCCGCGACCGCAAGGATCGAAAGGACCGACACGACGCTTGACACGCGACCAGATGCGCACGTCGACCGCCACGAGGAGGTTAACCGCAATCCGCACCAACCGTCGCTGGGCGTCTGGCCAGGACCGACGCTAGCTCCCTGTCTTGGCTATCAGCATGGCTCGTGCGTCAGGATGATGACATCTGTCGGACGGGTGACGATGGTAGCCAAAACAGGGATTTTCGGACGCTCGTCGCGTCTTCTCTAGCCATGACCAGTCGACGCCCTCCTGACCCCTTCACACGCTCGCACATGGCGCGCAGGATGTCGCTTGTGTGTGATCGTTATGAGGCGACGGCGACCGGATAGCCCTCCTCGTCCAGCGCCGCCTCGATCTGGTCGCGCGAGACCTCGCTCGGATTGTAGGTCACCTGGACCTGTTTCGACGGGATCTCGACGTGGACGCTGCTGACGCCGGGTAGGGCGCCGACGGCCCCCTCGACGGTACGCTGGCAATGCTCACAGGAAATGGCGGGTGCGGTGTAGGTGATAGTCTCCATCGATGCGGTTCCTTTCATGGTTTCTCTGCTTGTTTACGACGTGTTGTGTCATCTCGTCGGATGCGGTCTTCAGGGAGGCCGCATCCGCGCCGTGCGTCGTGGTCGCACGTCCCAATCCTCCGTCTGGCTTCCTCTCACAGGCGATGCCTGCCTATGCCGCCGCGCTCCGCCGTGCCGCCCGCGAGCGGTTGAGCCGCAGGCTGTTGCTCACGACCGTCACGGAACTGAGCGCCATGGCCGCCGCGGCGAAGATCGGGGTGATCACGCCGAACGCCGCCAGCGGGATGAGGATCACGTTGTAGAAGAAGGCCCAAAACAGGTTCTGCCGGATCACACGCATGGTCGCCCGC